>ERZ857521.62-NODE-62-length-152646-cov-24.045488_pt1 | contig 152646 bp, 122 predicted proteins | sample MGYA00519701_ERZ857521 | MGnify/ENA primary metagenome ERZ857521 (study PRJEB31778, sample SAMEA3449346) | human gut metagenome | biome: human gut; feature: human-associated habitat; material: faeces | place: United Kingdom | collected 2010/2012 ...
AATTTTGTCAATGACAGACAACTTTCTATTTTTTGATTTTATATCGAACTCACGTTAATTAATGAAATTAATGGCGAATCTCGATATAAAAAGTGACATTTGTAATGTAACGTGAATTCGTCGGACTCACGTTAATATAAAATAAACTGGCAGTAACATAAATACAGAAATGCTAATACATAAACAACAGTGCGTTGAAATACAGAAAATCCAGAAATGTCGGTATATGAGGAATTCAGAAAAGACTGGTTTTATTAATTCATTCATTATAGAATGAAAAGAAACTTCCTTATATTATAATGTGGGATGAAACAAGCTGTGACAGCGCGATTTTCACGTCAATAATAAATTTACATCGCGGCCGGTAAATCGTCACTGTAGAACCAGTGCGTATCTTCCGCTGGCTGTTCACGCTCCCCAATCAGCTTTTTTATTGCTTTTCAGAGAGACGTACTTACAATTTTTCTTGACTTTATTTTGACAAAATATTTTCGCAAAAGAGATGTAAAGGAATGTTAAATCGGGCATAATGAGGGCTGTTCCGGCCGTATAGGTCTTATGATATACCCCGTAACATAGTCCGAAAACATTCATACGGTGTTCCGATATTGCCCATTTCATCATGCGAAAAAGCCCATATTAGGGGCTGAAAAGCACCATATCGCACTCCAATATGGGCCATTTCGCAGGCCGAAATGGTGCTTTTCGCAAAGTGACTAAATGCTTATTTAATATAAGTTGTTGGTTTTCAATGCTTTATGAAAACCTCTTATAATTCGTGTATTTGCGCCCGAAGGAAAGTCTGTTTGCAAATACGCGCTTATTTTTCGGGGTAGAGTGGGAAACAAGGAGGGAAAAACCGGAATCAGGTTACAAATTGAAAGTGGGTCGGAAGGCTGTCTTCCGGCAGCGGTAAACAATGATTATTCAGGAGCGAAGCGGCATTTACGGCAGCTGTAAACAATGATTATTTAGGAGCGAAGCGACATTGTTTCATTGTGAAAGATTTACCACATAATTTCCATTGAGCCGATTTTTCATAGTCTAATATTTCATTATGACGGTCTGCGGAGATAATACATCGTTCCGTGGCGGCATATTTATTTGTCAGAATTATTACCATACGCTTTACAGTGTCGCTTATTTCCATTATTTTTGTAGGAAATATCAAGAACGGTCATCCTGCGGCCGGCAGACTATTAAAATCCATTGCTCGTTATAACGCGATGCGGACGGGGCGTAAGGATGTGACATACAATGAAATACATAACTTAATAATTGATTTATAGTAATGAAAAAAACACTGTTATTTCTATCTCTGTTCATTCAGTCTATTATTGCCTTTGCGGATGATTCTGCCGGATGGCAGATCTCCACATCTGACAAGAGAGGAGATTATTATGGCGCCGTCGTGGCCAGCGGACGTATCGGCATACTGCCGTGGAGAGAGCCGTTCTCGGTGAGAGACGTGTTCCTGAACCATGTGTTCGACGCCGACGGCAAAAACGGAGTGAGCCGTGTGTTGAGAGCCATCAATCCGTTTCAGTTGCAGGTGTATATAGACGGTCGTTGCATGGAACTGAACAACGTGGACGACTGGCGCCAGACGCTGGATATGAGGCACGCCGTTCACAGCACATCTTTTTCTTATCAGAACCGCGCAAAAGTAGCCTACGATGTCCGCGCACTGCGCAATATGCCTTATGCGGGCCTCATAAACGTCAGCATCGAGGCCTTGGACGACATTGTGATAAATGTCCGCAACGTGCCGGTTGTGCCGAACGAATATCAGCAGCTGGTCACCGAGATGCAGAACATCAACGTCGAGGGCACGCCTCTCAGCATAATGCGCACCCGTGCTTACTCTCTATACCGCAACAACGAGGTGTCGGCCTCGTCGGCGTTCGTACTGCCAAAGAACGACGATGCCGGTGTGGCAGCTTCGGGCAACAGCGTCGAGATATACAAGCCTCTGACGAAAGGCGAGAAATTCACCTTCAGTCTTATCGGTTCAATCTGCACAAACCGCGACTTCATAGACCCGTGCAACGAGTCGAACCGACAGGTGATATACGGCGTTTACGAGGGAGTGGACCAGCTGGTCAGGGCACATGAGGCTCTGTGGAGCGACATCTGGAAGAGCGACATCATAATAGAAGGCGACGACGAAGCCCAGACAAGCGTGCGTCTCGCCCTCTACAATCTGTATTCATCCATCCGTGCGAACAGCCGTTTGAGCATCCCGCCTTTCGGATTGTCGTCACAGGGATACAACGGTCACATATTCTGGGACACCGAGATATGGATGTATCCGCCTATGTTGTTCCTCAACAACGACATGGCCAAGTCGATGATGGATTATCGTTTCGACCGTCTCGACGCCGCACGAAAGAAGGCCGAGGCCAACGGATATATGGGAGTGATGTTCCCGTGGGAGAGCGATGACGCCGGCGAGGAGGCTTGTCCGACGTGGGCTTTGACCGGTCCGTTCGAGCATCACATAACCGGCGACATAGGAATAGCGGCGTGGAACTACTATTGTATGACGCAGGACAGGAAATGGCTCGAGCAGAAGGGCTATCCGTTGATAAAGGAGATAGCCGACTTCTGGATAAGCCGCGCAACGAAGAATGCCGACGGAACATACTCGATAAACAATGTAGTGTGTGCCGACGAGTACGCCATAGGTGTGGACGACAACGCTTTCACAAACGGCGTGGCCATCGTCTCGCTGAGAAACGCATGCAAGGCGGCAGCTCTTTGCGGCATGAAATATCCGAAGATATGGAGCGAGGTGGCGGACAAAATAAGCATACACCGTTTCGATGACGGGGTGATAAAGGAATACGAAGATTATGACGGCCGCGGCATAAAACAGGTGGATGTCAATCTCTTGGCTTATCCTTTGCAGCTGGTTACGGACGCATCGGATATCAAGAAAAACCTTGTGTATTACGAAGACAAGATAGACAAGAACGGTCCGGCCATGTCGTTCTCCATCTTCGCCGTGCAGTACGCACGACTGATGCAGGGTAAGAAGGCATACGAGATGTTCGTACAGGGCTACCGTCCCAACAAGCTGCCTCCGTTCGGTGTGATATCCGAGGGCGCGGGCGGCACCAATCCGTACTTCACAACGGGCGCCGGCGGTATGCTTCAGGCTGTCATCAACGGATTCTGCGGACTGGAGATAACCGACAAAGGCATACGCCAGGTGCCGTCTGCGCTGCCTCCGCACTGGAAGAAACTCACCATAACGGGCGTTGGTCCGGACAAAAAGACATACACGAGAGTGCAGAAATGAGTCGTATGATACATGGCGTAAAAGCCGTGTAAGACCATGAATGACTTATCTTTCCTTCGCCTTACGGCTGACACCGGAGCCGCATGATACTCCGCCATCGGCCGTAAGGCGAAGGCTTTTTTCATTTGTCGTTGCCACATGAGCACCGGAGCAGGTGGCGCGCATGCACTCAAGCTGCGACAAACACTGCGCCATATGGTTGGCGGTTTACGTATGACGCACTCTGGGCGCCGGCCTTCTTATATGAAGTTTCCCGCTTTACGACCGTTCGTATTTATATTATTCCGATACGGTCATCATACTTCAGATATTTATTTTATTATATGGTTGATACCCGTCCTGCGTATTCCGTATTCTTTCCGTCATCCCGTCCGACACTTTATCATGGCCTGTCCCGCCACGTTTTCGGCAATTATGCCCGACGGACTACCTTGCAATATAATGGAATTCACAGAACTTCAGACGACCGGTCGGGAATAAACGAAAAAAGGAAGCGATGATGTCCATCGCCTCCTCTGTTATTTTTCCATGTAAATATTAATATAGCCTGTCGCTTTTTTCCGCCGTGCGTCACCGCTGTGCGGACTGCTCTCAGGCACAAATCAGGAGCTTTTTGTTTATTGTATGTCTTTGGTCGTCGATTGTTTCGCCCACGGGTGACAATCATCCGTATTTTATGATGACCGTTATCTTAGCCTGACCATAGTGCGTATTTTTCCTGTATGGCGTGTAGGGGTCGGTGCAGTGCATCATGTATATGCGGTTCTGCCGTTCGCCGCGCACCGTAAGCATGAGTGTCAGACTGCCTTCCGTGCGTTTCTCGGTGAAGTTTCCTTTCTTCGATTCGCCTCTGAACACGTTGATGAATTCGTTTATTCCCATTTGGTTCAGCTCAAGCACATTCACCACCTTCAGCACCTTGCGTGTCTTAGGATCGCGTTCCACGGCCGAGGTAAATCTGCTTGTGCCCCGCGACGAGTAGTTCTCTATCATCTCGTCTATCCTGTTCTGCGCCGCTACATTCACCATTGACGTGACAAGTATCACCGCCGTTATGATAATTCTGCGTATGTCCATATCTGTGCTTTTTTATTCGTTCAACATTTTTTCCACCTCGTCGCGCATGTCAGGGTCCGATATGTTGTCGAGTACATCCTGCTCGGCACGGTCTATGACGTTGTGCTCGGCGTGCTGTTCTATGCGGCGCGAGTCGGCCAGGGCCCGCTCTATGTCGTCCTGTATGGCGCTCAGGTCGTCTATGCGCCGGCCGTTCTCTATGACGTAGCTGCCTCCGTATATGCGCGCCAGCGACTGTTCCTCGTGATAGTTCGAATAGATGGCTATTCCCACAATCAGTGCCAGCATGGCCGCCGCGCCCATAAGCGCACGTCGCACTATGCTCACTGTCTTTGCCCGCTGCGGCTTCTCCTCGCTCATAGAGCCGAAAGCCTCTATCACCGGGCGCATACGTTCCAGGCTGTCGGGCAGCCTTTTGCGTCTGAACACCTTGTATAGGCGTGCCTCTTCCTCCGTGGTTGTCTCGCCGTCGAAGAAGCGTTCCACGAGCCGTTCTATTTCTTTTGTCTTCTTACTGTTCATTTCTGATGTCCTCAAGATAATGTTTCCTCACTGCCATACGAGCCCTGCTGAGCGTCTTGCGCACGGCGGCCTCGCTCGTTCCTGTAAGTTGTGCTATGTCTGCGGTGCTCATTCCGTCGATGTGTCGCAGCCTGATTACTATCTGCTGTGCCTCCGGCAGCAGGTCGATGACCTTCATCACGTGACTGAAAGGGTCGTTGTCTGTCACCGTCTCAGCCATATTGCGCTGTTTGTCAGACAGCGGAACAATCACCGCGTGGCGTCTCCTTATGGTGTCAACACAAAGGTTTCTGACAACGGCGCGTGCCAGAGCTGCCATCGGACTGCGCAGTTCGCCGCGCATGCCCCACAGTTTCGCAAGCGTCTCCTGTGCCGCATCCTCGGCCTCGCTGTCGCTGCCCAGCATGTGTGCGGCTGTTGCCACAAGCATGGGGCGCACCAGTTCGGCCTCGTTTTCGAATTCTTCCGTTGTCATGTATCTCTCAGTGTTGTTTCCTCTCAGTGCGTAACTCATTGCAGCCGTGCGCACGACTGTCGTCCGCCATTGTTGTCTAAACTTGTCGTCGGGCCTGTGGTCAGAACTTGTTCAGCTTGGATGTGTCGATGTGCGACACTCCCGATCCGTCGAAAGTTGTCTTGTCTGCCGTTCCCGACAGCGTTACTTTTATTCTTCCGCTCGATTTTATCTCGATGCTGCGACATTCGAGTGCCATGACGAAGCTGCCTATACCGCTGCAGTTTACCTGTGCGTCGCCGCCCTTGAAGCTCATGTCGTAATTGCTCCTTCCGTTTGTCCTCATGGTCAATTGGTCGGCCTTCAGCGCGCCATGCTTGTCGTCAATGCCCGAGTTTTTCATGCTTATGGTGCGTGCCGTCACGTTTCCGGCGATGTCAGACCTGCCGCTGTTGGTATAAGTATAAGCGTCGGTCAGGCTGAACGAGCCCTCCATCTTGTATATTCCGCTGTTCTTCAGTTCTGCCGTCGCGCCTTTCACGCCGCCTTCTATGGTCAGTTTCCCGCTGTTGGTGCAGTCATAATCGCCGGTCAGAGCTAACGAACCTTCCATTCTGCTTATTCCGCTGTTCTTCAGTTTTGCCGAACTTCCTTCCACGTTTGCCGACAAGTCAATCTTTCCTGAATTGTCTATTGTCAGGCTTCCGCCTTTTATGTCGCTGTTATTTAAGGTCATTATGCCGTCGTTGTCCACCAACATGAGCGTCGCGTTTATCGTCGGCACGTCTGCATTAAGCTTTCCGCTGTTGTGTATCTGCATTCCGTTCGCGCCGTTGGCGTGTATGTCCTGTGTCTTCAGGTTTAATATGCCTTTGTTTCTTATCAGCAGTCCGTCGCTGTTGAATGTCCCTGTACGGAATCCCATTATGCCGGTGTTTTCCAGAGAATTTATATCCGGAGCCGTGAGATACATCGTGATTTTATTCTTCTCGTTGTTGTTCTTATACTCCGGGTCGTCATTTTTCTTTTTCAGAACGAGAACACCATCCATCACCGATATGTCTGTCTGGTCGATCACATCCTGTCTTGCGCTTATCCTTACGCTGCGTTTTGAGCCCTGCGTGTAGTGTATGTCCAGGCTCACTTCCGATTTTATACCGCTGAATTTGCCAAGGTTCAGAGTCTTTTCCACCTCGTTATTGTCCGTCATTCCGGCCATGACTGTCATGTCATTATCCGTCATGCTCTTGCGCGAACCGCTGCAAGAAGTCAGGCATAATATAGAGATAATAATTGTCAGTGCCAAAGTTATAGTTTTCATAATATGTGTTTTTAATTTTGTTTCACGTTTTATTTATATTACGCATCAGCATCGTTTTTGTGACACTCGGGGCATTGCTTTTTGTGAAAAAGCGGTGACCGACGGATGGACGGGCGGAAGGAAACACGCTGTTCCGGCGGTTCAGATACGCCGTATGGGTTCAGTGTGCGGATTCTTTCGCTATTATGCCTTCTCTGTGTGGGGACTTGCTCACGCAGTCTTGCACGTCGCGGCTGCGCGTTGCCACCTTTATCTGCCGGCAGGAGTGGGGAGACGGTCAGAACTTGTTAAGCCTGGATGTTTTCAGATGCGATATTCCGGAGCCGTCGAACGATGTCTTGTCGGCCGTGCCCGAAAGCTCTACGTTTATCTGTCCGTTCGAGTTCACCTCTATGCTACGGCAGTCGAGTGCGAGTCTGAATTCTCCCATACCACTGCACTTGAGCTTTGCGTCGCCACCGGTGAAACTCATCTTGTAGTTGCTTTGGCCGTTTACGCTCATTGTCAGTTGGTCTGCTTTCAGACTACCATCCCTGCTGTCCATTCCTGAATTGGACATACTGATGGTCTTTGCCGTCACACCACCGTTGTTGTCCGCCTGTCCGGAGTTGTCGTAAATATAGCCACCGTTCAGTCTGAACGAACCTTCCATCCTGTACACACCCGTGTTTTTCAGTGTTGCCGACGTGCCTTTCACGTCGCCTGACATGCTCATTTGTCCGCCATTGCTGAATGAATAGTCGTCGGTAAGGTTGAACGCGCTTGTCAAGTTGCACACCCCTTTGTTTTCCAGTTCGGCTGTAGAGCCCTCAACATTGCCTGAGAATGTCAGCTGTCCGGAGTTGTCCAGTTTCAGACTTCCTGTTATGCCGGTGCTTCTGAATGTCAGCATGCCCTTGTTGTCCAGCGAGAACATTCTCACGTCCACCGCCGACATCTCTGCCGTCATCCTTCCGCTGTTGTCTATGCTCAGTGTGCTGTTGCCTTTGCCGTGCACGTTCTGTATGTTCATATCGAGTATTCCCTTGTTTCTTATCTGCAGTCCGTCACTGCCGATCAGCTTGGTGTAAAACTTCATTATGCCGCGGTTATCTATGAAGTTTATATCCGGGGCAGTGACATACAGTGTGATTTTATCCTCCTTGGAGCCTCTGCCGGAGCCGGACTTGTTGTCTTTCTTTTTCAGAACGAGAGTCGAACCGTTCACCGATATGTCGTATCTGTCAATCTGTTCCTTGCTCGTGCGCATCCTCACGTTGCGTTTAGAGCCCTGCGTATAGTGTATGTCCACAATCACGGACGACTCTATGCCGTTGAATTTGCCCAGGTTCAGAGTCTTTTCCACCTCGTTGTTGTCCGTCAGTCCTGCCACGACTGTCATGTCGTTGTCGGTCGTGCTATTGCGCGCACTGCCGCATGAAGCCATGCATAATGTGGTGATAAGGATGGACAATGCCAAAGTTTTCGTTTTCATAATATGTATTTTAATTTTGTTTCGTATTTTATTTAACGTGAGTCAGACGAATGGTTGATGCCCGTAATGCCGGTGATAAGCGGAAACCGTCGCCTTTTCGGATTGGACTTTTATGGAGATATGCTTTTACGCGAGATGCTCATCGGGCCGGTTGTCCGTCGAATGGAAATACAGCTTTTGCCAATCAGCGAAGGCACGGTGAACCCTTTTATACCAAGGACAGACTATTGCTGTATGTGTGCTGTTTCGTATGGAACATACTTAAAGTATTCTTCAAACTGATCAATACGGTTTACATAATAAGTCTCACCGCATCCGTTTATCTTAATCTGGTCTGCCGTAAACGAGATGAGCGACCAATATATTCCTCCGTCAGGATTGAATACGCATGCATTAGGATTGAATTTGCTGTTGTCAATCTGCAGATTGTCTGCGGCGATATTATAATTATCAGGTGCCATATACGATGTCAGTTCTCCGGTATTATTGTTGCGCATCATACGGATGTTCTGAAAAAACAATGTGCCGTTATCGTTGTTCGCCGTTGCTGCTGCCCGGATATATGTCATGTTAGGATTAATCAGATAGATAAACATGTGGCGGTTGGTATTGACCTCACACATAAAGATATCGCCGTCTTTTCCAAACTTGGCACCAAGTCTCCATTCCTGTAAACACTTGCCTACGTCTGACTTGCTGTTCGCACGGGATTTCTCATAAGGCTTGCAGGTCTCTAACTCCTCCACTTTAGACATCACCTTGTCTCCGATACGCAGAGTCTTGACGGCCACTCCGTTAACAGTCTTAACCCCATCGGTGAGTATGAGAGGCGCGGCCGTCTCAACTACAAATGCCGAATCCCTGTAAGTGGTGCAGCTGTATATGTCTTGCGTAGGAACGTTGAGAAACGCTCTCAAACCCGCTGGAGTCTTCTCGAAGAACATACATACACTGTCTGTTATGACAGCTTCGGCATCGTTTGAGGCCCAGACGCCGCGATGTTTTGAGAAATCACCGGCGAAAGACATACCGGTAAGTACGAAGGTAAGTAAAAAAGCAAAAAATAATCTTTTCATAATATGTGAATATAATTGATTTAACGTGGTCAGACGAATTGTAAAAGTCTGCAAGTTCGGCAATCGGCTGAGATAGTTCTATCGTCGTGTTACCTGAAATCAGGAAAATAGAAACCTGCGGTTACCGATAGCGAAGACTTGTCGTTTATATAACGCATCGTCGTCGTGTTTGTGATATGCGGGGCGTTGTTTTTTGTGATAAAGCAGTGACCGGCGGACGGGTGGACGGAAGAAAGCACGCTGTCTTGGCGTTGTGGCTGTGTGTCGTCACCTTTGTCTGCCGGCGATAGTGGGGTGACGGTCAGAACTTGTTAAGTTTGGAAGTGTTCAGATGCGATGAACCGGAGCCTTCGAACGACGTCTTGTCGGCCGTGCCCGAGAGTGTCACGTCGATGAATCCGCCTGAGTCAACGTCGATGCTACGGCAGTCGAGAGCAAGATTGAAGTTGCCGACGCCGCTGCAGTCGAGGAAAGCGTCTCCGCCTGTGAAACTTATCTGATATTTGCTGTTGCCGCTGATGTCTATCGACATCCGGTCTGCTTTAAACGCACCGTTGCGCTGTTCCTGTCCGGAACTCGATATGTTGATGGTCTTTGCCGTGATGTCTCCATCGCCGGAAGCCAATCCGCTGTTGTCAAAACTATATTCGTTTGTCAGAACGAACGTGCTGCTGAGTTTGCACATTCCGCTGTTGTCGAGTGTGAAATCAGCACCTTTCACGTCGCCCGAGAACGTCGTCTGTCCCGAATTGTCTATATACAGCGAGCTGTTTATGCTTTTGCCGTTGAACAACAAAGCTCCCGTGTTGTCCAGTGACAACTGTTTCGCGTCCACTGTCGGCACCTCCGCCGTGAAGCTTCCTATGTTGCTTACGCTCATACCGTTCTCACCTGTGCATTTAATGCTCTGCACGTTCATCTTGAATAAGCCGGTAGTGTTTATTGCCAGTTCATCGTTGTCTATATGTACTGCGTAGAATTCCATGCCGCCTCCATCGTTATTCAGCATTCTTATCTGCGGAGCCGTGACATACATCTTGATTTTGCTGTTGGCGTCGCCGTTCAGATAATATATCTGACCGTTGTCCATTATGATATTCGAGTGGCTCTGTCGGTTGCCGTCTTTTGCTTTAAGCGTGATGGTAGAACCGTTCATCGATATGTCGGTGTTGTCAAGCAGGTCTTGTGGCGCGCTCACCTTAACGCTGTATTTTGCGTCCTGTGCGTAGTGTATTTCTATATCCACATCCGACTTTATGCCGTCGAAGTTACTGAATTTCAGCGTCTTTTCAACATCATCATTAGCCGTCGGCTCAGCTATGGTAGTAAGATGATTATCCGTTGCGATTTTGTTGGCACCGCTGCATGATGTCATGCCTAATGTCGAGATAAGAATTGTCAATGCCAAAGTCTTCATTTTCATAATATATATGTTTTTAATTCTGCTTCGCGTTTTATTTATATTACGCAGCAATTTTGTATTTGTGACATGCGGAGCATCATTTTTTTTTGATTTTTTTGAAAGCGGATGGCTGTGATATGTCGGTCGGAAGAAAGCCTGACTGCGGCTTTTGCTTACGGATGAGCGTTGTTTACTTATGCCGAAAAGAAAACGATTCGGGCAACTTTCAAATTGTAACCAGTTTTTGATTTTTACGCCTCAGTTTACTGATATACCCCGAAAAATAAGCGTGTATTTGCGGACCGACTCTTCATCGGGCGCAAATACGCGAATTATGAGAGGTTTTATAATATATTGAATATCAATAACTTATGTCTGAGAGGCATTTTTTCGTTTTGCGATATGCACCATTTCGGCCTGCGAAATGGCCTATATTGGAGTGCGAAATGGTGCTTTTCGGCCTCTGAAATGGGCTTTATCGCACCGCGAAATGGGCAATATCGGAACACGGGATGTATATTTTCGGACTATGTTACGGGGTATATCATAAGACCGTTATGGGCGAAAGTACCTTTATTATGTCTGATTTAACATTCATTTACATCTCTTTCGCGAAAATATTTTGTCAAAATAAAGTCAAGAAAAATCGTAAGTATGCCTTGCTCCATAGCCCCCTGTGGAGCCTGTCGAGGCAATAAACCGCGCGTAATCTCGTTATCATATCAGTATGCAATGGACAGACCAGATACGCCGTGTTAAGATTCTGCTCGTTGTGGCAGCCGTGATAATAGCTGTCGCATCGCTGCTCGTGTCTCATTTTCTCATCCGCGATCTCTCGGCAGAGGAGCACAAGAAGATGGAGACGTGGGCCGAGGCCATGCGCACATTCAGCAATGCCGACAGCAACGCCGACCTGAATCTCGTGCTCAAGGTGCTCAACGGCAACACCACCATCCCCGTGATCGTGATGGACGAGAACAAGAACGTGCAGACCTTCCGCAACCTTACCATACATTCGTGCGACAATTATGCCGACACGCTCGCCCATGTCAAGGCCGAGGGACTGCGGCTGTTGCAGTCGGACAAGGTGATAAAGGTGGCGCTGTCCGACAGCATCCCTTCCGGCTACGTGTATGTGTGCTACGACGACTCGGTGATGCTCCGCCGCCTGTCGTCCTATCCTTACGTGCAGCTCGGCGTGGTGATGATTTTCGTTGTCATAGCCATCTTCGCCCTGCTCACCTCGAAGAAGGCGGAGCAGAACAAGGTGTGGGTGGGTCTGTCCAAGGAGACCGCCCATCAGCTCGGCACACCCATATCGAGCCTCATGGCGTGGGTGGAGGTGCTTAAGGAGACTTATCCGTCGGACGAACTCATCCCCGAGATGTCCAACGACATAAAACGCCTGCAGCTAATAGCCGACCGCTTCTCGAAGATAGGGTCGTTGCCGGAGCTTGTGCCCACCGACCTGCGCGACGTGATGGACCATGTGGTGAACTATATGGACCGCCGCACGTCGTCGAAAATCAAGATGACCTGCTGCATCCCCGACACCGATGTGATTGTGAACATCAATGCCTCGCTTTTCGAGTGGGTGATCGAAAACCTCTGCAAGAACGCCGTCGATGCCATGAGTGGCGAGGGCAGCATCACCATAACCGTTTATGACGAGCCGGGACGCACGGCCGTCGAGGTGAGCGACACGGGCAAGGGCATAGCGAAGAAGAATCTCGGCAACGTGTTCCGCCCGGGTTTCACCACGAAGAAACGCGGTTGGGGCCTCGGCCTTTCGCTCGCAAAGCGCATCGTGGAGGAGTATCACCACGGTAGAATATACGTGAAAAGCTCGGAGCCGGGACGCGGTACGACGTTCAGGATAGAGTTGAGGAAATAGAAATAATAATATAAAACCTTAATTACCCGGTCATTTACGATTATTGTGGTAATGTTTATACAAACAACATTCTGATATGAATGGATGTAAGTGTTGTTGAATAAAATATTGAATAATAATGATGCTGCGCTATTATTCATTCCATTTACATTTTATATCTTTGTGTATTGAAAGTCTGTTGAAAAGTTCCTTTTATGACAAAGCAAGAAATTTCGGAATACGTACGAATACAATATCCTCGCGAAAATGAAGGATGTGATTGGAAAGAATATAAAAATCTTAGAAACAGCCTTTGCGGACATGAAGGCGATGATGTGGTGTCGTATGTGTCAGCCATTTCCAATATGAATGGCGGTGCGATAGTTATCGGAATACAGGACAAAACTTTCGATGTGGTTGGCATCCAGGACTTTGGAAATTACACGATAGAATCGGCAAAGGCAAAGATTGTGGAGAAATGTAGGAATATATCCTCCGAAGAACTGAATATAGATGAGCTTACAGCAGAAGACACAGGTGAAAAAGTATGGATAATAACAATACCCAAACATAAACCGCGTCTGCCTGTTTATGCGCACAACAAGGCTTGGCAACGCATCGGAGACTCTTTGGTTGGGATGACTGACGACAGGCTGCGGTCTATTTTGACAGAACTTGTCATAACAGACGACTGGAGCGTCGCGGTTGTTGAGGACGCCACGATTGCAGACCTTGATCCGGAGGCAATTGAGAAGGCGCGTAAGGAGTACACAAAAAGGAATCCGTTTCGCAAGGCGGAAATATCAGCATGGGACGATACGAAGTTTCTTGATAAAGCAAAAATTACAATTAACGGTAAGATAACCCGCACGGCTTTAGTCTTGTTGGGTAAAGAAGAGAGCGAACATCTGCTAACTCCGTACGTTGCCTGCATTCGTTGGTCATTACGCGAGGTGGGAGCAACCCAGAACAAAGATTACGAAATACTGTCTATGCCCTTATTGTTAAGCGTTGACAAACTTTATAATAAAGTGCGTAATGTCAAATACAGACTTGTAAGCCCGGACTCGATGTTTCCTGATGAGATGTTGCGTTATGATATGTTCAACATCCGTGAGCCACTGAACAATGCAATAGCACACCAGGATTATACTAAATGCGCAAGAATAGAAGTAGTGGAATATGAGGATGATCATATTATATTTCAAAACTATGGAACGTTCTTGCCGGAGAGTGTGGAGAATGTTGTGACGAAAGATTGCCCGGAGTCGGTTTATCGCAATCGTTTTCTTGTTGAAGCAATGCGTAACCTGAATATGATTGAAACAGAAGGAGGTGGTATCAAAAAGATGTTTGTCAATCAACGGATGAGGCTGTTCCCTATGCCGGAATATGACTTGTCGGACAACAAGGTAAGGGTGACGATAATAGGAAAGGTTATTGATGAAAACTTTGCTCGTATATTGACGGACAATCCTGAATTGCATCTTGATGATATAATGTTGCTTGACAAAGTGCAGAAGAAAAAGTGCATAACCGATGAACAGGCTGCTTATTTGAGAAAACGCAGATTTATAGAAGGTCGTAAACCAAACTTTTATCTTGCTCATAAAGTGGTTTCAAAGACAAAGGACGCAAACTTGAAGGGACAGTATATAAAGAACCGGAGTTTTGATGATGAATACTTTATGAAACTGATACTTGAATATTTAAATAAATTCGGTAAGGCTTCACGCAAAGATATAAACGGATTGCTGACAGGAAAGCTGTCGGATGTGTTGGATGACACACAGAAGAAGAACAAGATTGATTATCTGTTGAAGAAACTGAAAGAAAGAGGCTGTATAGAATTTAACAAAGAAAAACAGTGGGTTTTATGCTGAAAATTCCGCGACTTTTCCGCGACTTTTCCGCGGTTTTTCCGCGGAATTTATTTGTAATGCATTGATATACTGCTGTTTAGCAGATTATTAGAATAAAAGGTTTCTGTGAAAATTGTCGGTATTAATCGTGTTTGTATTATTAAGTATAGGGCTAACCGGTAGAAGTCTGAACCTTGTTCTCGAGTGATTCAGACTGGAAGTTAGTGCCCGATATGGCATATTGTGCTACTGATATGGCTGACAATAACGAGAATGTTATTGGCTATGCTTATATGAAATGTTCTCGACAAGTTGTACGCATAAAGCAGATAGTCAGGCGTTATTGTTCCGAATTTGTATAAGAAAACGCTTGTTCAACTAAAATAATTAGTTAAATAACTAAACGATTTAGTTTTATTAACTCCTTTTTCTTGTATTCAACTAAAAGTTTTAGTTACTTTGTCATCGTAACAACAGAAACTATTATGAAGACACTTACGAACAAGGAAGAAGAGATAATGAATCATTACTGGAATCGCGGTGACATGCAGATACGTGAGCTTCAGAGTTGTTATGACGACCCGAAGCCTCATGTGAACACTCTGTCAACGCTTGTGCACATACTCGAGGAGAAGGGTTTCCTGTCTCATAGGGCATTGTCGGCACGTTGTTTCCAGTATTTTGCCATGGTGAGCCGTGAGGAGTACAGCCGCGGATCACTGAAAAACGTCATCCGTAAGTTCTTCGGCAACTCATATCTCGACGCCGTGTCGTCGCTTGTCAAGGAGGAAGACCTCACCGTGGATGACCTGAAGAAGCTCATCGACATGGTGAAGGACAAATAGCAATGCGCCTTTGTCGGCACGCTGCATTGCGCTTCTGCCGCAGCCATGTGCCGGACTGGACAAACAGGAAATACTAATCTGAAAACAAAATAAATATGGGAATGTTCTTCGTATATATAATAAAGGTGGCAGTGCTTCAGACCGTTTTCTATCTGACGTACAAACTGCTGCTCAGCCGTGAGAGCTTTCACGCCTTCAACCGCGGTGTGCTGCTCACGATGCAGGCGGCCGCTCTCCTGCTGCCTCTTCTGCACATCACGCTGGAGACGCCGGCTCCCGTCCATCATACCATCGCCCTTGCCGAGGCGACATTCGTACAGACTGCCACCGTGGCGGACGGCGATGGGGCGGGGCTTACGTTCATACAAGTGCTCACGCTGGTGTGGATTGCCGGTTTCGTGCTGCTGTTGGTGCGGTCGGTTGTGTCGCTGGTGCGTCTTATGATGCTTCTCCGTAGCGGACGATTGTGCGAGACCTGCGGCACGCTGGTGACCGTAGTCAGTGGCGACACGGCACCTTTCAGCTGGTTCAACCGCATAGTAATCAGTCTGAAAGACTACCTGTCGGGAGCCAGGGAGATAGTGATACACGAGCAGGCACACGTGAGCCACCATCATTCTGTAGATATAGCTCTGTGCAACACCATAATAATGTTCTGCTGGTTCTCGCCGGCAGCGTGGCTGTTGCGTGCCGAGCTGCGCGACGTTCACGAGTATGAGGCCGACGACGCAGTGCTCCGTCAGGGCGTCGATGCATCCGGCTATCAGCTCCTTCTCATACGCAAGGCAGTGGGCGAACGCCTTTTCGCCATGGCAAACAACTTGAACCAAACTAACTTAAAGAAACGTATAACTATGATGAAAATGAAAAAATCGAATCCGTGGAATCGTGTCAAGGCAGCCATAGTGCTTCCTTTGGCCGCAGTGTCTGTAATCGTTTTCGCCACTCCGGCAGCCACAAAGATGGCCGGTGAGGTAGCGCAGGAGAGTGGTAAGGTTGTGTCTGAAGCCGGCGCGATGATAGTTAAGGCAGACACAAATAGTGAGAACGAGACATCGTTGATAGAAGCTGTTTTTGGAAAAAAGTCTGTGTCAGATCGTGCGAGAGTAGAGTCGAACGATTCGGTCAGGTCATTAATAAGTGGTTTTTCCAAACCGATCCCTGACGATATACTTGTATGTATCAACGGACGCTTGACAAATAAAGAAGAGTTGTATAAAATAGACATTGATAATATAGAATCTTTTACTGTTATAGATGGAAAAAATGCCAGCGTAATTTATGGTGATAAGGGAAAAAGTGGTGCGTTAATCGTTACACTGAAAAAGTCTGCCGATGAGTCTTCTGCTTCTTCCGCATCTTCAGAAAATAAGGCAACGGCAGGCAATGTGAATACTATTACGATAAACCAAAAGGGCAATACTGCGGCAGCGGGTGACGTGATGGATATGAGTCTTGTCAAGTTGAGCAGTAAAGGAAACAAATCAACTAATGTCGAGGTTTACAACATGGAGGAAGAACCCACCTACATGATTGACGGCAAGACCGTGACAAAGGAAGAGATTGAAGCCATTTCGCCGGACGATATAGAGTCGGTTGTGGTGAATAAAGGCGGCACTTCAGGCGAGAACACGGTGAACATATTTCTTAAAAAGAAAGCAACAGACGAATAATCCGCGGTTGCGTTGATCGTAACCCTGTGACATCTGTCTGTCTCCGGCGCGCGACGTACGGGACGGGCAGATGGATTTTACGTTTCATCATAGTAGGTCATGATATTTATTCTGCGCGATACGGGCATGGCCGCGGCACGGTGACGGCATGCATGTCGCTGCGGAACATATAACGAAGAAGACCGTGGCACGGGCTGAGAGCCTCAGTGCCACGGTCTTCGCATATTGTCGCGGTGTGTCGGTCAAGTCAGAGTTTGTATTTGTATATCATTTTATATCAATTAATTACGTGTTAAACGGTAGAAAAGTGAAGCCGTAGATTCTATGAGCGATAAAAAAGTCGAAGATTTAACACTTTTAACTTTACGAAACCGCAAAAAACACTAAAATGTGCAGAATTTGAGTTGTTATTATGACTTAAAGTGGATGTTTCCTTCGATGGAGATTTTAAACTGCGACGGTCTGTCGCAGTTTTACTTTGGACAACCTACCAGCTTTGATAAGTAAGTTCAGAGACGATGTTTAGACCATATTACATTTCGCGCGTGTGAATACGTCAAGAGGGGAATCGCGAACTGCTACCAATTCAGTCGTGTTACGGATGTGCAAGAGGGGAAAAAAGCTATCGGATAACAACTTCGGAGCACAAACTGGTGTCAATTTGCTATTTCGGCATCTATTTTATAGTTAAATATACATAAAAACGTATCATAATTACGGAAGTGAACGATAAATGCAGTTTCAGTTTCAAAAATTATTTGTAATTTTGTAGCAAAATTACGCTAATAGATAAAATATTGCGATATGATACGAGATTTTTGGGTAAAGAACTATCTTTCCATTCGCGACAAGCAGGAATTAAGCTTTGTGGCCAAGGGACCATCTTCGGAACTTGTCACCGAAGTCGCTGATGGTGTGTTCTTGTATAAATTAGGCATTCTCTATGGTTCAAATGCTTCTGGTAAGTCAAACATGCTGATAGCCATGAACGAGGTGTTCCGTCTGTTGGTTATGCCAAAGTCGGATGCAACCGTAGGAATAGGCGGCTGCATTCCATTTGTGCTCACTAAAGATGAGCCAACAGAAATGCACGTATCATTCTATGCCGATGGCACCCGATATGACTACGACGTCACATTCAACGGCAAGCACATTCTGAGTGAAGCCTTGTACTATTACCCCAACAAATCGAAATCGCTGTTCTATGAGCGTAGTTTTGTGGGTGAGAACGTACAGGCTGACATCAAGTTTGGTGCGAGTCTCAAACTACAAGTCAAGACGCAAGAGAGCATCCGTGAAAACACGCTGAACAATCACAGCGTATTGTCCGTATGCCGAAAGGCTGCCTTGAAAGAAGACATAGCTCCATTCAACACGCTTCATGCTTGGATTATGGACAACTATCATGAGATAGATGGTGATGGAGACAAAGGTATTGTCGAGATTTTGAAGGATGCTTACAGCAATCCCAAGAAGCGTAAGTTCTATAACACAATGCTCCAGAAGGCCGACTTGAACATTCTGGAATATCGCCCTGTTGTTGAAGACCGCATTGTGCCCAATGATTTCCGCGAGCGCATCCAAAAGGAAAATATCCCAGAGGAGATGAAAGATGTTCTGTTGAAGCCCACAACAGATTCTATCACATTCTTAAACCATTCCGACAATGGAGATTTCGACATTCCACTTAAATGGCAGTCAAAGGGTACTCAGAAGTATATCCGTATATTGGATGCCTTGTACGACTTGATAACGAGTCCCCACGTGTACTATCTTGATGAACTGGGTGAGGATCTGCACAACGACCTGTTGTATTATTACCTCAATGTCTTTATCTTCAACTCTGAAAAGTCGCAGCTGGTTATAACGAGTCAGGAGACCACCCTCTTGTCGCAGGATATGATTAACGAGAACAGAGGCGTGGTGTGGTTTGTTGAGAAGAACAAGGAGACTGCATCGTCCGAATATGCCCGTGGCGACTCCTTCGGCTTACACAAGAATCTGTCGCTTTACAATTCATATCGCATTGGCCGACTGGGTGCAAAGCCAGAACTGGGTAGTATCTTTATAAATTTGGAGGACTGATATGGGAAAATTACGACAAACTGCCCTTATCTTGGGCGAGGGACCAACGGAATTCTTCTATTTCAAGTCCCTATGCGACGTATTCAAGCGTCTGACCATCAAGCCTGACTATCCGAAGCACACCAACATCAAGGAATTGGATGCCAAGATAGCAGAGGGTGTGGCAATGGGTTACAGCCATATCTTCTGTATCATCGACATGGACACGAAGGATAAGGAGCCGGAGCGTTCACAATACCAGAAGTTAAAGGCAAAGTATGCCAAGCCCATCAACAAACCAAAGAAAGGCATCTGCTGCGAGGTCGAGTTCTTTGAAACTCACCGCTGCACAGAACTGTTCTTTCTCTATTATTTCCGCTACACCTCACGTCCATACGAGACACAAGAGCCTTTGCTCAAAGACTTGAACCAATGTGTCGTGTATCGGAAGACGATAGAGTTCTTCATCAAGACCAAGGGACTTCACGGTTACTTCGAACGCAATGGCGGTAGTCTTGAAAAGGCTGTGGCTAATGCGAATCGCTCAATGGGCGAGAAGTTGAAGAGTGATCGGGATTATACATACTCTGAGCTGGGAAGGTTGATTAAGAAATTGGAAAGTCTATAAAATTGTTACATTGTTTTCATAATAAATTTAGTAAAATATGAAGTATGAAATAGAAATGATAGACGTAAAGGCAGCAGATGCCTTCTTAATCCATTATGTGGAAGACAATGGAGAAAGTCACATCATCATGGTTGACTCAGGCAACTATGATGATGCAGATAAAATACTGACACATATTAGAACGCACTATGATAAAGTAAAGAAGTCAGGATGGTCTGGGTATGTGATTGATGCTGCAATCGTTACACATCCTGACGATGATCATATAGGTGGTTTTGTACATATATTGGAAAATTTACAAGCAGGAAAATTGTATGATATCTGCTTTAATTGCTTTTGGGTTAATGACCCAACGAAGCATGAGTTTGTACCTAATGACGTTCAAAGAATCCAAACTCAAAAGTCATTAGACGCAAGACTTAAATGCGTGTACAATTATAAAGAGGATTCAAAGAAGAACCTTTTGGATTTGATTGATTCTGCTGGGATAGCAAGGACAGAAGTATTTGCAGGTGATTATCTTGATGAACCTCAAATAACGATTATCAGCCCCACAAGGGATTTCTATGAGAGTCTCTTACCAAAGTTCAGGAATAAATTGAACTTTCATTGGGCATTGGAGGCTTTAGAAGAGAATTCGTATAGCTCGAAAGATGACATCTCAGACGAAACAACGCTGAGCAAGACATTAGATGATGCTACAGATGATACATCTGCTCATAACCAGAGCAGCATTGTATTTTTGTTAGAAACAGATGAGAAACAAAAATTTTTATTTACGGGAGACGCTGGAAGAGATGCATTCAATCACGTACCTCAAACTTTACTAGGTAAAGTTAAAGATGTTACATGGATGAAAGTGCCACATCATGGCAGCAAGCACAATCTTGACTCTACTATTATCAAACATGTGAATCCAGAGATAGCCTATATCTCTACAGAAAAACAAGGAAAGTATCTTAATCGCTCCACGGTATTTGCGCTCAAAAAGAATGGAACCAAAGTTTATTCGACAAGCCAAAATCGATCAACTATTAGACATGGAGCTATCAAGACGAGAGAGGGATGGACGAAAATTGAGCCGATGTAGAACACCTGTTTACTCTTGCCACTCACGGTTAATCATACAACGAGTGACTTTCTCCAAAGTGGTCTTCCACGGCTCATGTTCGGTGATTTGGATTTTGCCGTTGAAAGTTTTATTCATATAGGTATCAAAGATTTGATTATTTTTATGGTAGGTTTTGTTGTTTATGGTGGTGAATGAAGAGCATCCTGTGCTCTTGTTTTTCTCAAAGAAACGGATAGCATCGCGGCGCAGGTTGTCCCATTTCAAGAGAGTCAGGGCTTGTGAGGCCATAAAGACCTGAGCGGTATCTGCTGACTTCAAGAAGAAAGAGAGAATGAACTCAAGAGCCTTGGGATGGATGCTCTGGGCACATTCGTCGATGGCGATGGGCGTGCCCCACCAGATAGAATCAAATAGTACAATGATGAGACGTATGGCCTCCAGTGTACCTTCAGATTCTAATGTTTCAGGCAACCACACGGTTTCTTCTTTTTCCACCACCTTATAGCCAAACTGTAATTTTTGGACGGTACGCTTATTGCCCGGGAAATTAACGCGGTATTCTTCCTCAGACATACGGGTTAACAGGAAATCACGTTCATCATCAGCGATGTCGAATGTAAGTGTGTCCACCTTGTAGTCGCAGATGGTAGAACCCATATCCTTCAGGATATTGAGGATGATGGGTTTGAGTAATTTCTCGTTGGAGCGCTTGGCCAACATAGCTGACAGTTCATACTTCTTCACATTCCAGAGGTCAACAAAGCGAAAATAATTATAGACATTGCGGATGTCCTCGCACTCGAAATTCTTGTTGTCGTAGATGGAGATGACACTGGAATATTTGAGAATGTTCTGATTGATAAGTTCCTGCACGGGAATAGGTATGGTAGTTCCTTTGGGGAATGAAACCACTACAATATCTTTTTCCTTTGAGAACTCGCGGATGAAAATCAGTTTCTCTTTTTTCTTGCCCTCCCGACGGAGCAACCGCTCCTCAATAATATAGTCAACAGTCCAGGAAATAAAATAGGTGTAGCGGAATCCCGCTGTATGAAACGCCACTTCTATTGAAGAAGGGGAGTTTTTTGTTTCTTCTGACAGCAGGAACTGCACGTCTGGCAGGCGATAGCGCGATGCCAGTTTGCTATTGCGGTTGACGGTTACCAACTCATTGAGGACGGATATACCGTTGAGGAAGTTGGTCTTGCCGGAACCATTGTTACCAAGTAGAAAGGCTGCTTTGAGGAGTTTTATGCCGTCAATTTTCGTCCACCAGTCCTCTCCTGAGAATGTGCCACGGGGCTTTTCTTTGGTAGCCTTTAGGCTGAATTCTGTACGTTCCTTAAAGGAGAAAAAATTGGTGAGTGCTATATATTCAATCATAACTGTATTGGGAATTTTGTTTCAATCTCGAAAGGAGAAAGAATTTTGTATCGTTTGTTTTGGTGATGACACAGAGGCCAATGCCATTCTTTAATTGCGGCAGAACATCCAGGGCACAGGTGGTAAGGTCAATAGCTGACATGTCCAATGCACAGGCGGGATGGGAATGCCAATCGCCTATGTATTCCACCTGATCAATGCTTCGCTGTGCAATCATTTTCTTGTAGTCTTTCAGTCCGCTGGTGCCCAAACGGAAACCTGATTTTGTACCCTTAGAGTCACGGGGCATAAAATGATTGAGCAGGTATAATATTCTCCGTTTGTAATCAATGTGACCAAACAGATAACCTCCATTTTCTTTCTGCCCGGTAATCTTGGCTTTTAAACGGATTTCTGCCAGCAGGTCTTCCGGGATGCGAACCGTCCAAGTAGCATCATTTGCGCAGGGAAATTGCTGGTAGGATTTGACAGGGAGCGTGAAGGTATGCATACTGCCAGGAAAGTCACGATGGGCAAAAGAGAGGATAATTCTGTTGCGCTGCTCTCCCTCATAGATGTGCCGTATGGTGGATGACATTAGGGCTGCATGGGCAGAGATAGTGTCATCGCTGATACGCATGGTGTTGGAATGACAGCCCTCGCCCACACGGATATTCTCGGTGGAATTCTTGCGTTCTGAGGATAGCCAACGGTAAACCTCGTTGTTGGAAAGAGAGGTGCGAAGAATCTCCATATAATAGTCGGCCAGCGGCTGTTTGTTGTCTATACTCAGATATGTAACACCCACATCGCCACCTTCGGACAGTGCCACACGGACAATGCGGGTTTTGTCGGGGTAAGATAGCATGTCAAGACCATACATTACACGGACAGATGCCGTAGCATCAATTATGATGTCAATTTTGTCAAGATTCTCGGGCGTTAAATGCTTAAGTGCATCCTCATTGTATGATTTGATACCATCGTGCGGCATGTCATAGAACATTTCCGTCAGATGGGTTTTCATGGCATTTGCTTTATTGAGAAGGAAGGAGCCAGGTTTGTATGCAGACAAAGCGTGCCGTACTACATTGTGTGGCATCAGCGAGTCGGTATCTACCAAATCGATACAGAAGATACCGCTACGATGGAGGTGGCTTGCAATCTTGCTGCCAACTGCTCCGCACCCCAGAATGCAAACGTGTTTGTCGAAAACAGAATCTGAGGTTTCTGACAAGTATTTGGCTTGGGTATAGTCTGTAAAATCAATCATTGATACCTCTTCCACTGGTGTGGACTGATTCATATTCATAAACTCTTCCACCTTTGCCCTGAAACAAAGGTAATTGATGGCGGTGTTTTTGCCAATTATCTTTGTCGGTCGTAACAACGCCATTTGGAAATAAATATATTCCTTAGTATCGTCACAGGCTTCTTTCAGCTCATCTAAATCCAAAGGGTAGCCGTAGGTCTGGATATGTTCAAGCAAGACACCTAAGGTGGTGGGGTACTCTGTATACCAATTGTCATCCACCTTGTATCTTCCTGCAAATAAGCGGACACCGATTGCATTACTGACAAGTTTTTCGTATTGCTCACTTCCGTAGGCAATGGCTGGGAAATCTTTGAGTATAGTAATGGAATACAGATGGCATTCGGGCTCCTCCTTGTGTTCCAAAAATGAGTCCATATAAGAGACTCGCAAAAGAAAGTGATTCATACTGTGATTGCGTTGCGGTTCGAATTCATCGTTCTCGTTCAGTTTCATCAACTTTCCTTTTGCTGCATCGCGTAGCCAACAAGCCACCAATTCAACGTAATCACATAGAGTGTGCTCTGCATACCAGTCATCTATATCCTCACGTGAGAGGCATAGAGTAGGCGGGTATTTGCCTTTTTCGTAATTGACGTGGGGGAATTTTTTTAATGGGAAGTCCGGCCTGTCTGAAAACACAAAGGGAGTAATGTCATTCCAATTGTTTTTGCTGATGGCAATAACTACAGGTTCTATGTGTTTGAGGGCGGACTTGGAGCGGGCAAAGGTGTTGATGCCCCCGCAGAGCCCCACGGTGTCATTATCCAACTCAACAAGGCTGAAACATCCGTCATCGAAGACGCTGGCGAAAGAGAATAGTTCTCCGGCCAGTGCTCCGATGGCGGCTATTTCTATTTTAGGATAATTGTCGGATACCTTATCCATAGAAGTGAGGTTTGGGATCCTTGGATGCTGCAGCGGCAGCACGAGACTCTTTTTCTTTCTTCTCGTCTTCGTGCAGGGCTACCTCTCCATCCTCAATGTCGAACACGATGGGATTTCCTGCGTCATCGACTTTCTCTCCGCCAGTGCAGAAGAAATTGCTCTTACCAATCCGATCCGTGTAGCGGTTCTTAGCTTTCTGGCAGGGAGGATTGTCGGAGTTCTTTTTTACGATCTTAGAAGAGGAAACCACAAAAGCTCCGTCTTCGCTTTTGTCAAGGAAGTCGAGTGAAGCCTGGTTGGGATCATCCTCACGGTCATCAGCAAAAAACTTGTAACTGCAATGATGGGGAGCTTCCATCAGATCCCATTTCAGGTAATCGTCATTGGAGGTCTTATTCATAATTTCTTGGATGACGCGCCATTCTGTGTCACCGCCCAAGAACACACGAGCAATGTTCTCGTTGTATTTGTCAGACATGAAGCGGAGTTGGGAAGCAATGCTGGTCATGTTGCGGTCTTCGCCCTCGATATCATCCTTGAAAGGGGCGTGAATGAACATCTCGAAATAGCGGCAGGATGTGCCATTGACTTCGGAGATGGTATTGCCGGGGGTAATAATTCGTTCTTCAAGACCTTTAAGGTCTGGATTATCTGTCCATCCGATGATTCGGATGCGGTTACCGTCCTTATCTGCTTTGTTTGAGTTGGACTTATAGAGATCCATACGACGTTTAGCTTCCTTCTTGAAAGCCTTGGCATCTGCATTGAGTTCACCACTCAGCTCTTCAAAAACACGTGGAGAATACCAGAGTTCTCCAATGAGAATCTTCTTGTCGTCCTTGGCTGACTGGGGAACAGTATCCGGGTCGCCAAGAAAGAACTTATCCGCAAAACTGCGGCAGTGATCTTGGTCGGGGTGGGTGAGCAGGAATGCATCCAGTAATGGTAGTCCACACTTCTTAGTGGTTAGTTCATTAGTAAGGAGATCGTCAAGGACATCGTACATTTCTTCATTTTCCTCTTCTGCTTTCTTGCGGAAATTACAATCAAACATCATCTTCTTATTTGCGCCACCAATAGTAATGAGGTCGCAATCCCCGTTTCCTACGGGATAAAACTTAATACTATGCTTCATCGTGATTCAATTTATCAAAAGTGGTTATTAATGTCTCTGCGTAATCTACTGCTGCACTCTTGGTGATAAAGAAATCTATCACAACGAGTATTAGGTAGAGAATGAGAGCGATATGTATAATAGAGATGCTTACTCCGGTGCGGCTGAAGTCGATAAACCAGCATGCAACGGAAAGAGGGAGACAAATAACTGCCCCACCGAGGAAGTTGCGAAACATCCCGTAACGCTTTAGTTTGCGACGTGTCATTGTATCGCCGCTGTCAGCTACGGCTTTTCTGATGTAATATACGGCATCTTTAGCTGTTCTGCGAGCTTCCATCTCATCTGCATCTTCTTTCGCTTTTGTAGGAAGCGTTATATTATATAATGTCTTGAGGTTTTCTCGTACTCTGTTTTTCATCATCTTGCTAACGCTCGTGCGGTTATCCCCAAGTAACAACATGGAGGTGGTAGGGAAACGTAGTCTGTCTTTACGGTAAAGTGTATCCTCGAAAAACATACGAGAGACACCACGGAAGATGTGCATGACGAAGCGAGTGAGTACCACTGCTGCAGCAAGCGGTGCAGCAATGGCAAGAACAGGGCGCCACCATGATGTATTCTCTGCTATGGGCAGAAGGGTACATGTGAACACGATATCGAGGATAAGCATGTTGACAATGGCAGGTGTGAAGACGGCCTCAAGATCGTAATCATCCATTTTGAGTAGTTTTTCTATTTTTCCTATCATAGGCAATCTGTTTGTTTATACTGGGACCTTACCCCAGGGGATACGTTATGAAATCGGCTGCAAAGTTACACAAAAAAATGAAATTCGAAAAGAAAAACACGAATATATTTATTTTTGCGTAATAAATTTACGCAAAAAAAACAAATTGCAGGCAAACTTGTAGCAATAATACAGTATCTAATAAGTTGAACCTATAAATACCATGCAAGGGGTATGAGCAGAAATTATTAAAAATCAAACAACCTGTTTTATTTACTGTTGCAGAACACAAATAATGATTAAAACTAAAAATATTTCGGGCGGAAACTTGCAAAATAACGCAGTTTCCGCCCGAAATCATATACACGGAACTACTTTGTCACAATATCATATAGCGACCTATAGTCCTTGGCAACGTCGTAGATGTAGCCATTGTCGCTGATGGCTTTGAAGTGGCGACGGGCACATTCTATCTTGCTTTCCTCAGAACCCCGGAGCTGAGAACCCTGAAGGTCATTGCCTTTAGACTCAGCCACGAAATAGACGTGCTTGACACTGCCTTCCCTGAAGGCTACTGCCCAGTCAGGATTGTACTTGCCCATCGGCGTATTGATGTAGAAGCCGTTGGGCAGCTTGGTATAGACCACCACGTCATCTTCATGCTCCAGCGATTCTGCAAAGTTCTTTTCTGTTCCCATGCTGTCGAGCACCACGAGGTCATAGAGCGACTTGGTGGATTCGATGGCGTTGATGCCCAACTTGCCACGCAGCATGTTCTCGGTGAAGATGTCGGTAGAGAACTTGTCGTTCAGTTTCTCGTACTTAATACACTGGATAACGGCAAGCGCCTTGCAGTCATTGATAATCAGACCTGCCTTGATGATGAACTCTTCCGGATTCAGCTTGAACAGATGGAAGGTAGTGGGCTTGATGCCTTTCAGAATTTCCACGATAGACTTACGTGTCAATCCAGTAGCCGTTACCAGTTTGCCGATAAGGTCGTATGTCACTCCCTTGCCAACAGCTTCCGTCACATGAATAGTGCGAGTGTTTCCCTGGGTCATGGCTACGCCTGCCTCCAATGATTCTTTATCACGAATGCTGTCAAGCGAACCGCCTTCTACCACAATACGTATCTCCGTCACCTTCAGGTTATCGTCTAATGCCTTGATAGATTTTTTAACCAAGTCTGATGTGTCGAAGTTCACCTGATAGTAAGTACGTTGGTTAATGCGTTTCCAAAGATTCTGGAACTCCTTCTTGTCAAAGTTATCCTTCTGGAAGTGCGCAGCCTTTGGCTTCCGAGCGTCTTCCGGCTTGACAGATGACGGATTGAACACCGTGTCGAGGACAGCAATGATGCCATCCTTCATATCGTTCATCCTATCAAAGTCAAGAGTTCCATTCCGCTTAGCCTCATGATATTCAGCTGTCAATGCTCCTTCGTCGTCAACATAGTCTTGACGTATAAGGGCATTGTAGATGGCACGTGCTTGTGCAAGGTCAAAGCGCCCGTTGGTGCCGTCGGCCTTAGTATACGGCTTACCCTCAAACAGGTTTGGAGTGATGATGATGGGTCTGTCGCCACATGCTTCAGCCATTTCCGTCTGTAGCTTCTTGGCGAAGTCATCATAACTCTCACTGGCTATGACGGTGAGGATATTGGTATCAAAGACGTGGTCACCCAGCACATCGGCATCCTGCCGCTCTCCATTCTGGTTCACACACAGGCGCATGCCACGTCCCACCTCCTGCCGCTTCTTTGTCTCGTTGTCAGAGTTCTTCAACGTGCATATCTGGAACACATTCGGATTGTCCCAACCCTCCTTCAAGGCAGAGTGTGAGAAGATGAAGCGCACTGGTTCTTTCAGCGACAACAAGCGTTCCTTGTCCTTCATGATGAGGTCAAAGGCACGCTCCTCGTTCTCGCCCTCTTTCCCCTTTGATTCAACCACCTTGCCCTTCTTGTCCATCGAGAAATATCCCTGATGCACTTTCTCCGCTGCATTGCGCGGGTCTGAGAGATAGCGCAGATAGGCCTCGTCGTCAAATGTTGGCATGAGTTCAGAGAGTACATTCCTGTATTCCTCCTCAAACATCTTGGCAAACTTGCCTTTCGTCTCCGGACCGTCATACAGGCGGTAGCTGTCCACATGGTCGATGAAGAAGAGGCTGAGCACCTTGATCTTCTGCCCAAACAGCTGACGTTCACGCTCCAAGTGGGTACGGATGGTCTCGCGAATCTGAATACGACGCAAGTAATCTTCGTTGACAGCACCCACGGCATCACCCTCGTGCAGCACCAAGCCATTGACTAAGCGGACGGTGCCTTCAAGACCATCGATGCGCTCCACGATGAAGTTGTTCCGGTACTCGTTCAGCTCTCCGCTATGGTCGTAGAGATTGAAGCCTTCGCCCACCACTCTGCTTGTCTGCTTGGTGCCCGTGGCAGTCTTCACGTCGAAGCTGATACGCGCCTGTGGGTTGCCCTTGCTGATGATAATTTCCTCCAGATAGACGTAGCCGTTGGTGGCAGTAGAGCCTATCTGCTTGATACCCTTCACCTCAATCTTCTTCACCAGTTTCTGGTTGTAGGCGTCAATGGCATCCAGCCGGAACATCATGTTATAGATGTCATCCTTCCTGTGCGTAGCACTATAGAGCAGGGTGAACAGGGGCTTGAACTGCGCCAATCCCTTGCGCGTCTTGTTGCCCTTGTCCACGCCCAGCACACTCTGAGGCTCATCGATAATCATGATAGGGTGACATTGGCTGAGCACGTCGATAGGACGGCGGCTGCCAAACTCATCACGCTTGTCGAAGATTATGCGTGCCGCCTTGTCAGCCCTTGCGCCCTTACTCTTCTCCTCGTTCATCGACGTGTTGAAGGCTTGCGTGTTGATAATCATCACGTGCATACCGGCATCGCTGGCAAAGGCATCAATCTTCGAGAGCTGCTTGGAGTTATAGACGAAGTACTGCATGCGCTTGCCATTGTATTCCTGGGCAAAGTGCTCCTGCATACTCTCAAAGCTCTTCAGCACCCCTTCGCGTATGGCGATGCTTGGGACAACCACCACGAACTTTGTCCAACCATAACGCTCGTTCAGCTCGTACATGGTCTTGATATAGGTATAGGTCTTGCCCGTACCCGTTTCCATCTCGATGGTGAACGCCATGCCGACACCCTGCAAGTCTTGCAGGTAATCGACAGGCTTCAAGCCCTGCTCGGTCTGCACGGCACGCACATTCTCGCAGACGGCTTCACGGGCGAGAACGACATTCTTGTTGCCGAAACCGGCGAGAGCAAAAAAAACTTTATTCTTGCCTTGGTCAACGGTATGGTCACTCAGCCCATCACTTTTCGGCTGCCCCGTGAAAGCGTTGGCTATAGCGCGTGCGGCTTCGGCTTGGAATCGCTGATGTTTATATCTTATCTGCATGGCTTAAATCACTCTGATGTTTTTGACCACCTCCTGGTCGCTCCAGTCCATCAACTGCTTGAAGGTCTCGTAGATGTTTATCTTGTCGGCATCGCGGTCAAAACAGCTGTCGCGGAAGATGACTCGCAGAGGTTGCTTCTCGGCCATTGCTCTCACCACATTGTCTGTCACTTTTTCGGCAAAGCAAGCCACAAGGTCACCCTCGTTGACGGTGTAGATGTTCTTGCCATCCACTTCCTCCGTAGTCATAGGCAAGGACAGCTGTACGCCCCAGTCGAGCATGCAGCCGAACAGCAGGTCAAGGTCTGTTCGGTCGCTCTTGATGTTATTCAGGAAGAGGTCAAGCTCTTGCTGATTCCACTCTTTTGGAGTATGCTCCACCTCTTCATAGTTGCTGCTATCCACACGGAAGACGCGGAAGCCTGTATCGAGGTCTTTTGCCTCCGGATGCTCTTCCTTTATTTTCTTTCCAGCACGACGAATGCGTTCTTTACCTATTTCGCAGATGTTTTTGTAGCCTGCTTTATGGGCTTCGCTGTCATCGGGAGTTTCTTCTGGAAGCTGAACCAGAATGAACTTGCGGTTGCCACCGTCTTCGGAGTTGAGTTGCATTACGGCATGGGCTGTAGTTGAACTACCACTGAAAAAATCGAGAATAGTATCATTTCTATCAAGTGACATTTGTTCCAAATATCGTATCAAGCTTAATGGCTTGGGATAATCAAAGAACTTACCATCGAAAATATCCATTACTTCTCTTGTTCCTCGTGCAGAATTAGCGCCATCAATTGATAGTAGGTTTTGATATGGCAGTGTTCTAACAATAGGCTTGTCTTCATTATTAACCTTTTCATACTGTTTGAAATATACAGACCACATATTATTAGATTTCTTTATCTGTATGAAACCATTATCTATTCCCCATTTTACCTTTGATGAAGACCAACGCCAATTCCAATGTTCTTGCTTTATATTACTATTACCAGGAAATAGCATTGTACCATCAGGCATTTCTATTGAATAATTCAAAGCCTCAGAATAATGACTCCCTGTCATTCTTCTGTCCAATTTATTCAATACATATCCTCCACGTCGCTCATAATACTCATCCTTGTTTGAGTACTTTTCATTATCGGTAATAGATTTATTTAAGAATGAGCAGGAAGTACGATCCTTACAAAAGAGAAGTATGTTTTCTGTGACAGTTTTTACATCATCTCCTGTATTTGAACCGGGAGTTGATTGCCAAATTAGATTAGCGACAAAATTATTTACACCGAAAACCTCCTCACCAATTTTTTTAAGGTTTGCAATTTCCTCATCGCCAATACTTATAAAAATCACCCCATCCTCCGACAACAAAGAACGAGCTATCATCAACCTCGAATAAATCATCGAACACCAATCCGAATGGTAACGACCATTGGAGTCCGTATTCTTAATAAAGCGATTACCCAGTTCATCCACATTTCCAGCAAACAAGTCTTCTTCAGCCTGCGAACGGGCAAAGTCATCGTGATACACGAAGTCATTCCCAGTATTATATGGCGGATCAATATATATCATCTTCACCTTACCGAGATACGACTTTTGCAGCAGTTTCAGCACTTCGAGGTTGTCGCCCTCGATATAGAGGTTCTGCGTATTGTCCCAATCCACGCTATCCTCCTTGACAGGACGGAGCGTCTTGCTGATAGGGCGCAACACTTCGGCACGAGCCGCCTGCTTGCCCACCCAGTTGAACTCGTAGGCTTCCGGAGCATCTTCTACAGCATCATCGCCCAGCAGCTGGCGCAAGGTGTCGAAATTCACCATACGCTTGATTTTACCCGTCTTGGGGTCAGCTGCCTCCGTGAAGCACGAAGGAGCAATCTGATAGAGCGCATCAAGGTTGAGCTGCGCTACATCGGCTGACTGTAAGCTTAATCTTTCAGGACTTTCCATAGTTATATATCTTATTATTGCTTCAATTGTTCACTGTATTGTGTATTTTTTATCGGAGTTCACGAACTTCGTTTCCTGTAATTCACTTTGCCATTGGGCAATCTGTTTCTTTAAGCCTCGTGCCGCTCCGTTCAGCTCCATCTGGCGGTTCAGCTGGCGTTCGTTACGTATGCGTTTCTGGATGCTTTCCACCTCTCGCTTTGCTTTGTCTATCAGCCCTTCCAGCTCCACTATACGTTTGGTATCTTCAGCCTTCGTTGTGCCGAATCCGGACACCTGACCGGCCATTGCCTCATAGAGGGCATCCATCGTCTGACCTTCGAGTGTCAGCAGCAGCCGTTCTGCTGTCAGCCAGTCCGTGGCAAAGGTCTTGATAATATCGAACGGACTGTTCTGCCCGCCTTTCCACGCTTTATAGTTGAGCAGCACCTTGTATCGGTTATCATATTCCAGGATGAACACCACATGACGCGGCATATTCCGGTCGATGAAAAGAAAGACATCGTTGGGGCAGTCCTTGTCTTTCAACACGGCGGAGAAAACCACAATCTCATGCACCAACTTGCCATCCTCCACATTGATGGTGGAGGAAGCCAGTTTGTAGAGCCAATTAATGCTTGCCACATCATCTACAAAGTGCTGCTTTACCTTGGCGTTCACTTCCAGATGTTTGTAAAAGGCATTCTTCGGTACAGGCTTGCCCACTATGGTTGTCGGTGGAAACTTCAGGTCAATCATAGGCTATTGGATAATCAGGAAGGTGATTAACTCAAAATCGTCCAGCCCCTTCACCTCGCCCAGCAATGCAGTTGTCTCGCCCACAGAGAAGAGGCTGTCGATGTCTGATTCCTCCTTGACGGTGATGATGCTGTCTATGGCCTTGGCAAGAAGGTCGCTGTAATGCTGCATCTTACGGCCGTCGCAAGTCTCCTTGTTGATGATGGCACAGCGTACCTTGTCAGGCTTGTCCTGCCCTTTACATACATGGCGCATCACATCGAGCAGTTTCTTGGGTTGCAGATGGTCGCAGATGACCGTTCCATCATCAGCGATATAGACCATATAGAAGGGGTGTAGCAGGTTCATCTTGTCGATATTGACACCTGCGTTCCTGTTCTTCAGGATGTATATCACGCCAGGCTTTGCCAAGTCGGTAGCCCCGACTACGGCATTCATGCCGAATGGAGCGTGCTCAACATCGGGATGCTGCTTTATGTATGTCAGCAGGTCGAGACGGAACACATTGAGCCCCAAGTCCATGATGTTGATGCCAGTGTCCATATCCTCAATATCGACCACCTCCTCCTGAAGTTTCTTCAACTGGTTCTTGCGATATTCAAGGTCCCCCTTCTCGTTGACAGAAAGCAGGTTGTCATCGCCCGTACTCGTCAGGACCGTTGCCTTCATTCGGCTCTCTACACGTCCTTTCAGCTCTATATATTTATCCAGCTCGATGTCTGGCCAGTAGTTCACAAGCTGTATGACCTCGTTCCGGCTTCCTATGCGGTCGATACGTCCGAAGCGCTGGATGATGCGCACGGGGTTCCAGTGGATGTCATAATTTATGAGGTAGTCGCAATCCTGGAGGTTCTGACCCTCGGAGATACAGTCGGTGGCTATGAGCACGTCTATTTCCTCGGTTGCGTTGGGGAACAGGACATCGCGGTCTTTTGATACTGGCGAGAAGAAGGTCAGCACGTTATTGAACGACATCGAGAACTTCGGAATGGTGCATCGACCATCGGTGTTGCCGGTTATCAGCCCCACATTCAAGCCACATTCGGTCTTGATGCGGTCAGCCAACTGTTCGTAAAGATAGTCGGCAGTATCGGCAAAGGCTGTGAAGATAAGCACCTTTTTGTTGCCCTCATTGGCTTTGCCTTCCTCCTTGGATTCTCCTTCCTCTGTCACGACTCGGCCATTCAAACAAGTTTGATGGCTCTCGGTTTGGCGTCGGTTGATAGGACTTTGGAACTTCTGCTTCAAGTCTGAGACAAGCATCTGCAGCTTGCAGTCGTGGGCAGGGGTGATGTCCTTCAGCATCAGGAGAAGCAGTTTCAGAATCTCAAGGTCATGGCGCAAGTCATTTGACCAACGGACCACATCAATATCCCGAAGGCTTATCTTTGACTTTTTGCCCACAAAGGGGTCGTTCTCACTGTCGGTACTGTCAAGGACATCGGTAAAGGTAGTCACGTCTATTGCTCCGTCGCTGTTACCGCCAATGACAGAAAGAGTCTGCTCAATGTAGTCAGTGATTCGTCCCAATGTCAGGCGGAAAGAATTGACGCTGCTCTCCAGACGTTTCAAGAGGTTGGTAGCCATCAACTTTCGCAAACCCTTCTCACGTCCGTCAATAGAGATACCAGAACCCTCCATGTTAATATCGTAGTCGTCCTTCACGCTGTCGAAGATATACAGCGATGGTGTGTAGATGCTGAGGTTCAGTTCGTTGAGTTGCTCGGCAATATCGCTGAATGTGATACTCTCATTGAGGTCTGTGAGCTTTGGGCGGCGTGATATTGGAGCCAGGCGAGTTGGGAACTTGCCAATATCCTTGGTATCGTAATACTTGACGATATGGCTGCGGCTGCGGGCTATAGTCACGGCATCGAGCAATTCGAAGAAGTCGAAACTGAGTTCTTCAAGAAGACGCTCCGTAGTACGATGCTCTGGCTGTAGTTTTGCCCATTTGTTGTAAGCCGACTGTGCATTGCGGAATATGTCGTCTATGCTTCGCCCAATATTCAGGGCATCGTCAATCTGTTCCGCATAACCTTCGTAGGCCAGTTGCAACTGGTTCTTCAAGTCGTTGAAGCGGTTGTTGACAGGAGTGGCAGAGAGCATCAGCACCTTGGTCTTGACACCAGCACGGATCACCTTCTTCATCAACTTCTGGTAGCGGTTGGCTTTGCCTTCCTCCTTCGCACCTCGGCCATTCAAGCGAGCTTGATGGCTCTCGGTTTGGCGTCGGTTGGCTTTGCGAGGTTCCCCGTTATCGAGGTCCGAGTCAAGTTCCTCATCATCGATGTTGCCACCATTGCGGAAATTATGGCTCTCGTCAATGACTATCAGGTCGTAGTTGCCCCAGTTGATGCGTTCGAGGTCGATACCTGCCGACAAGCCACGCTCGCGGCTGAGGTCACTATGGAAGAGAATGTCATAACGCAGGCGGTCTGCCACCAGCGGATTGTTCTTGTAGTTGGTCTTGAAGGTGTTCCAGTTGTCATAAAGCTTCTTTGGACAAAGCACAAGCACGGATTTGTTGCGGTTCTCGTAATACTTGATGACCGAAAGTGCGGTGAAGGTTTTGCCGAGACCAACGGAGTCGGCAAGGATGCAGCCATTATACTTTTCGAGTTTGTTGATGATGGCAAGAGCAGCATCGCGCTGGAAGTTGTATAGCTTGTTCCATATTACACTGTTCTTGAATCCTGTAGCCTCATTGGGCAAAACATCCTCGCTGATATCTTCAAGAAACTCGTTGAAGATGTTGTAGAGCGTGATGAAGTAGATAAACTCTGGGGCATTCTCGTTATAGACCGTTTCGATATACTCCAGCACCTGTGCCGTTACATCCTTGAACTTATCAGAATTTTGCCATTGTTCGTTGAAAATCTTCAGGTATTCCTCTGCGAAAGGTGATGGCATGACATTAACCATCGAATAAATCGCATTGCCTCGTTCACAGCCCAATTCTGTTGTTGTGAACTCATTGAAAGGCACGTATGCGCTTTGCTTCTGATTCCGGACATGGAGGAATCCACCCATTCCCTCCTGCGAGGCATTGGACTTGAATTTCACTTTTCTGCGAATCCAGTCGGCACATTCTTTGGCTATAGCTTTTTGTTCGAGCTTGTTGCGAAGCTTCACTTCAAAGTCTGAGCCATACAGGTTGCGTTCACGGTTGAGTTTCGGAATAAAGAACTCCCTCTTTTCTTTCTTCACCTTATCTTGGATAAAGGTTGGCGAAGTAAAGATAAAGCGCAACTCATCAACATTCTCAAGTTCATCTTTCAATGCTTCGTATGCATAGATGGAGAAGGATGCGGCAGCAATAGATACAGTTGATTTGATAGACAACTTCATCTGTAGGTCATCTATTACTCGCTCTGATATGTTGTTTATTACTTTTGGAAGTTCCATCTTCGCAAAAGAACTCCCAAGCAGTGTCTCGACAGGCGACCAAGCCCTTTTTTACACAGCGAGGGAGTTCTATTATTCTTTGTTTTGCCTTACGGCTTTTGGTGGTCTTTATCGAGAATATCCGCAACCCAATTGAAGCACGAAATGGCGGCTTGCCCCATTCGTCTCTTACTAAGAGACGTAGCGAAACAAAAAGTTATTGATATCCCTCGATTTTTGAGCGTTTTGCATAGCGATTTGCTAAACAAAGTATAAAAATGATATGCCAAAGACGTGTTTTCTTATTAAATAATGTGTATTTTGACCAAAAATTAGTATCTTTGTACTCAAATATCCGTCTCTTAGTAAGAGATTGAGAAATTTGCTAAACAAATCCTTGTTTACAACAATCCCAAAATCATCTTGTTTGCTTTATCAACAACCGACGTTTCCAGTGAAGCGAGGTAAATCTGTGTGGTTGCCTCGGAATCATGCCCCATTCCCTCACTGATGACTGACAATGGCACATTCTTTGCCTTGGCTGCACTCGCCCAAGAGTGACGAGCCACATACATGGTGAGTGGCCGCTGCAGTTTTAGCATCGTTGAAAGTTCTTTCAGACGATAGTTGACTAAGTGAAGGGCATTGTCATATTGCCTACGTTCATCGCCCTGCTCTTTGATGATAGGGAGTAGAAAGCCTGTCTTGTTTTCAGGGTATTTGGCAATGATTTCAGCCATGCACTTCTCCCACTTAATACTTAGTTCTTGACCAGTCTTTCGTCTTCGATAGGTCAGCATGCCATTTTGAAGATCAGTCTTTTTGAGATAAGCCATATCCACGAAAGACATTCCTCGAGTGTAGAAGCTGAACATGAACATATCACGGGCAAAGTCCAATGTCAAGTTCGTTGCCAAGTCCAAATCCTTCAGGGCTTTGATGGCCTTGATAGGTATCGCTCGCTTTACTGTCTTATCCACTCCAGTATAGACGTGCCGGAAGGGGTATTGCTGTGTTGTCAATCCTTTCTCCACTGCACGATTATAGACAGCCCGAAGGTTACGCATATAGAACGAAATGGTGTTCATGCGTACCTCTCTGGTTTTCAAATAAGCTTCATACATGAGCATCATGTCAGATGTAATACCATCGAGTGGCACATCCTTCTCGTTACGAAAAGCCATGAAACTTTTGAGTGTAGCTGTGTATGTCTCTGAAGTTCGGACTTTTCCCAACTGTTTCAGTTGAGCTATGACACCATGCATAAAGGTAAAGAGAGAGGACTCCTTGGTCAGTTTATGGAACATGGTGATCACGTCGTCAGCTGTGAAGCGACGACGCTCCGTTTCCAACGAGCGGACAACCTTTTCCAGACGAGCCACGTCCCATGCCAGACGTTCTTGAATACCCAACAGAAGGTTAGAACGATTACCATTTACGATAACGCTTTCCGCCTCTGCATCCCATTCCTCTGCAAAGACCTTATAATCTGTATTCAACTGACGGACTACCCGATTGTGGATAATCTGAAAATAGAGTCCTCCCTCCTTGCCATCCACCATGGATGGCCTAAACTTTACCTTTATTGATGTCATATTCATACCTTAATTGCTTGCTTATTTATCTGGTCAGTTCCCCTTACATCAATAGATGGCTGGGGTATTAGGCTTCCCGATGCCAGAATAATCTGGCACATGGGCAAGCCCAATGCCCGAAGATTTGGAATGCAACTAACCACGTGTCGCAAATTTGTCTATACGATAAGTACAATTGTTGAACACGATTTTCTTGACCATCTCATTGAGCCTGTCGGCAATACGGTCACCATAATGCCCTCGGATTTGCTGCGGAGTGAGGTTGGTCGTGATAATGGTGAAAAGCTGCTCTTCGTAACGCTTTGTCAGCAGGTCAATGACAGGTGTATAGATGTTACCATAGTCCAATACCTCTGATGGTTCCGTGCCAAGGTCATCTATGCCAAGCATATCAACATTTAAGAGTTTACGGTATGCCTCATAGTTGTTCTTGCAGAGGTACGCAATGTACTTTGCATCCACAATTCGGATTCCATACGTTCCTTCGTTGTATGGTTTGGGAATATGCAGTGTGTTCAGCAATTGTTGGAATGCTTTAAGCATTGTACTCTTGCCATTTCCACATCCACCGCACAGCAGGATGCCGAAATGGGATGATGGTGTGGTAAGCCAATGAGCCATCTCCTGAAGTTGCTTCTCCATATCTTCGTTAGAACAGAAGACACGGTGTCGATATTCCACCTCAGCCATAATTGCAGCCAACAGATAGGCATAAGCCTTATCCTCTGACATGGGTATTCTAAAACGAGCCTTCATAGGACGACGCTGTAGCATGGATTTCTTTAATTCCTCTACGTCGATTTTGAGTGTTGTTTTCATTATTCCTTTCCCTTTCTTTGATTGAAAGATTTTTTGAATCGCCTTTTATTAAATTGTCTTTGTCTTTATCTTTTATATGTGTCAAGCCATCTGTCAACTCTACTGTCAAGTCATCCGTCCAATTTGTGAGCGTATAGGTTGACGGTAGATAACGTGATTTGCCTTCGGTGAACGAGATAAGTCTGCGCTTGACAAGATGCTCCCTTGCCGTGATGACCGTCTGTCTTGAAACACGGAGGTCATCACTTATCCTTGTAGTGGAACAGGCAAAGGGCATCTGCCAGAAACGCTTGTTGCATTCGTTCACAAGATAGGCAAACAAGGCAATCTCACTTGCTGGCATTGGCGACTTCATGGCAGAATGCCACATTTGATTCATCAAACCAATGTAATTCATATCTCTATCTGTTAATCATACCAGCAGGACTTGTTCGGCTTGCGCTTGTGCGAAGAGAGAATGGCATCGTTCTCTTCGTCTGCTGTCAGCGGCACGGCATTCTTTCGGTTCGCCTCCAGCCACTTGTCAAGTTCGTCCTGATAGAGGACGTAACGTTTGCCTGGCTTGGTGGCTGGTATCGTCCCGTCACCGAGTTTCATGTACAGCGTCCCTAAAGGAATGCGTGTGTACTCAGCCGCTTCCTCCACCGTCATGGGCTTGTGACGGCTCTCGCGAACATGATATTTCCGATTCTCTTCCTGCTGTTTGATAAGCAGTCTTTTCATACCCATCACCTCATTCCGAAGCTGGGCGATGACCTGTGGGAGGTCGTTGAATGTCAATTCATTTTGTTCCATAATTTTCACGGCCTTTGGTTAGAGACCGGATGCAAATGAACTGAATGAAGCATCCGTGCTGATGGAAACTTATGGTAATTCGCAAATCACTTTATAATAACTTGAAAAGGTATGATTATCAGATGATTATTGAATGACAACAGAGACTTTCGCCAGGTATCTTCATGATATTAGCAAGTAAGCACAAATAACCCACTGCAAAAACTGTCGTATGATTCGACTGTTTTTGCAGTGGGACTAAGAAGGCAGACGAAGTACTATATACTGGCAGGGAAAGATAGCCAGTTTTGTGAAAGGTACATGAATATAGGACCAGCCGCATCTGACAATATAAATCGGATGCGGCTGGTTTTTAACGATGAGAAGGAGGTGATTCTACTTTATGGATTGAGGTATATGAAACGATACTCCGTCTTTGCCAGGCAAGTCTATATGGATTTTGTCCGATGTTGATGTGACTCTTAGGTTCTTCAAGGTGGAATTATCAAGGTCCTTGCAAAGGTCTGGGAACATGGTGCGGATGAAATTGATGCATAGTTCCACGCTGTATGGTTTGCCCTTGCCGAGTCCTAACCTTGAAGTGATGTTCCATATCAGATGGCGTACGTCAAAACTGGTCAGTGTACCTTTTAACCCGACAAGTGGCTTCGGTTCGTATGCTGGATTGATGGCAAACGACATGATTTCAGCACAGAACGTCTCCATGTCATCCTGTTTGATAAACGGAGCCATGGTATAATGAAGATATTCCATGATCTTGTCAAGCTGCTCTTTCCTATGAGAGGCTTGATTCCTGTAAAAATCATCACAACCCTGTCTGTAAAGGTCAATCATAGAGGAAGGAGCAATGGTGTCTTTCGTTTCTTCTTTCATTGCCAATAGCATTTCCGGCTCCCCAGAAACGACTTCCTCATTTGGTAACTTTGATCCGGGTTGTTCTTCTGCTACAATTAATTTCTCATCCATCGCTTTGTTGGCTAATATGGATTCATAGATTTTCATTGGCACACATAGGAAGCACCATACCATAAACTCCAATAACACAGTAAAGCCTGCGAAGGAAATGTAGAAGATGCTCACCTCTTGTGAGAATATACCGCTGATTATTCGTGCCGGTATGATAGCGATGAACAACACCGCTATGCTTACCAGCAAATATAGCATGGTCTTGAAGTTTATTGTAGGGAATACCGGTTCACCATTTATAACTGATGTCTCTTTCATTGTTTTTACCTTTTACTATCGTAATTACTCTTGTTTGTTGCCTGCGATTGGCTCTTTCGGTGTGCAAAGTTACTTTGGTTGTTTCTGACAGCTGATGATTGTCAAAATAATCTGCTTCTTTTTAATTTTGGTTGGCTATCGAGTATGATTTTACGGCGTTTTTCATACTATAAGGATTGTAAGTCAAGAATAAACGAAAAGGTACGAAACAAAAAAGGAGAAGCAAAGCCTCTCCCCAATGATGATACATATATTGAACAGATATAGGTAGTTATTGCCCAACGACCTTTAGTTGCGCTGTCTTCGCTGGTCTAAGAGTGATACGGTTTACCGACTCGCGTTTGCTCTCGTCCGCCATGTTCGCATAGATTTGCGTGGTTGAGACGTTCTTATGACCCAACATGTGCTGGACAGTATAGACGCTCGTACCAGCATCCACTTGTAGAGAACCGAATGTATGGCGGCTACAATGGAACGAAATCTTCTTGGTGATGCCAGCGGCTTTCAGCCAATTCTTCAAGGGTGTCTGGGTAAGTTTGTCAGTGAAACCTGTGAAGACAATGCCAGTTCCACGCTCACCAATCAGTTCCAGCGCCTCGTCACTGATGGGGTTGTTCACCAGTTCCTTTGTCTTCTGCATACGGAGTGTCACGTACATGCCTCCGTCACCGTATGGCTGTATGTTCTCCCATGTAAGCTGCTTGATGTCACTCTTTCTCAGTCCCGTCAGACAGGCAAAGAGGAAGGCGGTCTTCAACACACGATATTCGCAAGGCGTGTTTGCCAGCCTTATAAGTTCATCCTTGGATAAATGTTCTTTCTCTGTTGGAATAGTATCAATGCGTTCCAGAAAGCCATTGGGATTCTCCATAATCTTGTGTTCCCTATAGGCGGTATGGAGTACAGCGCGGAAGGTTGACCAATAACCGGCCACACTATTTATGTGCAGTTTGTGCTCTTTGTGGATAGTTTGTGGGGCATTCAAAAGATACTCGCGGAACTTGTTGCACAAGTCAACGGTGATTTCATCGAAACGGCACTTGTTGTTGCAGAATCGGGCAAAGTGCTTATAGACGTGCTGCCACTTGCAGTTCTTCTTGTCTGCTTTCTGCTTGAAGTAGGCAAGAAAATCGCCCTTCATCTTCTCCTTGTCAAAGAAATCATATCTTTCATTTACTATAGACTCATAGCGACGACAGCGAAGGGCTTCCGCTTTCTCACGCATACGTTCGTTGTGGTCCTTTTCTCGTTGGTTCTTCGGCTTGGCATAGATGTAGATGCCGAGCGATTCATGACGCATGACCTTCATCGTACTCTCATCCCTATAGCCGGGATAGTAGTCGAGATAGAAGGATAGCTGTTCACCGCCTTTGATTTTGCGTGTGCGGAGTGTCACGGTCTTGCAGATGTTACTCATAATAATACTTTTTGGATTTTACTTTTTACTGAATGCTGATGGCTGTTGCCGGCAATTCGGGTACAAAGTAACCGAATAGTGCACCCGTGATGATGAAAACTTATCGTAACTTGTGAATAATTGAGGAATAACTGGATTTTGCTCAAAATCGTGGATGTAACTTCTGTTTTCCATCGTCATTGAACCCGATAGGAACCAAATTGAGCCAGCCTCTCGGCCATTACCTTTTCAAGTTCCTCTTTGACGATGAGGTTTTGGACACCGACTTTTACTTTGGTAATTTTCTCTTTCTTGATGATAACGCAGATGTTGCTCTTTGTCATGCCGTACTTCTTGGCTGCTTCTGCTGTGGTACAATTAGGCATCACTTGCCTTCAGGTCAGGACGGAAGAGTTCATCAAGATGTTTCTTGGAATAATATGTCCTGCCATATTCTCGCTTCGTGGGAATATGGCGACGGTATGCCTGGGTGCGCAAGGATTCCTTGGTTGTGGAATAGAGAGTTTCCGCCTCCTCTGTGGTAAGCCACTCTGTCAGAGCTTCTATCTCGGCTGTAACTCCGAAGAGTGCATCCATGTGCTTTCGGCTATAATAGTTCTTGCCTGCAATCTTGCACATAGGTATGTTGTTTCTCTTGGCTGATGTGTATAGCCATGACTTCCTTATTTTGTAAGTAGCCATAACATCCTCACCCGAGATATAGTCAAGAACTTCGTCTTGGGTAGTGGATTTTGAACAAGAGGGAGAAGAGGAGTTCTGTGTCTTGGAAGAGACAAACTTCTTGTTTCCCTTTTGTTGTGTTCCAATCAATACACGATGATAGGGATTGCCAGCAAGCATCGCCTCTATATCGGTCCTACGGATGAAGGACATTCGCGAACTGATGCGTGATGCCGGCAGTTTGTTCTCAGCAACAAGTTTGTAGATGTACTGTCGTGAACAGCCCATGAGGATGGCTGCCTTTGAAAAAGAGAGATATTCTGCGCCCTGAATATCCATGATGGGTGCGGTGGCTTTGAGGAAGTCTCGCTGACGAGCCTTTTTCTGCTGTTTGGCTTTCTCAGCACATTCTTCACTACAATACTTCTGTATTCCGCTGTTTGTGGTGAAGACCTTGCCACAGTAAGCGCATTTTCTGGTCTTTGGCATACTTGCATATTTATGGGTTCAACATTCCTTTTGTTGTACCTATCCGCAAGTAATCACAAGTAAACTATTGACAACCTTTGTCAACTTTCTCCACGATATTGCTTTTCGAAAAAGCAGGTCAAAAAGATGTCAACTCTTGTAACCTGTCGTAAACCATTGTCAACTATGTTCATGATATGACAAAAATAAAGCCACGTAAATTCCCTGCGGTAGAAATACGTTGCAAATTTATAGGGAATTTCCGAAGCAACCAAAAACAGCCTTTGAAGTGTTAAATTCTAAAAGTATTTGTATTTCAATAGTTTAGATTTGGTTAGTTTTTGTTGTTCATGGTAGTTTCGGAGTCTCTAAATACAATCTTTGTTTATGGCGGCCTTCGCCTTGTTCACAGCTTCGGCGGCCGTTGTCTTGTCGAGTTCCTTCGTGCCGAACGCCGACAGGATTTTTTCTATTTTCTTCAGCATCGATTTGTTGCCTTTGCCATGTGCTTCCTCCTTCAGCAGGCGCACCTTCTCATACTGCTGTATGCCCTCAGTCATACGCTCAAACCTTATCGAACTGCGTCCGTCGGGATAGACAATGAACGGGTCGCCGGCCGGCCATGCGGTGAAGCAGGCGTCGGTGAGCGGACTCACCGTCCAGCTGTTGAATGCCCAGCGCAGGTATCCGTCGAGCCCTTCCTTTGCGCTGTGCCATGCCAGCCACTCCGACTCAGCCGGCGGACTCTGTATGAAGGTGTTGGGGCGCGGCGGTGTGCAGCATGTGTAGAACGTGGAGTTCATGCCGGCGGCACGCCGGCGGGCGATGCTCTCGGCTGGGAAGTCCTCGTTTATTATCACGCAGTAATCGTCGAGCTTGTCCTCCAGCTCCTTGTGATATGAGCCGGCGAGCGCCACCTTGAAGCCGCTGTCCGCCTTGCGTATCACCTCGAGCGTGGCGAGCATGTCTTTCAGTTGGCGTTCGTCCATGGCAATATAGGTGATGTCGAACCAACCTTTCTCTTTCAGATGAGCGGCGAACGAGCGCAGCATCTCCGTCCACAACTGTTCGTAAGCCTTGTCGCCCGGGTTGGCATCGATGGTCTTGAACGAGTTAGTGGCCTGGTCGAGATAAGTGAACGACAGCTTCCACGGAATCATGGAGTAGCAGCTTATCTGTTTGTTGATGCCGAGACCTGTCATGAACTCCACCCATTTGTCGAACGCGGTGTAGTCGAACGCCCATGTGCCGTCGGCCTTCTTCATCCACGTTATCATGTTCGGGAACGCGTCGTAGGTCTGTCCGTTCCACGGACGATGGGTTATCGGAACGGTTATCGTCTTGCCACCGCCGTCGGCATACAGCTGCATTATGGGGCGCATGAGTCTGAAGTGCTCGTCGCTGAACGGCTCCACGTTGTAGTAACGGGCCACGGCGTACGGGTTTTGCCACAGGTCAAGGTGGAACTTCCAGTCCTTGGCAGGCGGCAGCGTGCGGTTCTTCACCTTCACGTTGAGGCGCAGCGACGCTATTGTCCTGCCGTCGGCCTTCACCTCTACGGTGCCGCTGTATGTGCCGGCCTTGGCGTCGCGCGGCACGCTTATGCTCACCCATCCGCAGCGGGTGGTGTTGGGCTCCACGTCGAGTCGGGACGTCAGGTGGTCGATAGGGTCGGCCACGAGAAAATGTCTGTACTCATCCTGGTTGCGGCCGCTGCATGTGTTCTGTCCGTCCTTCTGCAGTTCGTCCGCCATTACATATCTCACGAATGCCGTCCGCACGTTCGCCTTGCTTATTGTTGAGGCTGAGCCGGTGAGGTTGCCTGCCTCGAAGGTGAGTGCGGAGAGCTTCTCCGGCGTGCTCACTGCGAGCTGCGCCGATACTTTCTCGCCCCGCCATGCCGTGAGACTTATGCTGCGGGCGTTTGTCCCGGCGGGCAGTTCCTTTTTGTAACGGGTGTCTGTATCGCCCCATCCTACGGTGATACTTTTCACCGCGCTCCACGCTTTGGCGTCGGTTGCGGTGGGGTTGGGCAACTCGTCATAGTCGGTCGTGACCTGTCCGAATGTGCACAGCGCGCCCGCAAACAGTGCGGCGAGCAGTGCCGTCCGTCTTTTTCTGATAGATTCTGGTTTCATGTTGGCATTATTGCTTTTGAGGGTTAGTATATTGGATTTCTGTTTTAATCATGACAAGATGCGTGCGTCTTCGTGGAATTATATCCTGTTGCGCATCTTAGTGTCCGCATATTTATGTATTTTACAAATATAGTGAAAGGTGAGAGCAGAGCCAAGACGGGAAAACAAAGTTTTACCAGTATTGTCTATGCCGAACCGTATCCTATATTATACAAATGTACGAAAATACATCAACTTGCGCAAATGAATCGCGCGTTTTTTAATTTCAATCAGTCGTCCGGCTTCATACCGCTATCTGTTCAGTTCGCACAGCGCCGCCAACAGGCGCATTAAGACAATACGGACATAAGTGCACTGCAAAACAATACGCCGAATGATAAAAAAACAAAAAATGCGGACGGAGACGTTAAATTTTCGCGTTTAAAATCGCTCAAAATTCGTCTGAAATCATTCGCGACATAATTTTGCGCGAAAAACCGCAAAATTTCGCGGTTTTTGTAAGGTGCTGTATGACAGTGATTTACGGTAAACGATGATATGGATGCATTTTCTTCGTTCTGCGAAAGAGCCCATTTCGCAGAACCGACGGTGCGAAGCGGGGTTGCGAAATGCCTGGAACGGGCTTTTCGGGAGGCATTTTTCGGTCGGAGATTTTCTGGAATGAGAAAATCGGAATGTTAAATGCCGTGTCCTGACTGTGAGCGGATGTTAACGGAAATTTGCAAAGACGGGCGCAGTACGGGTGGGGCATTTTTTCTGTAAAAACGAGCGTAAAACAGCGGTGTGGGCGGCAGGTTGCCGGTGGTTGACGCTCAGACTCAAAATATATTATCATCAGATATATTTTGTTTTATTATGATATCATCAATCCGTACGCCGTTTCCTGTCCTTTTGTCAGCATCGCGTCAGTCGCGGCTTCCCGACCTTTTCTGCCACGCTCCCGGCAAGGCCGTCAGACCTGTCGGCCGGCGACAAAATGGAATTTTCATGGCCTCAAACGGCCTATTTGGGTTAAATAATATGATTTTTTGATTTTTTATATGCTGGAATGAAAATAATTTGTAACTTTGCATCCCAAAGGCAGTAAATGTCTGCGTGCGTTTGAAACATCTTGTTTCGGCGCGGCGGAATGTCTGCACAGACTATCCATATTAGCCCGATGTTCAGTTTGGAGTCTTTTAAAATAGATTTGAAAGGGTTGGAGACCGACGTCACAACGTTTGAGTATGACCTCGGCGATGCTTACTTCAGTGCCATCGGCGGCTCGGAAGTGAGTGGAGGCGACGTGCTCGTGCGTCTGGACGTGCGCCGTTCGTCGGCCTATTTCGAGCTCGACTTCTCCATCTCAGGCAATGTGACTGTGGCTTGCGACTTGTGTCTGGACGACATGGAGCAGCCCATCGAGACACAGAACCACATCGTGGCTAAGTTTGGTGACGAATGTTCAGAATACGAAGACCTCGTTATCGTGGATGAGAGCGAAGGCATCATCGACGTGGCGTGGCTCATATACGAATTCATTGCTCTTGCCGTTCCCGTCAGACACGTGCATGCACCTGGCAAATGTAATCCTGTCATGATAAAGGCTCTCGAAGAGCACTCGGCTGCCCGAAGCAGCGAGGAGAACGGAGCGACGGCGGTGGATCCGCGTTGGAGTGAATTGGAAAAATTAAAAACAATAATTAAAGATTAAAAGAAAATGGCACATCCTAAAAGAAGACAGTCAAAGACTCGTACACTCAAAAGAAGAACTCATGATAAGGCAGTAGCTCCTACACTGGCAGTATGCCCTAACTGCGGCGCTTATTATGTTTATCATACAGTATGCCCGACCTGCGGATATTACAGAGGTAAGGTGGCAGTCGTAAAGGAAGTTGCTGAATAATCGATGGGAAATATCAACGCGATAATCACCGGCATCGGCGGATACGTGCCCGACTATGTCCTCAACAACGAAGAGCTGTCGCGCATGGTTGACACGAGCGACGAGTGGATTATGACTCGCGTCGGCATTAAGGAGCGTCACATCCTTGCCGAGGAAGGTCTCGGCACGAGCTATATGGCGCGCAAGGCAGCCAAGCAGTTGCTGAAGAAGACCGGCACGGATCCTGACACCATCGATGCTCTCATCGTCAGCACTACAACGCCTGACTACAAATTCCCTTCCACGGCTTCAATCGTACTGGGTAAGCTGGGACTGAAGAATGCTTTTGCATTCGACCTTGAAGCTGCTTGTTGCGGATTCCTCTATGCGTTCGATATGGCTTCGTCGATGATACGGAGCGGACGCTGCAAGAAAGTGATTGTCATCGGAGCCGACAAGATGTCGTCGCTCGTTGACTATCGCGACCGTACCACCTGCGTGCTCTTCGGCGACGGTGCCGGAGCCGCGCTCGTTGAGGCTACGGAGGAGGAGAACGTAGGTGTGCAGAACGCTTACTTCCGTACTGACGGCATGGGACTTCCGTTCCTCCACATGAAGGCCGGCGGTTCGGTTTGTCCTGCTTCTCACTTCACCGTAAACCATCGTCTCCACTATCTGTATCAGGAAGGCCGCACGGTGTTCCGCTATGCAGTGACCAACATGGGCGACGACGTGCTCAAGGTGATGGAGCACAACAATCTGACAGCCGACGACGTGACATGGGTCGTTCCTCATGAGGCAAACATGCGCATCATCGAGGCTGTGACCAAGCGCGTGGGCATCCCGATGGATAAGGTGATGGTGAACATCCAGCACTATGGCAACACCAGTGCAGCCACCATTCCGCTTGCCCTGTGGGATTATGAGAAGAAACTCAAGAAGGGCGATAACGTCATCTTTACGGCATTCGGAGCCGGTTTCGTTCACGGAGCTTCATTCTATAAGTGGGCTTACGATGGCGACAAGGTGGCCGACGTGAAATAAAGAGAATACATTAATCATTCATAAGAACGTGTGTACGGTATGAACTGTACACACGTTTTTTTTTCTGAATCCATGCTTTTGTGGCTTTCATGGTGCGACTTGTGAAGAAGGCGTGTCTCATGACGTGGTAGTGGCGATGTGGCCGGTACGTGCTGTGGCCGGAGTCTGTCGCTTCCGGTGGCTCTGATTGTCGCTTATGGTTGGCTGGCTATGTGGCTCGGGTCGCGCGGTGTGCTGAAGGTCGGTTGGCGGTCGTGTGTCTGGGGCGGTCGTGAAGGGGCTCATGGTGTGCCGGCCGGGGCAGCTGCAGGGTGGCCGGCGCGCCCGTGTGTCATAGCGATTTGCGTATTGTCAGGTTCCACGGGTTGTCTATGTTCACTGTCTCCTTGCGTTTCAGCAGCGCAGCCATGGTCTTGCCCATTTTCTTGAAATCGGTTGATAGGGTGGTGATGCCTCCGGCGAGAATCTCCTTCAGCGGCGTGTCGTTGTATGATATGATGCCGAACTCCTGCCCGGGTTCCATGCCCTGGCGTGCCGCTTGTTTCAGGACTTTCACGAGATCGGTGTCGTTCGCGATGATAAACAGGTCGGCCGTGGTGATGTGCTTGCCGTTGAAACCGTTCATGTATTTACATTCGAATCCGTTCTCGCGTGCGAATCTCTGAAGTCCGGTGAACCGTTCGTAAGGCTCCTTTGCCTCACTCTGAATCATGCATATGCGTTTGTATTTCCGCAGATGGGGCAGTCCTGACACGAGAGCGTTGTATGTGTCGTTCTCGAAGTTCTGTCCCACACCGGAGTAACGACCGCGCAGTTCGTTGTGGTAATGGTCGAGCAGGAACACGCGTCCGTTGAGGCTGTCGAGCAACGGTGCCAGTCCCTGGAACTTTCCCGGCATAAGCACGTAGGTGGTGTATTTGCCGTTGGCCTCGCGCAGCAGCGTCTCGAACACCCGCCGGTTGTAATTATGGAATTGCAGGTCAACCTTGTCGTCCTTGTCGAGAGCCGACATGAAGGCGTCGTAGAGCTCCTGTTTGAAGGAGTTTATCTCGTTGAAGAGCAGGAAAATGTTCTGTTTCAGGTTCAGGCGTACGTTGCTCACAAAGTAGCCTATGCCCGGTGCCGACGATATTATGCCGTGGGCCTTGAGCTCCTTTATGCCTGCGAACACGGTGTCGCGTGACAGGTTGAACATGTGGCGGTACTCGTTTATGGATGGCAGTTGGTCACCCTTTTTTATCTCGCCGCTGTTTATCCCGTCTATCACGTGGTTTACAACCAGCTTGTATTTTGATTCGTTCTGTTTCATGTATTCTGCGTGAGTGTGTGAACACGTGAAGTGTCTTTTGCAAATATACGCATAATATCCGGTAAAATAAATATCTTCACATAGTTTAATTTTATTAATTTGAATGTGAAACCGAAAATATGTGCTGTCAATCAGACTGTTATAAAAAATTAAAAATCGTACCAGTTCGTATCAGTATGGAATAATATCGCTATATTTGTCACGGAATCTAAATCATTATTAACCGTTAACGTGTATTTATCGTTAAACAAAACAGACGCTTATGAGAAAAGGTTTTATTACGTTGTTTTCGCTTGTCGTGCCGCTGACTCTCTCGGCGCAAAGCCGCATTACGGTGGATGCCGCAAAGGTGGAAGGCACAATTCCTCAGCTGATATATGGAGCCGGGGCTGAGGATGTGAACCATGAGATATACGGAGGCCTGTATGATCAGCGTATATTCGGTGAGAGTTTCGAGGAGCCGGCGTTCACTCAGATCAGTGGTTTTGCGTCTTACGACAACCAGTGGAGCCTCGAGGGTGACGTGTTGAGGCTGGACACGGATGGTTTCGGTAAGATTGTCTATAACGACCGTATGCTCAGTAAGGCGACGGTTGAGGTGGATATGCGTATTGACGGGGCTGATGCCATAGCCGGTTTCATATTCAATGTAAGTGGCGCTGCAAATGGAGCTGACGCCTTCAACGGCTATGAGATAAGCCTCGACGCCGGCGACCGTAAGCTGGTTGTGGGTAAGCACGAGAATAACTGGCAGCCGATCACCGAGGTGCCTGTGGAGTTCAGCCCGGCAGAGTGGAACAGACTGCGCGTCGATTTTGACGGCGCAAAGGTCTCTATATTTATCAATGACGAGAAGATATACGATTATCAGGATACGGCTAATCCGCTGACGGAAGGATACGTAGGCCTCAGGAGCTACGATGGTTCGGCAAGTTTCCGCAATCTGAAGATTGACGACAGTCAGATAACATTCGGCGCTTTGCCTGCTGATGTTGATAATTTCAGACGCTATGATGATTACTGGATTGTTGAGGACGATGTGATGAGGACATCCACCCAAGGCTTTGCCAAGGCTGTTTATCAGGGCGGCGAAATACAGGAAGGGTCTGTATCGGCAGATGTCCGTATGGACGGTGCGCGCTCAATATCCGGATTTATAATAGATGTCTCCGATGCTGGCAATGGCGCGGATGCTTTCAGGGGATATGAGATAAGCCTCGATGCGGACGACCATACCGTGGTTGTCGGCAAGCACGATCATGACTGGCAGCCGATAGCTGATATTCCCGCGTCGTTCAATTCTTCTGAATGGAACAGCCTGCGGGTGGATTTCTCTGGAGCTACATTCACCGTTTTCCTTAATGGAACAAGCGTTTATGAATATACGGACGATAGCAATCCGTTGATGAAAGGTAAGGTCGGACTGCGCACGTTCGACGGTCCGGCAAGCTTCCGCGACTTTAGGATTGATGGCGAAGCGGTAGCCTTGAGAAATACTCCGGTAGGAGTGAGCAGCATGTGGACTCCTGTTGGCAGTGGAGTTTACGAGCATGACGGCACTCAGGCATTCAATGGCACATACTCGCAGAAGATAACCGGCGCAGCCGGCGATGGCATCTGCAATTTCGGATTGAACAAGTGGGGCATTGGAATTGTAGAGGCAGCGCCGATGTCTGGCTATGTTTATCTGAAAGGAAATGTGGATAAGGCATACGTGGCGTTGCAGAGTGCGGACGGCAGTAGGGAGTATTGTCGGAGCGAGATCGGCGGAATAGGTCAGGACTGGCAGCGGTTCGATTTCGAGATGACGCCTTCCGCATCGGACAACAACGCACGTTTTGTAGTGGCGCTCGACGGAGAAGGCACCATGTGGGTTGACATGGCGATGCTCCATACGTCAAGTTTTCCTTACAGGGCTGACCTTACACAGGATTTCATGAACGAGAAACTCACGTTCCTTCGTTATGGCGGTACGATGATAAATGCTCCAGAATATAAGGTGAAGAACATGATGGGACCGCGCGACCAGCGCCCTCCTTATAAAGGTCATTGGTATCGATACAGCACGAACGGATTCGGAATAATTGAGTTTGTGGCGTTCGCGCGTAAGATAGGAACCGAACCTACGTTCAGCATAAACATCGAGGACAATCCTCAGGACGTCATCGCTCTGCTCGAGGAGCTGGAACCTTACGACCTGAAATATATTGAGATTGGCAACGAGGAAAACATAGGCGACGAATCGTTGAGCGCATACGAGCATTACGTGGAGCGTTTCCTTGCCTTCTACAATGCCATACATCCGCTTTATCCGGAGCTTCAGTTCATCAGCGCCGCGTGGTGGCGTCAGGACAAGCCGGAGCTTATGAAGTATGTGTTCGATAGTCTTGACGGCAAGGCAGCGCTGTGGGATTATCATCCATGGACCGACGAGATAGACCAGGCGCGTGCTGTTGAGACGGAGCTTAAGAACATGCGGCAGATGTTCCTCGACTGGAATCCGCAGACATCGATGAAATGCGCGATACTCGAAGAGAACGGCAACACTCACAACATGCACCGTGCGCTCAGCCACGCTGTGGTATTGAACGCTGTGAGAAAGATGAACGGATTTGTTCAGCTCGACAGTCCTGCAAATGCCTTGCAGCCATATCTGCAGAACGACAACGGCTGGGATCAGGGACAGATATTCTTCAACAGTTCCATGTCATGGTGCCAACCGCCGTACTACGCACAGCAGATGGCTGCCTCACATCATCAGCCTCTGTTGATAAACAGTGTGTCGTCAAACCGCAACATCAATATGACCGCTACGCGCAGTGAGGATGGACGCACTGTGGTATTGCATATTGTGAACACATCTTCTAATGATATATCAGTGGATATCGACATTAAAAATGCCGGCAACATAAGCAATATCAGGAGAGTATCTCTTTGTGGAGACCTTGCAGACATAAATACTCCACACGAGCCGGAGAAGATAATCCCGCAGGAAACGGAGCTGCAGGACATGCAGATGACGCTGGAAGCTAAGAGTTATACGGTGCTTGAAGTTTCGTGTGATGTGCTTGATAATATCGGCAATGTCACGCTGGATGAAAGTCAGGAAAGCGTTTATTATAATATTTCCGGCCAGAGAGTCGTCGATCCGCAGCACGGAATATATATAAACAACAATGGTCAGAAAGTGATAATGTGAGAATTACGGCCGGCCCTGAAGCATCAGTAGCCGGCCCGTATTAATATGTTGGACCATAAAGAAACGGCATCACGATAAATTCGCGATGCCGTTTCTTTTATGTCATGTTTGCTTTTTTGCTTATTATCCGTAGATAATCTTTCCGTTCTCGTCCTCGTAAGGAGTGAGATCCTTGGCATACTGGTTCATGGCTCTGAGGCTCATACCCATTGACGAGAAACCTCCGTCGTGGAAAAGGTTCTGCATTGTGACCTTGCGTGTGAAGTCTGAGAACATCATTATGCAGTAGTTCGCGCACTCCTCAGCCGTTGCGTTGCCCAGAGGAGACATCTTGTTTGAGAAGTCCATGAGGTTGTCCATATCCTTGATTCCTCTTCCTGCTGTTGTAGGAGTAGGAGACTGAGATATGGTGTTGATGCGTACGTTCTTCTCACGACCGTAGATGTAACCGAAGCTGCGGGCGATGCTTTCGAGCATGCTCTTGGCGTCGGCCATGTCGTTGTAGCCGAAGAATGTGCGCTGTGAAGCCACGTATGTCAGCGCAACCACCGAACCGTATTCGGCGATGGCGTCCTGTTTCTTTGCCACCTGAAGCATTTTGTGGAATGAGATGGCCGAGATGTCGAGTGTCTTCTGCAGATAACCGTAGTCCAGGTCGTCGTATGTGCGGTGTTTGCGCACGTTAGGACTCATTCCGATAGAGTGGAGCACAAAGTCTATCTTGCCTCCGAGGAGTTTCACTGATTCAGCGAACACCTTTTCCAGATCTTCAACGCTTGTGGCGTCGGCAGCCACGATGGGGGCGTTGAGTTGTTTGCTCAGTTCGTCGAGCGTACCCATGCGAAGTGCCATCGGAGTGTTGCTCAGTGTGATGGTGGCACCTTCTTCAACGGCTTTCACAGCCACTTTCCATGCAATGGAGTCTTCGTTAAGCGCGCCGAAAATGATACCGCGCTTACCTTTCAATAAATTGTGAGTCATTATTAATATATCATTGATTCGCCTGCAAATTTAGTATAAAATCGTGAAAAACACGGGTTTTATGCGAAATATTGCGGATTTTTGCTGTCTATTCCACTCTTTTCAGCTCGCTGAAAGGGTATAAGTCGATGTGCAGCACGTCGTTATCGACATTAATGAAGTCCACCATCCGGCCCACGGTGCCGCCTTCCTGGCGTTCTTTAAGATAAAGTATGGGGCGCAGTTCGTCGTTGTCGTCGCGCACCACACGCAGACTCCATGTTCCCTCGCTGGTATACTCGTGTGCGCTTGTCCATTCTCCGTTGTTGCCGGGAGTCAGTGTCGATTCGACGAGTGTGAACGACTTGTCCTCGTTCAGCTTCAGATTGACCACGCTTTTCAGCTGTCCGTCCTCTCTCGGCATCTCGTTCTGCCATTCGCCGTACATCAGATTGAGATATTTTTCTCTCAGTTCCTGCTGCGCCTTGTATGCGCTCGGATCAGCGGGATGAGGTTCGTTGCTGCACGAACAGAACAGAGTCATTGCCGTGAGCAACATCAAACAGATTTTCTTCATTATGTATTATTTTTTGTTATAGACAATAACGGCGTGGCGGTCGGTTTATTGTGTCACGTTGATGATGCGAGAGCATTTATGCCGCATGCTGTTTAAAATATTTCTGTCGCATTCTTGTCAGATATCAGATTTTATTATTACTTTTGTGAAAGATTAAATATCCGGACGGAGAATGAAGAAAATGATTTGTCCGGGATATCTTTGCTGGAAAACGCATGAGTGTGGCGGGATGGCCTAAAGGCTGTGTACCGTTTGCATAGTGTGTAAAAAAGACGTTACGAACGAATATCTTTTGAGTCTTCAAATCTCGCAAATTTGACAAGCCCCAAAAGAGATATTGCAACGTGAACGTCTGCGTTAGTGTATATGGATACTTTTCCTAAGCATATGGGGAAAGCTTATGTATATTTATGGCGTGGGCAGTTTCGTTGCTTATCTTTGGGGTGAGGCAATGCGAGAGCCTGAAGACTGAGATAAGCGGATGTAGAAACTCCCACGTTTTTTATTTTCAGTAGTCAACAATTTTTATAAAGCAGAAGTTTCGGGAGCTTGATATGCGTAAATTAATCGTTGATTATGGAAAAATTAAAAGTTTATGAGCATTTCCTTTCAAAGGCAACAGTCTTTGTTGCTATTGTGTTTCTTTCATTATGTCTTTCCGGATGCGGGACCGGGCAAAGTGTCTATGGCAATGCATATTTAAAAACCATGATTGGGGGGCAGACAATTCTACTGAAACAGTGAATCCCGATGTGCCGAGATGATTGTTAACTCTTTAAATATAAAAGTATATGAAATTATTAAATGTTTTGTTATCGGCAGGAGTGATAACAACTGTCGTGTCGTGTGGTTCTTCTAAAGGTGTTTATATGGAGACGTCGTCTCCTGAGGAAATCGGATTGAACCTTGTCAAGGTTACGGACGAATCCAACAATTCGGTTCTTGCCGGAGGACTGTTCAAAGCGTCTTCTTATTACATCAACAATTATGTGAACGGCTCCTATGCCTATGGCGTCTCGCGGAAGTTTGGTGTCGCATGGCCTTCAATGCGTGTACTCGATGTGTCTCCGGACGGAAAGAGCCTTGCATATTGCACGAGAATGAACGGCCAGGACAATGTCATGGTGAGAAGTACCGGTACTCAGGGTGTGGCAACTCAGAGAACGTTCCGTAATGTTCACAGTTTCAGCTGGGGATCTGACGGTAACATATATTTCTCAGACAATAACGGACGAAATTATTACATCTGTTCGGTCAATGCGGAAAAGGGAAGCATGATGAATCAGCTCACAAACGGTGTCGTAACCGATACCAATCCTATGCTTTCGTCTGACGGTAATATGCTCTTCTTCCAGCGCATGAGCTCGGGAGGCCCGTCGATATGGGCGCTTAACAGGAAGGACGGAACACTCACATCGTGTGCGCGAGGCTTCATGCCGTGCCTGATAAAGGATGAACCCAATGCGTTCTATTGCGTACGAAACTCCACCAGCGGACGAAGCGAGATATGGTATGTCGATTTTGTGAACGGCAAGGAGAGCCTTATACTTTCTGATGAAAACAGAAGTTTCACCCATCCTCGGCTTTCTCCTGACGGTAAATGGATAGTATGTGTCGGCAACAGCGTGTCGAGTATATCTAAGAAAAGCAATCTCGACATCTTCGTTGTACGCACTGACGGCACACGTCTCACGCAGTTGACGTATCATCCTGCCGACGATATGTCGCCTGTTTTCGCAGCCGACGGCAGAAGCATATTCTTCATCTCAAGCCGTGCGAATGAGCGTCAGAGCTACAATGTGTGGAGAATGAATTTCAATCCGGACATGTAAATATAGCTCGGTGATTATTTCTTACGACGGCAACCGGTAAATCGTCTTTCCGGCTGCTGTCTTTTTTTGATGTGCCCACAGCCTGTGATACACCCCGTATTGCATACACACATAACCATTCCCAGGTCTAAAAAGCCCACGCCGGTATTCATAAATATGCTTTTTTTTGTGGTACGGGAAAAAAAACGTATATTTGCAACATAAATATATAATGTAAATGCACAAAGCAGGTTTTGTAAACATAGTGGGAAATCCCAACGTCGGCAAGTCAACTCTTATGAATCAGCTTGTCGGCGAGCGCATATCCATCGCTACATTCAAGGCGCAGACCACGCGCCACCGCATAATGGGCATTGTCAATACTGACGATGCGCAGATAGTATTCTCAGACACTCCGGGTGTGCTGAAGCCTAACTACAAGCTCCAGGAGTCGATGCTCGCCTTCTCGGAGTCGGCCCTTCAGGATGCCGACGTGCTGCTCTACGTCACCGACGTGGTGGAGAATCCCGAGAAGAACAAGGACTTTCTTGAGAAGGTGGGCAAGATGACCATCCCCGTGTTGCTGCTCATCAACAAGATAGACCAGAGCGACAACAAGAAGCTGGGCGACCTGGTCGAGAAATGGCACGGCCTGTTGCCATCGGCTGAGATACTGCCCATATCGGCGCAGAACAAGTTCGGCATCGACCTGCTCATGAAGCGCATCAAGGAGCTTCTGCCCGACTCGCCGCCTTATTTCGACAAGGATCAGCTGACGGACAAGCCCGCACGCTTCTTCGTGAGTGAGATTGTGCGCGAGAAAATCCTGCTTTACTATTCGAAGGAAATACCGTATTCTGTCGAGGTGAGGGTAGAGTCGTTCAAGGAGACCGACAATCTCATACGCATAGGAGCCGTGATATACGTGGAGCGCGACTCGCAGAAAGGCATCATCATAGGCCATCAGGGCGTGGCACTGAAGAAAGTGAGCACCGAGAGCCGCAAGGCTCTGGAGAAGTTTTTCGGCAAGAATGTCTATCTGGAGATATTTGTTAAGGTGGACAAAGACTGGCGCAACTCCAAGCGCGAGCTCGACAATTTCGGATATAATCCCATGTAAAGCCTGCCGCCGCTGCGGCGCTTGTCGGCCAAGCGATGGCTTCAGACGTGCGTTTCTGCGGCAAACCATAAAATCATAAAATAAAAAAAACATCTGAGAAATGGCAAATTTAGTAGCAATAGTCGGACGCCCTAATGTAGGCAAATCGACACTTTTCAACAGACTGACCAAAACGCGCAGCGCCATTGTGAGCGATACTGCCGGCACCACGCGCGACCGCCAGTACGGCAAGTGCGACTGGAACGGCCGTGAGTTCTCCGTCGTCGATACCGGCGGCTGGGTTGTCAATTCAGACGACATATTCGAGGACGCCATCCGCAAGCAGGTGCTTGTGGCGACTGAAGAGGCCGACCTCGTGCTCTTCCTGGTGGATGTCACCACCGGACTGACCGATCTTGACGAAGATGTGGCCGACATTCTGCGCCGCACCAGACGCCCCGTGATACTCGTGGCAAACAAGACCGACAACAACAACCAGATATACGACGCTGCCGAGTTCTACTCGCTCGGACTGGGCGACCCGCAATGCATTAGCTCGGCTACCGGCAGCGGAACGGGCGACCTGCTCGACCTCGTGCTCTCGAAGCTGCCCGACGACAAGTCGGAAATGCTCGAGGACGGCATTCCGCGCTTCGCCGTCGTGGGACGTCCTAACGCCGGAAAGAGCAGCCTTATAAACGCTTTCATCGGCGAGGACCGCAACATCGTGACCGAGATAGCCGGCACCACGCGCGACAGCATATACACACGCTACACCAAGTTCGGCTTCGACTTCTATCTCGTAGATACTGCCGGCATACGCCGCAAGAACAAGGTCACGGAGGATCTGGAGTTCTATTCGGTAATGCGTTCAATCCGCGCCATCGAGAATTCCGACGTCTGCATACTCATGATAGACGCCACGCGAGGCATAGAGGCACAGGACATGAACATATTCCAGCTCATACAGCGCAACAACAAGTCGCTCGTGGTGGTGGTGAACAAGTGGGACCTCGTGGAGAACAAGGACCAGGTGGTGATAAAGACTTTCGAGAACGCCATACGCGAGCGCATGGCTCCGTTTGTGGATTTCCCGATAATCTTCGCGTCGGCCCTCACAAAGCAGCGCATCTTCAAGGTGCTCGAGATGGCGAAGAACGTATATCTCAACCGCAAGTCGAAGGTGGGCACGGCCAAACTCAACGAAGTGATGCTTCCGCTCATCGAGGCTTATCCGCCACCATCGATAAAGGGCAAGTACATCAAGATAAAATACTGCACGCAGCTGCCCAACACGCAGATACCGTCGTTCGTGTTCTACGCCAACCTGCCGCAGTATGTCAAGGAGCCTTACCGCCGTTTTCTCGAGAACAAGATACGCGAGAACTGGCCTATGCACGGCTGTCCGATAAATGTTTTCATAAGACAGAAATGACGCCCGGCGCGCCTTTAGTATAAAAAATATCAACGTATGCGCAGATTGTTTATCATTGCGGCCCTGATGACCGCGACAATGTGGGCCTGCTCAGAACATAAACCGTCGGCCGACGAGATAGCCGGCCGCGCGGCAAAACTTTATTATGACTACCTCGTAGAAGGTAAGTACGACGCCTATGTTGACGGATTCTATCAGCCCGACAGCATACCCGAGGTATATCGCGAGCAACTCATAGCAAACGCCAAGATGTTCGCGGCGCAGCAACGCGAGGTGCGCAAGGGCATAGCCTCCGTTCGACTGCTGCGTGCCCGTGCCGACAGCGTGCGCCATGTGGGCCACGCCTTCCTGCTGCTTTGCTATGGCGACAGCACCAAGGAGGAGATTGTCGTGCCGATGGTGGAGCACAAGGGCGTGTGGATGATGAAATGAAATACTGATTGATAGCCTATGATGTGGCTCAGAAACATATTGTTTGTCATGACGTTATGCACGACGCTGACTGCCGCCCGTGCACAGGAACCGGTGGAAAGACAGGACGCAGGACACAGCGTTCCCGACGTCGGGCTGAGCCAGAAGCCTGCCGCCGTAGGTACGGCTGTCACCCGTAAGCCTTTCACCACGCTTCCCGGCGAAGCGCCGCAACAGCCGGCCCTGTCTGCCGACAGCGCCATGCGGCGCATCATGTCAACCATGCCCACACGCTATTATCCGTCAGTATATCCGCGCGGCGGAGCCGATTTTTCGCGCAATGTTTTCTTCTACGACTATTCTTCCGGTGGCGACCTGATGCGCTGGAAGGGCGGAGCCATCGTCGGAAGCGGCAGCCGCACCACGCTGCCCGGACTCCTCTCGCGCCAGAACGCGTCGCTGCAGATGGTGCATACTACCGGCAACCTGATGCTCACGGCCGGCGTGACGGCCGACCGTTATATGCTCACGCGCGGCCTGCGGACCGTTTACGGCATCAACGCCTCGGCAACATACAGTTTCAACGAGAATCTTTCGCTTACGGTCTTCGGCCGTTTCTACAACACCTCACGGTACGTGTCGATGGCTGCCATGCCCTATATCGGCAGCTCGGCCTATGGCGGATACATAAGCTACACTGGCGAACGGTTCGGCATAGACCTCGGTGTGGAACGGGTGTACGACCCATACCTGCGCCGCTGGACCACCGTACCCATTGTGACACCTGTGGTGAACTTCGGCCGCGGCATAGTGGTGGCGCTGCCTGTTGGGTGGCTCGTGAAAGATGTGCTTGAGGATGCCGTGTTCGGCAAACAGCAGCCCCGCAACCCCACAATACCCCCGCCCACGTTGCCGGCGCCGACGCCTGCGATAATATATCCGCCGTCGGGAACTGAGGGCAGTTGGTGAATTTTATAATTGATTATACGCAACTATAATCGACCTCCGTCACTATGCTACCCCACAAATAAATTGAATATTTCCAGCAAAAAACTTTTTCGCCGGCTACAGGCCGAAAATTGAGCGTTTTCGTAACTGTTTGTTGCACAACGGTTTATGTTTTATGGGCATCCGGTATGCTCCTCACAACGTTGCGAAAAGCACCATATCAGGGTGCGAAATGGGCCGTTTCAGCCCCTGGTAAAGGCTTTTTCGCCTTCTAATATGGTGCTTTTCGCACCCTGAAATGCACTCTTTCGTAATCCGGTCTTAATAATATCGTTTGCCGAAAATCCTCTTTTTCCATAATATTGGTGAGTTTGTCGTTCCGCGTTTTTCCAGAATCAGGAAAATGGTCGTGTTAAAATTTTTCTTGAATTAACTTAAAATGCCTTCTGCTTTTAACATTTTCCGCCACGCGGCTCTCCCGTGTCATTGCGCCGGTATGCGCATGCGTAGCGCACAACAGAATTGTAAAAAATAATGATGAAAGTCTGCCGTTATTCAAAAAATGTGTATCTTTGTGAAAAGATACGTGTCGTAGGCAAAATACATCGGTAAATACTGCCACGCACAGTTGCATGGTATGGACATTGAGCCGCATGGTGTGCGGCATGCGCGGCATAAACAGATGTGCTCTGCATACGCTTCTGCCACAATGGATTACAGACTAAACATTCTTCCTAATCATATAGAACACATATATAATGAAGTCCTTATTATTCATACTGTTTATGGTATGTTGTCTCCCCGTTACGGCAAACGGTGACGGCAATGTGCAGTATTGGCTCAACAAGCTGGACAGAAGTCTGGAACACAAGGATAAATATGAGGATGCGAAGAAGAATCGCATAGCGTATCTGCGCCGCGAGCTTGCCAATACAGATGACCCCGCGAAGCAGTACAGGCTGTGCTATCGGCTGTTCGAGGAATATAAAGCCTATCGCAACGATTCGGCAATGACATACGCCTGGAAGTGTATGCAGTTTGCGGAAAGGACAGGCATTGAAGCCGTAAAAGTGGAGTCACGTTGTGCTATGGCTTTCTGTCAGATATCGGCGGGCATCATGAACGAAGCCTTCAAGACGCTATCTGTCATCAGACCTGAACGCCTTGACCTGAAACAGAAACGAAAATATTATGAGGTGTGCTCAAAACTGTGGCAGGAGAATGCCAACTATGCCAACGGAACACCTTACTGTGAGAAATACAAAAAGAAGAGCATAGCTTATGTGGATACGCTGGTGATGCTCACTCCAAAAAATACCGCCGAGTACTGGATGAACATGTGTACGCTCATGATGCGCACCGAACAGTGGGAGAAAAGCATCGAGGCATTCAGGTACTTTCAGAAGTATGGCAACGTGGACACTCACAGCAAGGCGATGACTTATGCCGTGGTGGCCTGGGCTTTCACCGGACTAAATCTGAAGGACAGTGCAAAGGTGTATTTCGCCCGGTCGGCCATCTACGACAATGTTTCGAGTACCCGCGAGATAACGGCGCTTTATCTCCTCGCCAAACTGATATATAAAGACGATTACGACCGCGCCAGCCGATACATACATCTTGCGCTCAACGACATAACTTTCTACGACTCGCGCCAGCGTAAGATCGACCTCGGAGCCATACTGCCGGTCATCGAGCAGGACAGATATGAGGCCATACGCAGCCAGCGCAACTATTTCATGCTTGCCGCGGCGCTGTTTGTGGTGCTGCTTGTGGTGTCGCTGCTTTCCGCAAGGTTCGTAAGGCGAAAGAACGCAAAGATACTCCAGGCTCAGAACACCATCAAGGAGAACATGGATAAGCTGCAGGAGGTGAACCGGCAACTCACCGAGGCCAACAAGATTAAGAACGAATATATAGGCATGTCGTTCTGCGCCAACTCCGAACTTCTGTCCAGACTGCAACGCATGTTCACCGCGCTCGACCACAAGATTGTGGCCCATCAGTACAGCGAACTGCGCTCGACGCTTGACCGCACCGTGCTCGACACCGAGCGCGACAGCATGTATGCCTCGTTCGACGCGGCATTCCTTAATCTTTTTCCCGATTTCATAGAAAAATACAACCAGCTGTTCGAGGAGAAGTACCGCACCATACCGCGAAAGAACTCTCTTACATCCGAAATGCGCATCTTCGCGCTTATACGTCTGGGAATTAACGACAGTGAACGCATTGCCAACTTCCTTAACTATTCGGTGCACACGGTGAACACATACAAGACGCGTGTGAAGAACCGCTCACTGCTCGACAACAGCAAATTCGAACCGGCCATCATGGCCATATAGAGACGGTCTGCCTGTGGCGCAAGAGTGCGTCCCGGCAGAGCGATACATACGTGAAAAACACCCCGGCACAACCATGTGAAAGTGTCGGAGAACGGCGCCGCGCGCCTTTTATACGTAATACAAAGTAGCTACATCGTAAATTTTAATGTGCTGATAATCAGCGATATACAATTATACAGATGATAAAGTGATTATACAAATATTAAAATAGTAGCAATGTATTCCTTTTTTTCCTAAATTTGCAAAGTACGAATTTAAATTCATTAATTCAAAAACCTAAATTATTAATTAATTCTTTAAAAGTTAAACGTATGATCAAACGATTACCGATTTATCTTATGCTCAGCGCAATGGGAATGTGCAGCGTGACGCATACGTTTGCAATTGACATTAATGACGGAGTCTATCAGATTGCTTCAGGTGCGGATCTGGCAGAATTCTCACGTCTTGTAAACGAAGGAAATTCAAGTATTCAGGCTGTGTTGACAAGCGACGTCGATATGGCTGGTGTAGATTTTCAACCGATAGGCAACAGCGGGGTGCCTTTCAAGGGAACATTCGACGGAAGCTGCCACTATGTGCGCAACCTGACCATCAGTGCTCCCGGAGAGAGTTATGTGGGACTGTTCGGTGCTGTGGCCGACGGTGCTTATATTAAAAATGTAGTGGTTGACGCTGCAAGCAGCATCAGCGGAGAAGAGTTCTGCGGCGGTATCGCCGGAGGATCGATAGGCAGCGGTACTGTCACTATAGAGAACTGCGGCAACGAAGCCACTGTAATGGCAAACGGAGCTAACGCCGCCGGAATTATCGGCGTCAGCTATCTGGGAAACTGTAATTTCAATATCACTAACTGCTACAACACCGGTTCGATAAACGGAGGCAGAGAGAGCGCTGCCATATCAGGATGGGTAGGAGGCAGTTCGGTGATTACTAACTGCTACAACGCCGGCAATGTGGTTGGCATGGACGGCACAAGCTCGCTCTATCGTAACACTTGCACCTCTAAGGGATGCTTCGACGTGTACGGATATCAGGGCACGCTCATCACGATGGAAGAACTGGAGAGCGGTGCGGCTGCCTACAAAATGAACAACAACGGCAATAATAATATATGGTATCAGACGCTTGGCGAGGACAAGCATCCTGTGCCGTTCAATACGCATGGTACGGTGTATGCGGTGGGCAACCTCAACTGCGACGGCACACCTATGGGCGACGTGAGCGGATATTCCAACAAGGATGAGTCCATACGCACTCCTCACGACTTTGTTGACGGTGTGTGCAGCGTCTGCGGAGATGTTGACCGCGAATTCGTAAAGGCCGATGCCGACGGAAAATATCCGCTCGCAACAGCAGCACAGCTGTATTGGTTCGCTGCTTATGTGAACAGAATCAACCAGTCTGTTGACGCATATCTCACTGCCGACATCGACTTCAGTGAGTACACAGCCAAGAGCGTTATGATAGGCGAAGTGGAGGATGCGCCTTATACAGGAAAGTTCGACGGACGCGAACATAAGATTACCGTGGCTTATGATGTCACCAAAGACAATGTGGCTCTGTTCCGTTACATAAAGAACGCAACGATAAGCAACCTGCTCATCGACGGTTCTATCAACACCACAGCGCGCTATGCCGGAGGTTTGTTGAGTGTGTCGAGAAACGCTTCTGTAATAGAAAACTGTGTCAGTCTGGTGAACATCACATCAAGTTATAGCGGTGACGCTACACACGGTGGTGTGGCTTCCAACACTTACGACAACATCATCTTCCGCAACTGCGGTTATGCCGGACAGATGGATGCGCCGCAGAGTGAAGGCTGCGCCGGACTTATCGGCTACGCACACGGCGGTAAGGAGATACTGATTCAGAACTCATACGTGGTCAGCAACCTTAACCTGCCTTCAGGAACATATGATGTGTTCGCACGCAAAGATCCGCAATATGACAACTGCTACTACTGGACACCGTATGCAGACAGCAACTTCGGCACACTGCTGAAGAACGAGGACGAACTCGGAAACGGCGGTCTGTGCTACATTCTCAACGGATATACCTCAGGCGAAGGTCAGTGGACACAGACTCTGGGTACGGATGCATGCCCGCTGCCGTTCAAGAGTCACGAGCCGGTTTACGTGTCGGGTGACGTTAGCTGCGACGGAACACTGGGAGCAAACGCAAGTTTCTCTAACACCGAAGGCTCTCTCAACAAGAAGGATCACGACTATGTTGACGGCGTATGCCAGACTTGTGGAGCACGCTACATCACCACAGGCGAACAGCTTATGGCTGCCGCTGATGCAATAGCTTCAGGATTTGCGAGCCGCGCAATGAAGATTACTCTTGGTGCAGACATCGATATGAGTGGCATATACGATTATCCGGGCATCGGAACAGTGGACTATCCGTATGCAGGTGTGTTCGAAGGCAACGGCCACCGCATTCTCAACCTTACGATAGATAACGACGCCGCAGGCAACGTAGGACTGTTCGGCGTAGTGACAGGTGGCGCGAAGATAAGAAACGTTGTGCTCGACGCATCTTCTTATATCTATGCAAAGGCTTGGGCTGCAGGTATCGTCGGAACGACAAAGAACGACGGACTCGTGGAGATAACGGGCTGCGGCAACGAGGCAGACATCACTGTTACCGGCGCGAACGCAGGTGGAATACTCGGTGTGAACGACCAGCAGACAGCGATGGTATATATCACCAACTGCTACAACACTGGTGCAATAACCGCTCAGCGTGAGAGCGCCGCCATCTCAGGATGGCTTGGCAACAGAGCGAAAGTGGTGAACACCTACAACACCGGTATTGTGGCCGCTACAGGACTCGACGGCAATCTGACATTCGCACGCGGAACAAACTGCGAGTATATTAACTGCTATGAGCTCGACGGAAGTCAGGTTACAGCTGTTACAAGCAATCAGGTGACCGACGGTGAGCTGTGCTATCTGCTCAACGGAAAGCAGAGCGACGATGTTGTCTTCTTCCAGACACTCGGCGAGGACAGCCATCCTGTACTCGACAAGACACATAAGGTGGTTTATTTCGACGGAACAAAATATGTGAACGAGCTCCTTCCGGATGCCATAGAAAGTACGACCGACACCACAGGTGCTACCGTTACAGGTATATGGTCATTGTCAGGAATGAAACAGAATACGTTGCAGAAGGGCATCAACGTGGTTAAGATGTCTGACGGAACGGTACGCAAAGTGTTAGTTAAATAATTATTCTGAAACGGGTCTGCCACGTTGCAGACCCGTTCAGACAACCTCAAGAAACAGTATTTGACGTTGTAATGCTCGAGGTCTGAACCGTATTGATAAAGAACTTATAAAATAAATACATTATAAAGTTTAAAATAAAGGTATATAAGATGAAAAAGATTTTATTGTTACTGTCTTTTGCTTGCCTGGCTCTGATGGCAAAGGCGCAGGACAACTATGAGCCGAAGGCCGATCCCAAGGCTGTGGTTGTATCCGGCTGCGCGCGCTTCACGGTGCTCACGCCGCAAATGATACGTATTCAGTACAGCAAGGAAAAGAAGTTTGAGGACCGCGCGACGTTTGCGGTTGTGAACCGCCGCTTGCCGGTGCCAGCGTTCAAGACACGAGAGGACGACAACTTTTTGTATATCAGCACAAGCGATCTTGAGCTGAAATACCGTAAGAATGCGGAGATAAACGCCGCTGACAAGAACCCTGACGTGCTTTCAATCACGTTCACGCTCAATGGCAAAAAGGTGTTATGGTATCCCGGTAAGGACGACGCGCTCAACCTTAAGGGCACGACACGTACGCTGGACGGATGCATAGGCGACTCAAAGCGTCCTGAACTCGAGAACGGTCTGGTCTCGCGTGCAGGATGGGCCATCATCGATGAATCGTATTCGGCACGACGTGGCGACGGCAGCCGCACATTCGCGTTCGACAAGGAAGTGAACGGAATGCCGTGGGTAGCTCCGCTCGTTGACAAGACAGCCGTTGACTGGTATTTCCTCGGTTACGGCCATCAATATAAGAAAGCGCTGCACGATTATACGCTCATAGGTGGAAAACAGCCTATGCCGCCGCTCTTCGTGCTCGGCTATTGGTATAGCAAATACCAGCGTTATTCTCAGCAGGACTTCATTGACATTGTGACAGACATAAAGAAAAACCATATTCCTATCGACGTGATGATTCTGGATATGGACTGGCACACTGAAGGATGGACCGGCTGGACATGGAACAAGGAACTTATTCCTGACCCTCAGGGACTTCTCAAATGGATGCACGAACAGGGACTTAAGGTGTCCATGAACCTTCATCCGGCTGACGGAGTGGACAGCGACGAAGAGAATTTCAGCCTGCTTGTGAAGGATATGGGCATGGATCCCGCAACCACAAAGGTTGTGCCATGGCATCTTGAGGACTCTGTATTCTATAAGAATATGTTCAAGGACATCTTGCACAACAGAGAGAAGGACGGTGTGGATTTCTGGTGGCTCGACTGGCAGCAGAACCTCACCAACCCACGCATGGACGGACTGAGCGAGACTTTCTGGTGCAACCACGTGTTCTATAATGATATGAAAGCCACTCATCCGGACCGCCGTCCGTTGATATTCCACCGTTGGGGAGGACTCGGAAGCCATCGTTATCCTATCGGATTCTCCGGCGACTCATTCTCCACATTCCCGACACTGGCTTTCCAGCCTTACTTCACTGCTACGGCTGCAAACGTAGGCTTCGGCTATTGGGGACACGACCTCGGTGGTCATCAGCACGGAAACAACAATCCGGAACTCTATCTTAGATGGATGCAGTACGGAGTATTCTCTCCTCTGTTCAGAACTCACGCCACAAACGATCCGAAGATCGAGATGCGTATATGGAAATATCCTAACTTCCCGGATCTGCTCCAGACGGTGAAACTCAGATATGAGCTCATGCCTTATATCTACACTGCGGCACGCGAGGCATACGATACGGGTGTGTCAATCTGCCGTCCGCTTTACTACGACTATCCTGAAGTGAACAACGCTTACCGTTACGAAGACGAATATATGTTCGGCGATGAGATTCTCGTCGCGCCTGTCCTGACCGCCGGAAAGAATGGTCTTACTGAAAGAAAGATATGGCTGCCGGAAGGCAAATGGTTCGATGTATGCCGCAACAAGGTGGTTGACGGCAACAGAGAGTTCGTTGATTCATACAAGCAGACCGAGATTCCTTATTTCTATAAGGTAGGAAGCATAATCGTGAACTACGAGAACGTGATGAACCTCAACAACCGTCCTGACCGCATCGTGCTGAAGGTTGTGCCGGGAGCAGACGGTTCGTCAACCCTCTATGAGGACGAGAACAACACCGAAGGCTACAAGAAGGGTCTGTTCACAAACACCAAGTTCGAGCAGAAGCGCACCGCAGGAAGCGTAACCCTGACCATCAATGCGCGCGAAGGTTCGTTCCCCGGAATGCCGGAGAAGCGCAACTACACCGTGAAACTGCTTGCCGAGAACGCTCCTACGGCCGTAAGCCTTAATGGCAAGAAGCTCGGTAGCGCCGACTGGAGCTACGATGCAGCCACACGCACGGTGAAGATAAACCTCACCAACATACCTTGCGCTAAGAAGACTGTGGTAAAAGTGAACGTGAAAAAATAAATCCGGAACGGAGCCGGACACAAGGCTCCGGTTGACAATACATGCTCATGCCGCTCCGTGCGGACAGCTCCGCACGGCGGCGGAAGGCATGAAACCGGAAAAGAATCAATGGTTCGTAAAATAAAAAACAGAAAGAAATGAGAAATATCAGTATTATATTCATATTGTCAATACTGTTCGGATATACAGCCAAAGCCCAGACTTATCAGAATCTGTGGATAACAGGAAGCGCTGTTCCTGAGGGAACACGTCAGCTGCAGAAGACTCCTGACGGAGACTTCAGATTCGCAGGCTCGCTCAAGGATGGCGAACTGAAGATAATGACCACCGGAAAGGCTGGTGCCGACACTAAGTATATCGCGCCGAAGTATGTGGATTCTTACATCGTGAACAAGGGCGTTGAGACAGTTCGGACATCCGACGCCGACAAGGCTGCATGGATTGTCCCATTCTCGGAAGACCGCTATCGCTTCTATGTAAGCAGTGACGGCAAGACCGTGAGAGGCGAGCTTTTCATTCCTTGGGAAGAGGCTTACGTTGGTGGTGGAGCCACCGATTCAGGATGGGATGCGTTCAACGCACAGCCGATGACACAGGACCCGAACAACGAGATGGTGTGGACATGGACCGGCGAGCTGAAGACTCATCAGAACATAGAGGAGCCGTCGAGCTTCAAGATTATGGGTTGGAAGAACTGGGGACAGAAAGAGATTCATCCTTTTGTGCAGGGTGAGGACCCGCTCACAACCAAGCTCGTGAGAACAAACGGCGACGACACCAAATGGACCATCACCAAAGACGGAACATACCGCATCACGGTGGATGTGTTCAACGAGACATTCAAAGCAGAACTAATCTCTCAATAACACGAATAAAAGATGCCGTCGGCCAGGAGCAATCATGCAAATTGTGCATTGAGATTTATTGCAGATTGTTTCCTGACGACGACATTCGAAGATATTCAATAGTCTGAAACCAGAGAAACACCGAATCCGTCATCAGTTGTGGTAACTGATGACGGATGTTTTTATTGTGTGGTGTTTACTCTGTATGAAATAAAATATGAAATTATAAAGGTTTTCGTTTTTGTTTTTTCACTTGTTTTTGCGTGCGGCAGCCTTCTCCATTGCCACTTCCTTCACCTTCTTGAACAGCTCCGAGGCAAACACCAGGTCGTTCAGTTTCTCGTTGGTTGAGGTCATCACGTCGTCCTTGGTGCCCTGCCACTCCTTGTTGCCCTGGTATATGAAGATGATGTTCTCGCCTATGCCCATCACCGAGTTCATGTCGTGCGTGTTTATTATGGTCGTGATGTTGAAGTCTTTTGTGATGCTGCTCAGCAGTGAGTCGATGACCAGCGATGTGCGCGGGTCGAGTCCGGAGTTAGGTTCGTCGCAGAACAGATATTTGGGGTTGAGCACAATGGCGCGTGCTATTGCCACACGTTTCTGCATACCTCCCGATATTTCTCCCGGATACTTGTTCTGTGCGTCGCCGAGATTCACGCGGTCGAGACATTCCTGCGCACGCTTCACACGCTCGCGATAGTTCATCGACGAGAACATGTCGAGCGGGAACATCACGTTCTCCAGCACGTTGAGCGAGTCGAAAAGTGCCGCGCTCTGGAATATCATTCCCATCTCGCGCCGCATGTTCACGCGCTCCGCCTTGCTCAGTCCCACGAAGTCGCGGCCGTCATACAGCACCCGCCCGCTTGTGGGAGTGAGCAGTCCGACGAGATTCTTCATCAGCACGGTCTTTCCGCTTCCGCTCTGTCCGATGATGAGGTTTGTCTTGCCGTCCTCGAACACAGCGTTGATGTCTTTCAGCACTTCTTTTCCGTCGAACGACTTATATAGATGTTGTATTTCAATCATTTTCTTTCTTCCTTACTGATAAATTCATTCTTTCCTTATGATAAGTCCGTCGCGTTTCCGTGTCCCGTTTCAGGACTTCCGCACCTGTCAGTACCGATCAAGACAGCATCTGTGTGAGGAAAACGTCGGAGAACAGAATGAGCACGCTCGAGCTCACCACGGCATCGGTGCTCGCTTTGCCCACTTCTACCGAACCGCCCTCGACCGTATAGCCGAAATATGAGGACACGCTCGAGATTATGAACGCGAAGAACAGGCTTTTTATGATACTCATCCACACGAACCACGGGTTGAACGAATGTTGCAGTCCGAGCGTCAGGTCGTCCGGAGGCAGTATGTGTCCGATGTATGCCGTGCCGTAGGCTCCCAGTATTCCGGTGGTGGATGAGAAGATTACGAGGAACGGCATGATGGTTACCAGCGCCAGTATTTTCGGCAGAATGAGATAGTTGGCCGAGTTCACACCCATTATCTCCAGGGCGTCTATCTGCTGCGTCACGCGCATGGTGCCGAGCTCCGAGGCTATGTTCGACCCCACCTTTCCGGCGAGGATGAGACACATTATTGACGATGAGAACTCGAGCAGCAGTATCTCACGAGTGGTGTAACCCGACACCCACCGCGGCATCCACGGGCTCTGTATGTTGAGCTTCATCTGAATACAGATCACGGCTCCGATGAAAAATGAGATGAGCAGCACGATGCCGATGGAGTTTACACCGAGCGACGACATTTCCTTGATGTATTGTTTGAGAAACATGCGCATACGTTCCGGACGCGAGAACGAACGGCCCATCAGCATCAGATAGCGTCCGAGGGTGTTTAAATATTTTGTAATCAACATATTCTGATTTTTTGATATGCCTGTGTGTCTATGGGTGCAAAAGTAGTAATAAAAGATTGAAAAACTGTCAAAAGCGTTGAAGTTTTATGTTTATTTCAGATTGACGCGCCTCCGGCGGCAGTGCGTAGGGTGGGAGAGGGGCGGATGGTCGATGATGTGTGACGAAATATAAAAAATCGGAATTTATGTAGGTAGAATGTTAAATATTTGCCGCCGCAGACGCTCAAAAATCGTTTCGCAGCGCACCGGCGACGGTTTTGCTCTGAAAATCGCGAAAATTCGGCGTTTGCGCAATGCGCTGATACACAGCCGTTTGCGGAATATGGCACTTCGGCCTTGCCTTGACGGCTTTGCGAAAAAGCCCATTTCGGCTTCCGATATAGGCTATATTGGCTCCCGATTAAGCCCGTTTCATGCTGCGAAATGCACCATTTCGGAGTGCGAAAAAGCCCATTTCGCAAAATCATCCGCCGTCGGACGGTCCGCGTCTTGTTCCCGATGGGGTGATATGGGCCTTTTTGCCGCCTGTCGTTTCTCTGGATTGAGAAAAATGAAATGTTAAATCCTGATTTCCGAAAGTAAATGTATGTTAACACAATGGCGTTTCTGGCATGGCTTTACTCTCCGGATATTCCGCCCGTATGATGTCTTCATAAGCTGCCGGCCGCGCATTTGTACCGGTGTGCGGAGCGCATCGCCGCGTGCTTGTAAAAAAAGCATAAAACATGGTTTGCACGGAAAGATAAAAACATTTAACTTTGTAACCGATATAATCATTGATATGAACGAAACAGACAACAAGACAACCGCGGCGCCCGAACACAGAATGGTGCTGCGCACCGAAGGACTCGTGAAGCGCTACGGCAAGCGTACCGTGGTGAACGATGTGTCGATAAACGTGAGACAGGGAGAGATTGTCGGACTGCTCGGACCTAACGGTGCGGGCAAGACCACATCGTTCTATATGACCACCGGACTCATTGTGCCCAACGCGGGACACATATATCTCGACGATAAGGACATCACCGACTATCCCGTCTATAAGCGTGCGCGTGCCGGCGTTGGTTATCTTCCGCAGGAGGCGAGCGTGTTCCGTAAGATGAGTGTCGAGGACAACATTCTCTCGGTGCTCGAGATGACGGGCCTCTCGCGCACCCAACAGCTCGACAAGCTCGAGAGTCTCATCAGCGAGTTCCGACTCAACAAGGTGCGCAAGAACAAGGGCGACCAGCTCTCGGGAGGCGAGCGCCGACGCACGGAGATAGCGCGCTGTCTTGCCATCGACCCTAAGTTCATCATGCTCGACGAGCCTTTCGCCGGCGTCGATCCTATCGCCGTGGAGGACATACAGCACATTGTCTGGCGCCTGAAATACCGCAACATCGGTATCCTCATCACCGACCACAACGTGCACGAGACGCTCAACATCACCGACCGTGCCTATCTTCTCTTCGAGGGCAGGATATTGTTCCAGGGAGCGCCCGAGGAACTGGCGGCCAACCAGATAGTGCGCGAGAAGTATCTGAGCAACAGTTTCGAGCTGAAGAAAAAGAATTTCCAGCTCATCGACGAGGAACGTAGGGCGAGGGAGAAGGCCATGTCTGACAACGAATGATGCGCTGAGATTATGAGATACATGCTTTTGTCCGACATACACGGCTCAATAGGCCGGCTCGAACGCGCCCTCGACTTTTACAGAAACGAGCACTGTGACATGCTGCTCCTGCTCGGCGACATAATCAATTACGGTCCGCGCAACCGCATACCCGACGACATCAATCCCGCGGCCATCGTCGAACGGCTCAACGCAATGAGCGGCGACATCGTGGCCGTGAGGGGAAACTGCGACTCGGATGTCGATCAGATGCTACTCAAGTTTCCCATGATGGCTGACTATGCCGTGGTGGTGGACGGCGGCAGACGCCTCTTCCTCACGCACGGACATATATATAATGAGAACAACATGCCGCCATGCCGCCACGACGTGTTCGTGTATGGCCACACCCACTTGTGGAAACTCTGTCGCGACAACAGCGGACAGGTGATATGCAACACCGGTTCGGTGACGTTTCCCAAGGAAGACCGCGAGCCCACGTTCGCGCTCTACGACGACGGCGAGATGAGCATACGCCGGCTCGACGGAAGCGTGGTTGCGAGCCTGCGTATATGATTCCCGTTGTGCGCGGCTGCTTGTCGTCAGTTCCGTGCGGCGCCTTTCCTGCGCCGCGCACCATCGTCTGTCAGCCGCTTCACAAAGTGGTAAAAAAACAAAATTTTCATTCTTATGTTAGGTTATTACATTAATAATGAGTAATTTTGCACTTTCGAAACGAAAAATAATCAATAAATAAATATAGAAAATCAAATCACAAATGAACATTTTATTTGAGAATCCCGACAAAGTGAATGGCCTTATGACCGTCACCGTCGAAGACGCAGATTTCAAAGATAATGTAGAAAAGACTTTGAAAGACTATCGTAAGAGAGCTAACTTCCCGGGCTTCCGCCCCGGCATGGTGCCGATGGGACTTATTAAGAAGCAGTTCGGACCGTCTGTAAAGATGGATACTCTTAACAAGTACGTGGGAGAACAGATTTACAACTACATAAGAGAAAACAAGATACAGATGCTCGGCGAGCCTCTGCCTTCTGAGAAGCAGGAGCCGGTTGACATCGAGAAGGACGGACCTTATACTTTCATGTTCGACATAGCTGTCGCTCCTGAGTTCAAGATCGAGCTCAACGGAGACACAAAGATAGCTTATTATGAAATCCAGGCAGACGACAAACTCATCGACCAGCAGGTTGATATGTTCGCCAGCCAGCTGGGAAGCTACGAGAAAGCTGACAGCTACGACGGTGAGAAGCGCGACATGCTGAAAGGCGATCTGCGCGAGCTCGACGCCGACGGCAATACAAAGGAGGGCGGCATAACAGTGGAAGGCGCTGTCATGATGCCTGAATACATCAAGGTGGACGACCAGAAGAAACTGTTCGACAACGCAAAACCAGGCGACATCATCACTTTCAACCCGCGCAAGGCTTATCCGGACAACGACTCAGAGGTTGCAAACCTGCTCAAGATCAACCGCGACGCCGTTAAGGATGTTGAGGCTGACTTCAGCTATCAGGTAATCGAAATCAACCGCTTCAAGAAGGCTGATGTAAATCAGGCTCTGTTCGATCAGGTGTTCGGCAAGGACACAGTGAAGAGCGAAGAGGAGTTCCGTGGCAAGATTGCTGAAGGACTCAAACCGCAGCTCCAGGCCAACAGCGACTACAAGTTCATGCTCGACGTACGCAAGTATGCTGAGGACAAGGTTGGTGAGCTGACATTCCCGGACGCTCTGCTCAAGCGCATCATGCTCCTCAACAACAAGGATAAGGGCGAGGAATATGTAGAGAAGAACTATGACGAGAGCATCAAGCAGCTCAAGTGGCACCTCATCAAGGAGCAGCTCGTCGCTGCCAACAACATCAAGGTTGAGGACGCCGACGTCAAGGCTGCCGCAAAAGAGGCTGCACGCATGCAGTTCGCTCAGTATGGCATGAACAATGTTCCTGAGGAATATCTCGACAACTATGCCGACGAGATGCTGAAGAAACGCGACAGCGCAGCGAATTTCGTTGACAGCGCAGTAGAGAAAAAACTTGTTGACGCATTGAAGGGAGTTGTTTCTCTCGATAAGAAAACTGTAACTCTTGATGAATTCAATGAGTTGATGAAATAAATAAATTTGAAAAAAAAATTCTTTTTTAAGAGGTTATCGACTTTTTTTTCTATCTTTGTATAGGATAATTTGCAGAAAAGAGCCGATAACCTCTTTTTCTGTATATTTATTAATCGGTTTTTTTGAATGTAATAAATATATTATTGTCATAGTATGAACGATTTTAGAAAGTATGCCACAGGTCATCTTGGTATAAACGGACTGACGTTTGACGACGTCGTTAAGGCGCAGGCCGGTTATCTCAACCCCTACATCCTTGAGGAGAGACAGCTCAACGTAACACAGCTCGATGTCTTCTCGCGACTGATGGCCGACCGCATCATATTCCTCGGAACGGAAATAAACGATTATACAGCCAACGTGCTCCAGGCACAGTTGCTCTACCTCGACTCGGTTGACAGCTCGCTCGACATCAACATCTACATCAACTCTCCGGGCGGAAGCGTCACGGCAGGTCTCGGCATATACGATACCATGCAGTTCATCGAGAGCGATGTGGCCACGATGTGTACGGGCATGGCAGCATCTATGGCAGCCGTGCTTCTCGTGGCAGGCAAGGAAGGAAAGCGCACCGCGCTCACCCACAGCCGCGTCATGATACACCAGCCTCTCGGCGGAGTGCAGGGACAGGCCTCTGATATCGAGATCGAGGCACGCGAGATACAGAAGTTCAAGAAAGAACTCTACAACATCATCTCAGAGCACTCGCACACTCCGTTTGAGAAAGTATGGCAGGACAGCGACCGTAACTATTGGATGACGGCCGAGGAAGCCAAGGAGTATGGTATGATAGACGCTGTGATGAAACGCAAGAGCGGCGCCGACAAATAAGATGTCCGGGCCGTGCAGGCATAGCTTATGACGCGCACGGGTCCGGACTGAATAAACGAATATATCAAAAGACACAAGAAGTAGAATGCCAAAAAAAGTATGCAGCTTCTGCGGAAGAAGCGAGAAAGATGTCAAACTGCTGATAACCGGTCTCGACGGCTTTATCTGTGAGGATTGCGCCGTGTCGGCTTATCATATTGTGGAATCGACAGGCCTTCTCGACCATAACGGCACATCTTCCGCCGGCAGCGACAAGTTCAAGATAAAGAAAGTACCAAAACCGAAAGAGATAAAGGACTTTCTCGACCAGTACATCATAGGTCAGGACGCGGCCAAACGCTATCTCTCGGTTGCCGTATATAATCACTATAAACGTCTGCAACAGCCTAAGGACGACGGTGGCGTTGAGATAGAGAAGAGCAACATCATAATGGTGGGCAGCACCGGAACGGGCAAGACTCTCATGGCCCGCACCATAGCGAAGCTGCTCGATGTGCCTTTCACCATCGTCGATGCTACTGTCTTTACCGAGGCAGGCTACGTGGGCGAGGACGTGGAGAGCATCCTGAGCCGACTGTTGCAGGTGGCCGACTACGACCTGGCTGCTGCCGAGCGAGGCATCGTATTCATCGACGAGATAGACAAGATAGCCCGCAAGAGCGACAACCCGAGCATCACACGCGATGTCAGCGGCGAGGGTGTTCAGCAGGGATTGCTCAAGCTGCTTGAGGGAACGATGGTAAACGTACCGCCAAAAGGCGGACGCAAACATCCTGACCAGGACTACATACACGTTGACACCCACAACATACTCTTCATCTGCGGCGGTGCGTTCGACGGCATCGAGCGCAAGATTGCCCAGCGCATGAATACCGGAGTGGTGGGCTTCAACACCGTGCGCAATGCTCACAAGATAGACAAGGAGAACATAATGAAATACATCCTTCCGCAAGACCTCAAGTCGTTCGGACTCATACCTGAGATCATCGGCCGTCTGCCGGTGCTCACATATCTCGATCCGCTCGATCGCACGGCGTTGCGCAGGATTCTCGTCGAGCCGAAGAACTCCATCGTGAAGCAGTATTGCAAGCTCTTCGAGATGGACGGCATAAAGCTCACCTTCGCCGACGAGGCGCTCGATTTCATTGTCGATAAGGCTGTGGAATACAAGTTGGGAGCGCGCGGACTGAGGTCGATTGTCGAGTCGATAATGACCGACGCGATGTTCGATGCTCCGTCCAAACACATTGACTCATTCGAAGTGACCCTTGACTATGCCAAGAGCCAGCTTGACAAATCGCATCTGCGCGGACCGGTGGAAGCCTGAATCCGGTCGCGCGCATTGCCGATTATCTGTTGCTTATACAACTGCCACGTAGTTCTCTACCTTTCATTCTAAACAAACTCTATGACATCTAAAGTTAATCTTAACGAAGAACTGAAGCGATATTTCGGCTTCGACAAGTTCAAAGGCGATCAGGAGGCAATCATACGCAACCTGCTCGACGGCAACGACACCTTCGTGCTCATGCCGACAGGTGGCGGAAAGAGTCTGTGCTATCAGCTGCCGTCACTCATAATGGAAGGCACGGCCATAGTAGTGTCGCCGCTCATCGCTCTTATGAAAAACCAGGTTGATGTTATCAACGGACTGAGTGAGGAAAGCGGAGTGGCTCATTATCTGAACTCGTCGCTCAACAAGGCCGCCATACAACAGGTGATGGACGACGTGCACGCCGGCAGGACCAAACTGCTCTATGTGGCGCCGGAATCGCTCAACAAAGAGGATAATCTCGAATTTTTCAAATCATTCAAGATTTCGTTCTACGCCATAGACGAGGCGCACTGCATCTCGGAGTGGGGACACGATTTCCGTCCTGAGTACCGCAACATACGGCCTACGATAAACAAGATAGGCGCGGCGCCGGTCATAACGCTCACCGCCACCGCCACCGACAAGGTGAGGACAGACATAAAGAAGAGTCTGGGCATAGTGAACGCACGCGAGTTCAAGAGCTCGTTCAACCGTCCAAACCTCTATTACGAGGTAAGACAGAAGACCAAGGACATAGACAAACAGATAATAAAATTCATAAAGCACAATGCCGGAAAGAGCGGCATAGTGTATTGCATATCGCGTAAGAAGGTGGAGGAGCTTGCCGCCGTGTTGCAGGCAAACGACATAAAGGCGGCGCCTTATCACGCAGGTCTCGACTCCGCCACACGCTCGCAGACGCAGGACGACTTCCTCATGGAGCGCATCGACGTCATTGTCGCCACCATAGCTTTCGGCATGGGAATAGACAAACCCGACGTGCGCTTCGTCATACATTATGATATTCCAAAGAGCCTTGAGGGCTACTACCAGGAGACAGGACGCGCCGGACGCGACGGAGGCGAGGGCATCTGCATCGCTTTCTACGCCTATCAGGACCTGCAGAAGCTCGAGAAGTTCATGGAGGGAAAGCCTGTCGCCGAGCAGGACATAGGCAAACAGCTGCTCCAGGAGACGGCAGCCTATGCCGAGTCGTGCGTATGCCGACGCAAGCTGCTGCTGCATTACTTCGGCGAGGAGTATCATCAAGAGAATTGCGGCAACTGCGACAACTGTCTGCATCCCAAGGAGAAGCGCGAGGGCAAGGACGCTCTGCTCATCATACTCAAGGCTGTTGTGGCCATAAAGGAGGCGTTCCAGCAGCCATATCTCATTGATTTTGTGAAAGGACGCTCCACCGACGAGATTGTCTCTCACAAGCACGACCAGCTCGAGGAGTTCGGCTCGGGCGAGGACGAAGACCCGAAGATATGGAACCCCGTGATACGTCAGGCGCTCATTGCCGGCTATCTGGACAAGGAGGTGGAGAACTACGGAGTGCTGAAGATTACTCCGGCGGGACGCAAGTTCATAAAGAATCCTACTTCGTTCATGATTGTCGAGGACAACGATTTCAGCGAACAATACGAGGAGGAGGGCGGCGACCGCTCGGGCGCGGCGCTCGATCCGGAGCTCTACTCCATGCTGAAGGATCTGCGCAAGAAGGTGGCAAAGAAGCAGGGGCTGCCCGGATACGTCATCTTCCAGGACGTATCGCTCGAGCAGATGGCCACCATGTACCCCATCACCATAGAGGAATTGCAGAACATACAGGGCGTGGGCATAGGCAAGGCCAAGCGCTACGGACGCGAGTTCTGCGAACTGATAAAGCGCCACTGTGAGGAGAACGACATTGAGCGGCCCGAGGAGCTGCGCGTGCGCACCGTGGCGAAGAAGTCCATGCTGAAGGTGAAGATAATACAGAGCATAGATCGCCAGATACCGCTCGACGACATAGCGTCGGCGCAGGGACTCGAGTTTGAGGAACTGCTCGACGAGATCGAGGCAATAGTTTATAGCGGCACGAAACTCAACATCGACTATTTCCTCGACGACGTGATGGATGCCGACCACATAGACGACATATACGAGTATTTCCGCGAAAGCGAGACGGGAGACATAGAGACGGCTCTCGAGGAGCTGGGCGACGACAGCACGGAGAACGACATACGCCTGGTGCGCATAAAGTTCCTGTCTGAGATGGGCAACTGATGCCCCGTTGTGCCGGCCTGAAAAATATGATACGTGTGCGGACCGTATGCCTTTATGCGTGCGGTCCGCACATTGTTTTGTAGTAACGTGCCGTAAGTCTGCTGTGCTGCCGTTTGTCACCGTCGGCCGTGCGGCCTCGCGACGGGGGTGATACCATTGTATGTGAACTATTGTTAATTGTGTTAAATCGTCCCGCTCAACTCGTCATGGAGCCTGTTTTCTGAAAAATTTTATTCTTGGGTGCAAATATCGCGAATATGAGCGTGCAGTTTTAATGCGCTGGATATCTGTGTGTTATGTGCGATTGCGCGCATAACGTGCAATAATAAAAACCGGATTGCGTTGCGAAATGCCCCATTTCGGACTGCGATATGGGGCATTTTGTGTGCTGAAATGGTGCATATCATCACCCGAAATGGTGCATTTTGAATCGTGAAATGGGCTTTTTCGCACCGCCGCATTGTTTTTTCCGTGTCGCAACCCGGTCATTTCTCCGTTTCCGAAGGCTGAAAACGGCCTTTTCGGAGTTTCTTCATTTCTATTTCGTAAATGTTAATTGTCAAAAAAGTCAAGAAAATTTGCCCCGTTTCCGTTCCTTTCCGGCCTTTTTCTCGGCTTTGCGTGCTGTCTGCCGAGGGATACGCGGAAGTCCGTTTTCGTGGCGGTCTGACCGGGCTCTCGTCCGGAGCTGTCGCGGTGCGCGGCAGAGTCGTTCCGCCGTTCCCGGCTTCTTGTTTTCTGACCTTACGCCGGCGGGATTTAATGACATCTTTTAAGCCCTTTTCCCGTCGCGGGGTCGTGCCATAGTGAACGGTTTAGGGTGTCGGCGGACGCCGATTTCGGATAAATAGTGTTAATGTATTAATGAAAAGCCCGCCGTGTTACGTTCAATGTGAAAAATTTATGCTAAATTTGCACGCAATAAATTTTTAATGTATTATATGTCATCATTTGTTGCAGATAAAATTGTAATGGACGGTCTGACCTTCGATGACGTCCTTCTTATTCCGGCTTATTCCGAGGTATTACCTAAGATGGTAGATCTGAAAACCCGTTTCTCACGTAACATCACTCTGAACGTGCCGTTTGTGACTGCTGCCATGGACACAGTCACCGAATCGGCTATGGCAATCGCCATTGCGCGTGAAGGAGGTATAGGTGTCATACACAAGAACATGTCTATAGAGGAACAGGCCCGTCAGGTAGCCATCGTAAAGCGTGCCGAGAACGGAATGATATACGATCCGGTAACCATCCGCCGCGGAAGCACGGTGCAGGATGCTCTCGACATAATGGCCGAGTATCACATCGGCGGAATACCTGTCGTAGATGATGAAAAGCATCTTGTGGGTATAGTTACCAACCGCGACTTGCGCTTCGAACGCCATCTTGACAAACTCATTGACGAGGTGATGACTTCTGAGAACCTTGTCACCACTCATTTGCAGACTGACCTCAGCGCTGCAGCACAGATATTACAGGAAAACAAGATTGAGAAACTGCCGGTTGTCGATAAGGACAATCACCTGGTGGGACTCATCACATACAAGGACATAACAAAGGCCAAGGACAAACCGATGGCATGCAAGGACGACAAAGGACGTCTGCGCGTGGCTGCCGGAGTAGGCGTGACGGTGGATACGCTCGACCGTATGCAGGCTCTTGTTGAGGCCGGTGCCGACGCCATCGTTATCGATACCGCTCACGGACATTCAAAATATGTCATCGAGAAACTCGTTGAGGCCAAGGGCGCGTTCCCGAATGTCGATATAGTAGTGGGCAACGTAGCTACAGGCGCGGCAGCAAAGATGTTGGTTGACAATGGCGCCGACGCCATCAAGGTGGGCATCGGACCGGGTTCTATCTGCACCACACGTGTCGTTGCCGGTGTAGGTGTGCCGCAGCTCAGTGCCATCTATGATGTATATACAGCCCTCAAGGGCACAGGCGTTCCGTTGATCGCCGACGGCGGACTCCGCTATTCAGGCGATGTTGTCAAGGCTCTTGCAGCAGGTGGAACATGCGTTATGATCGGTTCGCTTGTAGCAGGTACAGAGGAGAGCCCGGGCGACACAATCATCTTCAACGGACGTAAGTTCAAGAGCTATCGCGGTATGGGATCGCTCGAGGCTATGGAGAACGGCTCAAAGGACCGCTACTTCCAGGCCGGCACAAAGAACGTGAAGAAACTCGTTCCGGAGGGAATAGCAGGACGCGTGCCTTACAAAGGAACTGTTCAGGAGGTGATCTATCAGCTCGTAGGTGGTCTGCGCTCAGGCATGGGCTACTGCGGTGCTCACGACATAGAGGAACTGCACGGTGCACGCTTCACACGCATCACCAACGCCGGTGTGCTTGAAAGCCATCCTCACGACATCATGATCACAAGTGAGGCTCCTAATTATTCACGTCCTGAATAATGGGAAGGCACTGACGATATTTTTGTAAAAACAGAAACCTATAATGAAATTCAGTGTACTGATGTTTGCAATGCTTCTTTGCGGAAGCATTGCAAATGCTCAGAACGACCCGGTGGTGATGACCATAAACGGCCATCCCGTGACACGTTCTGAGTTTGAATATTCTTACAATAAGAACAACTCTGAGACAGTGGTCGATAAGAAAAGCGTTGACGAGTATGTCGATCTTTTCATCAACTATAAACTGAAGGTGCAGGCAGCAATGGATGCCGGCATAGACACCACAAAGAGTTTCAGGTCAGAATTCCTGCTCTACCGCAATCAGCAGATACGCCCGTCGTTCATCAACAACACCGACATAGAGAACGAGGCTTGGAAAATTTACAAGGCTACGCAGACACGTGTCGATTCACTCGGCGGACTTGTGAGACCGGCGCACATTCTCGTGGGGCTCAGACAGAATGCTCCGGCCGACGCTCAGGCAAAGGCTAAGGAGCGCATAGACTCCATATACAACGCGCTGCAGGGTGGTGCCGACTTTGCCGAACTGGCACGCAAGTGCTCTGACGACCGCCGTTCTGCCGTCGAGGGCGGACTACTGCCGTGGCTGCAGAAAGGTCAGACGCTCAAGGAGTTTGAGGATGTCATCTTCTCACTGAAGAAGGGTGAGATGAGCAAACCGTTCCTCTCGCCGGCAGGCTATCACATAGTGCTGCTCGAGGACAAGAGCAAGTTCTTCCCTTACGACTCCATTCACGCCGACATAGTGCGCTTCATCGACCAGCGCGGAGTGCGCGAGCGCATCATAACACAGAACATCGACTCAATAGCCAAGGCCTCTGTGCCGCAGATGACTCCTGATGATGTGCTCGACAAGAGAGCCGAAGAGATGGAGGCTTCGGACCCAGACCTGAAGAACCTCATACGCGAATATCACGACGGACTGCTGCTCTACGAGATAAGCAACCGCACCGTATGGGAGAAGGCTGCCACCGACGAGAAGGGACTCGAGCGCATGTTCAAGAAGAACAAGAAGAAATATCGCTGGGACTCACCCAGATATAAAGGTATTGCTTACTACGTGAAAGACGAGGCCGACGTGCAGGCCGTGAAGGACGTCTTGAAAAAAGTGGACTTCAAGGATTGGGCCGACACTCTGCGCCATGCCTTCAACGACAGCACCATACGCATAAAGGTGGTGAAAGGTATATTCAAGAAAGGCGACAACGCGCTGATAGATAAGGTTGTGTTCGGAAAGGACTCGGTTGTCACTCCGCCCGCCGAATATCCCATACCTGCCGTTTATGGCAAGCTGCTCAAGTCGCCTAAGTCGTACGAGGATGTGCGCGAGCTTGTGGTGACCGACTATCAGGAACAGCTCGAAGAGCAGTGGGTGGCTGATCTGAGAAAGAAATATGCAGTCACGGTGGACAAGAGCGTGCTCGCCACGGTGAACAAGCATTGAAGGTCTTTTGCCGATTTTAAACTAAACAGAATATAATGAGAAAAGTGATTAACATCTATACCGGTTTGCTGGCTTTGGTGTTCCTGTCCGGCTTGAGCGTCACCGCACGTACTCAGGCCGCGCGTGGGGGCTCCGACAGCGACTCCGTGGCAACGGCTCAGAAAACCGAGATACCGGAAAGCAGCATTGCCGATGAGGTGATATGGATTGTGGGCGACGAACCCATCCTGAAGTCTGATGTCGAGATGATGCGCCTGCAGGGCGAGGCCGAAGGCATCAAATGGCGCGGCAATCCCGATTGTGCCATACCTGAGCAGCTCGCTGTGCAGAAACTGTTTCTGCATCAGGCGGAACTCGACTCTATAGAGGTGTCGGAGTCGGACGTGGCAAGAGCCATCGACGAGCAGATAAACCGCTGGATTCAGGTGGCAGGTTCGCGCGAGAAACTGGAGGAATACCGCAAGGAGTCTGTGTCGCAGATGCGACAGGAACTGCATGATGAGTTCAAGAACAGTCAGCTCATCAGCATGATGAAAAAGAAACTTGTGGAAGACATCACCGTGACTCCAGCCGATGTGCGCCGCTATTTCCGTGACCTGCCTGAAGACAGTCTGCCACTCGTGCCGACAGAGGTAGAGGTGGAAATCATTACAAAACAGCCTAAGGTATCGCAGGAGGAAATCAACCGTGTGAAGAACGATCTGCGTTCATACACCGAACGAATAATGAGCGGAGAGACTACTTTCGCAACGCTCGCACGTCTTTATTCTGAAGATCCTGGCTCTGCACGACAAGGTGGAGAGATGGATTACGTGGGACGTGGTTACCTCGATCCGGCGTTCGCCAACGTGGCGTTCAACCTTACCGATCCTAAGAAAATATCCAAGATTGTTGAGTCTGAGTATGGTTATCACATCATTCAGCTCATCGATAAGCGAGGCGACAAGATAAAGGTGCGCCACATCCTGCGCAGACCTAAGGTGTCACAGGAGGCCATAGACGAGATGACTCACAAGCTCGACTCGTTGTCTGGAGAGATCCGCGACGGCAAATACACGTTCGAGGAAGCTGCGACTTATGTGTCAGACGATAAGGACACACGCAACAACCACGGTGTCATGTCATACATTTCGGCTGAGGGCCGCACCTCGCGTTTCCGCATGCAGGACCTGCCGACAGAGGTTGCACGTGAGGTTGAGAAGCTGAAGGTGGGCGAGATATCAAACGCTTTCGAGATGCTCAACAATCAAGGTAAGACCGTGTGTGCCATCATTAAGCTCAAGAGCCGCACCGAAGCTCATCGCGCTACAATCACCGAGGATTATCAGGTGATGAAGAATGTGGTGCTGCAGAAGGAACGAGACAAGTTCCTGCACGATTGGGTCGTGGATAAGATAAAGAAAACATACGTCAGAATGAACGACAAATATAAGAACTGCGATTTCGAATACGAAGGTTGGGTCAGATGACGCATAATAACATAAAAATCCGATTACAGGGCGGGCATAGAATCATCATGATGTTGGTTCTATGCCTGTTTGGACTATGCCTTATCGCTTCTTCGCTCAGATTGCCAGCACCTAAGAAGCCGGCTAAGGACGACAGGGTGTATCTGGTGCACGCCGACGAACTGAAGTATGATGCCTACGGACTGAATCCTATGGCGCAGATAGCCAAGGGCAAGGTGCATTTCAGACACAACGGAGCAAATCTCTGGTGCGACAGCGCGTACTTTTTCCAGGAAGATAATGCCATGAAGGCTTTCGGACATGTGAGGTTCAAACAGGGTGATACGCTCTCGCTGACGTGCGACTACGCCGAGTACGACGGCGTGGAGCAGATGATGCTGGCGCGTCGCAATGTGGTGATGAAACATCGTGGACGCACTCTTTATACCGACAGTCTTAATTACGACCGCCTTTACAGCTACGCTTACTTCTTCGAGGGTGGCGAGCTGATTGACGGAAAAGATAAGCTCGTGGCCGACTGGGGTGAGTATAACACTGCGACAAGGGAGGCAGCGTTCTTCTACAACGTGAAGATGCTCAGCGACAAACAAGTCATCCTGACCGACTCTTTGTTCTATGATACCGGCAAGTCTATGGCCCATGTGACCGGTCCTTCGCGCATAACGTCTAACGGAAGCATAATTAAGACCGAGAATGCATACCTCAACACCAAGACCGACCAGTCGCAACTGTACGGACGTTCGACCATAATCGATAAGGAGAAAACCATTGTCGGCGACAGTCTTTTCCACAACAATGACACTGGAATAAACGAGGGTTTCGGCAATGTGATATATATCGATACGCTCAATAAGAACGAACTGAGGTGCAATAGGTTGTTCTACAATGAGAAGACAGGCTATGGCTATGCCACTGACAGCGTGTTGCTGAAGGACTTCTCGCGCCAACCCGACACGCTGTATATGCACTCCGACTCTTTGAAACTCTATACATATAATATAGATACAGACTCTGTCTATCGCAAGGTGCATGGTTTCAGTAAGGTGAAAGTATATCGCACGGATGTCCAGGCGGTGTGCGACTCACTCGTGTTCAATTCGCTCGATTCGTGTCTTACGATGTATCGCGATCCGATAGTGTGGAACGACAACCGTCAGTTACTCGGTGAGAAGATAGAGGTTTATATGAACGACAGCACCGTAAGGCTCGCGCGGGTTATCGGTCAGGCGTTGTCGGTGGAGCTCATAGATAAGGAAGAACACTACAATCAGGTGTCGTCGCGGCTCATGGATGCCTATTTCACCGACGGTGCGCTGCGTCGTCTCGTATCAACAGGCAACGTCAAGTCTGTTTATTACATCTCCGACGACAAGGATAGTACGCTTACCAATCTCAATTACATAGAGACCGACACCATGCGTCTGTTCATGTCGCCCACCCGTCAGCTCGAGAAAATATGGGCACCAAAGGCTGTCGGCACTATTTATCCTATGACGCAGATACCGCCCGAGCGCTACAAGCTGCCGGAATTTGCGTGGTTCGACAAACTGCGTCCGACCAGTCCTGCCGATGTTTTCAACTGGCGCGGAAAGAGTGAGGATCAGAAACTCAAGATAGTGGAACGTCAGGCAGCGCCTATTCAGCGCCTGCGCAGTAGGGGAGGAGGACTTCAGCGATGATGTTTTTCCGCAATATTCGTCCGCGACGTTTCAATCACACCTTTATATATATAGACGAACGGCGTGAGATGCTGCGCGACATAGAGCGCCGTGCAGCAGAGGAATTGTCTTCGGAAGAAGACGGCAAAGCCGTCGGAAAGCACGTAACCGTGCGACCCTATGCCGGCGACCGTGACACAAGGCGCAGCGGACAATACCGCCGCCAGTCGCTTTCCGGACTCGTACTCCTGCTGCTGTTTATTGTAATATTGTTTATTGCGTTGATCAGTATATTCATAAACTTCTGATATGAGTGATATCATACAATTATTGCCCGATTCTGTCGCCAATCAGATTGCGGCCGGCGAAGTGATACAAAGACCTGCAAGCGTTGTGAAAGAGCTTGTGGAAAACTCAATCGACGCCGGCGCCACGCACATCAGTGTGCTTGTGGTTGACTCGGGACGTACGTCCATACAGGTGATCGACGACGGCAAGGGTATGTCTGAGACCGACGCGCGCATGTCTTTCGAACGCCATGCCACGTCGAAGATACGCAATGCTTCAGACCTTTTCTCGCTTCACACCATGGGATTCCGTGGTGAGGCACTGGCTTCCATCGCCGCCGTGGCGCATATCGAACTGAAGACCCGCAGGCCGGAGGATGAGATAGGTACGCATCTGTCGGTGTCGGGCTCGCGCTTCGACGACCAGCAGCCGTGCTCTTGTCCGGTGGGAAGCAATTTCATGGTTGACAATCTTTTCTATAACGTTCCGGCGCGCCGTAAGTTCCTGAAGTCCAACTCCACGGAACTGAACAACATCATTACGGCTTTCGAGCGCATAGTGCTCGTCAATCCGTCGGTGACGTTTTCGCTCCACAGCAACGGCAACGAACTGTTCAATCTCAAGAACGGTGGACTGCGCCAGCGCATTGTCGATGTGTTCGGAAAGAAGATAAACCAGACTCTTCTGCCCGTCGATGTGGATACTACGCTGTGTAAGATTCACGGATTCGTGGGCAAACCTGAGTCGGCGCGCAAGAAAGGTGTCCATCAGTTCTTCTTCGTCAACGGCCGGTATATGAAACATCCTTATTTCCACAAGGCTGTCATGTCGGCGTTCGAGCGGCTTGTTCCGGTGGGCGAACAGGTGCCTTATTTCCTATATTTCGATGTGCCTGCCGAGAATATCGACGTGAACATCCACCCGACAAAGACCGAGATAAAGTTCGACAACGAGCAGGCCATCTGGCAGATACTGTCCGCCGCGGTGAAAGACTGCGTGGGAATGTTCAATGATGTCACCGCAATCGACTTCGATACTCAGGACCGTCCCGACATTCCGGTGTTCGATGACGGTGGCGACCTGCCCATGCCTAAGGTGCAGTACAATCCGTCTTACAACCCGTTTGAGGAAATGTCGTCACCTCGCAAGTCGAGTGCTCCGGCAGGATGGGAACAGCTTTACGAAGGTCTGAAGCCCGCTGATGACGATGTTGCGCCGGGACTGTTCGACGAAGAGACGAAAGCTGACGAGCCGGTTCAGTCTGCCGAGCATAACGAGATAGCCGAGAAGTCACCCGCACATTATCAATATAAGGGACGCTACATCATGACAGCGGTCAAGTCGGGACTGATGATCATCGACCAGCATAGGGCACACGTGCGCATACTTTTCGAGAAATATCTGTCGCTGCTGCACGACAACAAGTCGTTCCCGCAGAAAGTTTTGTTCCCTGAAGTGGTGCATTTCTCTGTGTCAGAAGAACTTGTCCTGCGCAAGATAATGCCTCAGATGAGCTCGCTCGGATTCGAACTGACCGACCTCGGAGGCTCATCCTATGCCATAAACGCCGTGCCGTCGGGCATCGATGGCCTCAATTACGTCAATCTGGTACGCGACATGGTGGGCTCGGCATCCGAATGTCCCGCCGGCGATATCGACGAAGTGAGCCGTACACTTGCGGCAGGTCTTGCAGACAATGCGGCGGTGGTTTACGGTCAGGTGTTAAGCAATGAGGAGATGGAGAACATCATCAACGCCCTCTTTGTCTGCTCAAATTTCAATTATACACCCGACGGAAAGAAAATATTGTGCATATTGAAGGAAACTGAAATTGAACATCTGTTCTCGTAAATATTGCGTTGATTTATGCAATTTTGATTGATTTAAGCTTTTTTTTGATACAAAACACAATATTTTTCTGCTAAAAAGTGTTGCTATATGGATTTTATTGCTAACTTTGTGCACATAACGAATGCCTTAGGCCTCCGTTTGTATGATATTTTTTATTTAATTAAATATAGGTTATGAAAAAATTATTGATTGTTTTGGCTTTTGCCGGCGTCTCTATGGCATCAATCGCTCAGGACGCTGACCCTGTGCTCAAGCACAGTGTTGCTACAAACTCATTCTGGAGCAATTGGTTTATCCAGGGTGGTGCTCAGTGGTCTGCCTTCTATACATCAGCAGAACACGGACAAGGTCTTTCAAGAAGTCCTTTCAAGAGCTTCCGTTCAAATCCGCAGGCTTCAATAGCCATCGGTAAGTGGTTCACACCGGGTATCGGTCTTCGTACAAAGGTTTCTGGTATTTGGGGTAAGGCTATGGACCAGAGCTTCAAGTATTGGAACGCACAGGAGCAGGTGCTCTTCAATCTGAGCAACATGCTCTGTGGCTACAATCCTGATCGTGTTTGGAACGTTGTTCCTTTCGCAGGTGCAGGTTTCGCTCGTAACTGCAGCGCCAACACTTATGCAATGGCTCTGAGCGTAGGTCTCTTGAACCAGTTCTATGTAAGCCGCAAGGTTGCCATCAACCTCGAACTTGGATGGAACCGTTACGAGAACGACTTCATGAGCTCTCCGATGGTTAACAATGGTGACCGCGGTTGGGATAGCCACGACAACAGCCTCTATGCTGAAGTTGGTCTGACCGTAAACCTCGGCAAGGCTACATGGAATAAAGTTCCTGATGTTGACGCTATCAAGGCTCTCTCACAGGCTCAGATCGATGCTCTTAACGCACAGCTCAACGATGCTAACGCTGAGAACGCTCGCCTGAAGAAGCTGCTTGCAGAGAAGAAGAACGAGACACCGAAGGCTGTTAAGGAATTCATCAACACACCGGTATCTGTATTCTTCAACATCAACAAGTATAAGATTGCTTCTAAGAAGGATCTCGTAAATGTTGAGGCTCTTGCTAAGTACGCTAAAGAGAATGGTGCAAGCCTCCTCGTTACAGGTTATGCTGATAGCGCAACTGGTAAACCAGACTACAACCAGTGGCTGTCTGAGAAACGTGCTGAGACCGTTGCTAACGAACTCGTTAAGATGGGTATGAGCCGTGACAACATCTCTACCGCTGCTAAGGGTGGTGTAAACGATCTGTCACCGATCTCTTACAACCGTCGTGCAACTGTTCAGGTTAAGGACTAATAATTGCTTGACAAATAGAAAAAGGAGACATACTTTCGGGTATGTCTCTTTTTTTGTGTCTTGTAGTCTGATGATTATCGTCCTGCAGCGTGGTGCCTGAAGAGATGTGGATTTATCGTGACTATCTGTGTGGAAAGGCTCTTTGCGTGCATGGCGGCGCTGTGTTTACCGGCGTGATGGCGCGCAGATGAAGTATAATCAGCATGAGTCCGATGCGTGATTATATAAACATAATGTAGTTGTTATTTATGTTTATGACCTCAATGTCAGGTATTCTGATTTATGATATGAGCTTCATTGTGTTGCTGTATCGTCCGTTTTATGGTCATGTATTTATTGTATTGATGCATGATACAGACCATTTCCGTGTCCGGTATAATGTTTTCATGTATCTTATATTGTCCGTTCCAGTGCACGATACGGGCTTTCTGATGCTCTGGCTTTGACTCTTTCCAGAGCGTCTGCGTGCTTTATCAAATGCAGATATAAAACCTGTCAGCAACAGATATAAATCTTGTCAAAAGTATATATAAACCTACCGGCAGCATGTATGAACCCTATCATCAGCATATATCAACCTTGTCAGCCGAAGAAATAAATCTGTTCCCTGTTCCGTCATACCGCGATTTTCCGGACACATAAATTCATTTTGCGCTATGCAAAGCCGTGATATTTCATTTTTCTTTGTGTTTATATTGCGTGATGACGCTCCGCCTGCGTCAGATTAATCTTTTATTTATTCGGAAAATCCTCGTAAATCGCCGGAACGTAAGGTGATAAAACCGTCAAAAACATGATTTTTTGAAAATATTGCTTTTAAAATTTGGTGGATTAAAATAAAAGCGATACCTTTGCAATCGCTTACAAAAAGCAAGGGCGTTTAGCTCAGCTGGTTTAGAGCATCTGCCTTACAAGCAGAGGGTCGGCGGTTCGAATCCGTCAACGCCCACAGGGGTGTTTCCTTGTAGTCTTTCGGGACTGCAGGGATTTTTTTTGCCCATAGGTTTCGTGTATTGCCGCGGTGGATACTGAGCGTATTCAAAGCCGGTGTGAGCAATCGACGAAACCGTAATTCATAATGTCCCGTTCTTTTGTGCGCAACAATGTCGCTCGTCGTGCGTAACGGGCTTTCCTTTTGTCCTGAGAGCCTTTTATCATAGTCGCTGACACGTCTCCATAATGTCCAAAACAGCCTCTTCTGACGTATTTAATTCATCTTTTCCGGAACGATACGTATTCGGTGTGGCTTGGTTTTATTGATGACATGCCATCGCATAGCGTAATGTTTCCGGCTCGTCAGACAAATATTTCCGCACAACGCGAGTGTTGTCTGCCCCGTGACAGTCGGATATTCATATAGTGATAAATTGAAATTGCCGCAGCCGATAAATCATCTCCGTCAGACCGAAACACGGTTTTTATGCTTCCCCTCATGCCTGATATCAGTGTTTTTAATGAAAAACCGACTGACGAACTTACAATTTTTCTTGACTAAATTTTGACAAAATATTTTCGCAAAAGAGGTGTAAAGGAATGTTAAAACCGATATAATAAAGGCTGTTTCAGCCCGAATCGTCTTATGATATACCCCATATCATAGTCCGATAACATTCGTTTCGCTTTCTGATAATGCCCATTTCGCGGTGCGATAAAGCCCATTTCAGAGGCTGAAAAGCACCATTTCGCATCCCAATATAGGCCATTTCGCATGCCGAAATGGTGCATATTGCAAAACGATAAAATGCCCTTTAAACATAATTTATTGATATTCAGTGTTTTATGATAACCTCTTATATTCCGCGTATTTGCGCCCGAAGGAGAGTCATTCCGCAAATACGCGCTTATTTTTCGGGGTATATCAGAAAACTGGGAGGGAAAAAACAAAAAACGGTTACGATTTGAAAGTTGCCTGTATTGCTTTCATCTCGTCAGCAGAAAACACCGTTTGTTCGGTCGAGGAGCCGCATATTCTGTTGATATCAATCTCCGTCGATTCTCAACAGTGGACGTTTTTTATAGTTTATATGTCGCTCCGTTGCCCCATAAAACAGCGAAACCGCCTGCACGCAAACACGATGCAGGCGGTTTAGCCATTCCTTTTTTATAACCGCGTGTGGGTTTTATACAATCCCCATCCACATTGTCCGGTCAATCAATGTCATGTCTTTCTTTTGATAGGCCACACGTCCATTCTGTCCCGCGCTACTTTATCCCGCGCCCGTGCGTCATCATCTGTCAGCGCATACTGCCTGCGCCATTCCTCCGCTTGCTCAGACCTGTGGTCAGCCGAACACTCCGGTGGAGAGATAACGCTCGCCCGTGTCGGGCAGGAGAGTGACTATCGTCTTGTCGCGCAGCTCCTCGCGACGGGCAAGCTCAGCCGCTGCCCATGCCGCTGCACCTGACGATATGCCTGTGAGCAGACCTTCGCTGCGCGCCAACAGGCGCGTGGTCGACATGGCGTCGTCGTTGCTCACGGTCATCACCTCGTCAACAACGCTGCTGTCATACACCGCCGGCACGAATCCCGCACCTATGCCCTGTATGGCGTGCGGTCCTGCCTTGCCGCCGCTCAACACCGGCGACGAAGCCGGTTCCACGGCCACTATGCGTACGGCGGGGTTCTTGCTCTTCAGATAACGGCCCACGCCCGATATTGTGCCGCCCGTTCCCGCACCGGCCACGAACACATCGACGTGTCCCTCGGTGTCGTCCCATATCTCCGGACCTGTGGTCGCGAAATGTGCCGCGGGGTTGGCCTTGTTCTCAAACTGTTGCAGGATCAGTGCGCCGTCTATGCTGTCGCGCAGACGCTCCGCCTCTTTTATGGCTCCCGTCATGCCCTCAGCCGCCGGCGTAAGCACCACCTTCGCGCCGTATGCGCTCACGAGTTGTCTGCGCTCGATGCTCATCGTCTCCGGCATTGTCAGTATGAGCCGGTAGCCCCTCACGGCAGCCACGAGAGCCAGTCCCACGCCCGTGTTGCCGCTTGTCGGTTCTATTATCGTCGCTCCGGGCTTCAGTCTGCCGTCTGCCTCGGCCTGTTTAATCATCGCCAGGGCTATGCGGTCCTTTGCGCTTCCGCCCGGATTGAAATACTCCAGTTTTGCTATTATCGGCCGTGCGAGCCCTTTTTCGGCTGCGAAACGGTTGAGTTCGAGAAGAGGTGTGCCCCCGATCAGGTCGGTAAGGCGTTGTGCTATTTTTTTCATATTACTACGGTTTTTGTAATGCAATTGCTAAGATACGAAAAAAATACGATACTCCGGCCGTCTCCCTTGTTTATGTCATTTCTCTGTCTCTGCGGCTGCCTGCTTCGCCTTCTCAGCCTCCAGCTTTGCCTGCTCGGCTTTGAGAATATCGTTTCTCGACTTCGACTTTATCACGAGCCATACTCCGCAGAACACAAGTACCATGGCCACGCACTGCGATGTCTTCAGCACAGCCATGCCGGTGAGCAGACTCACGCTCACGGCTACCATCGGCTGCACGTAGTTGTATGTGCTGACAACCGTCGGGCGCAGCACTTTCTGTGCTACCATGGTGAGCAGATAGGCCACGAATGTACCGAAGAACACCATGTAGCCTGCCTCCAGCCATGCTGCTGTTGGCACGCTGTTCCAGTCGGTGGCAAGCACATGTTGCGAGGAGAACGGCAGTATGAGCACCGCCGACCAGAGGAATATCCATTTGTTTATCGTGAACACGCTGTATCTCTTTATCAGTTTGTTGAAAAGCGTCAGATACAGGGCGAACGACAGCTGGGCCACTATGCAGAGTATGTCGCCCCATATGTTGCCTACCTTGGCGTTGCCCGCCGATGCGCTGGTGAGTATCAGTATCACGGCGCCGCAGCATCCTATGAGCACTCCGCATGCCTTCTTCCACGTCACGGGTTCCCTCAGAATGATGGCGGCAAGTATCAGTGCGAAGATAGGTGTCGATGTGGTTATGATGCTGGCGTTTGACGGCGACGTCATGCTCAGGCCTATTGTGAAGCAGCACTGATTGAAGACGAGTGCGAAGAGACCTGCCACGAGCATCAGCAGACAGTCTTTCAGAGGCACGTGCTCCCTCTTTGCGAAGAACGAGGCAGCCCAGAACAGGATGGTGCCTCCGGCTATTCTGAACGACACAAGGTCAAGTCCGTCTATGCCACCTGCCATCGCGCTTTTGCCGACAGGCGACATAAGTCCCCATATCACACATGCTGTAAGAATACTTAAATGAGCAATCAATGGTTTTTTATCATCCATAATATGTAATTATTATTAATTTATCGTAAAGGATGTGCAAAGGTAAGAAAAATCGGGTTAAAGGCGTATGCGTGTTGTGGAAATATGTCTGTAAATCAAAATTTAACACTCCGGAATATTGAATGTCATTAAATCCAAGTCGGTCATTAGGATTCAGTCGGTGTTTTTGCTTTATATTGAGCGCGTTTTCGGCAGTTTTTTGCAGGCATGACGGGTCATTTCAATAATGATCGAGCAAAAAGAGGCCAATGTAAAACAATAAGATGGCTGAAAGCATGAATGCACGGAATATATAAAGACACATGCGGTCTAATGACCTGTTTGGGTTCATCCGGCCGTGTGACACTCCCTTTTGTCCGGCAACATGTGCCTTCACCGTTCATTACTTTCCTGTCCCTATCCTCCGTCATGGGCCTCTTGTGGTTCCGGACACCTCAAAAAGTGTTATTTTTCGACACAAAACATGCATCCTGACGATTTATTTCTTATCTTTGTTATGGATAATGTAGCGGTAGGCCAACGGCGTTTCCATGCGCCGGGACACGCCGTGACATATCCCCGGACAATTTGTTTCAACCATCGCCGGCACAGCCGCTCCGGCACCGTCGCGGCAGGATGCCGGCCACAAAAACACTACGAAGATGAAATACGCCGATTACATTGAACAGATAGAGATTGACTCGCTGTGGAGCGGAAAGCACCACATCGTGTGGAATCTCGACCGCCAGGTGAACATACTAAGCGGCATTAACGGAGTGGGAAAGAGTACCATACTCAACAAGGTGGTGCGCGGGCTTGCCGCGGGAGGCGAGTTCCCCAACCACATGCTCAAGGGCGTGAAAATAAAGGTGGTGCCCGAGGATGCCAGATGGATACGCTACGACATCATCAGGTCGGTGGACCGGCCGCTGCTCAACGTCGAGGCACTGAGCAAGCTCAACGCGAGCATCACGTCGCTCACCACCGAACTCGACGTGCAGCTCTACCAGTTGCAGCGCAAGTATCTCGACTATCAGGTGAACATAGGCAACCGCATGATTGCCGTCCTGCAGAGCGGCGATCCCGACGCGGCCGAGAAGGCGCGCGAGATCTCGGCTCCCAAGCAGCGCTTCCAGGACCTTGTTGACGATCTGTTTGCCAGCACCGGCAAGAAGATAAAGCGCACCGAGAACGAGATCCTGTTCACGCAGATAGGTGAGACGCTGGCTCCTTATCAGCTCTCGAGCGGCGAGAAACAGATGCTCGCCATACTGCTCACGGTGCTGGTGGAGGACAACCGCAGCTACGTGTTGTTCATGGACGAGCCCGAGGTGAGCCTGCACATCGACTGGCAGCAGCGGCTCATCGACATAGTTCTGGAGCTGAACCCCAACGTGCAGATAATACTTGCCACACACAGCCCGGCTGTCATCATGAACGGATGGGCCGACCGTGTGACCGAAGTGACCGACATCACCGTGTGACAATTTCAAAACCACGCCCCTTATGAGTAAACGACTTAAAGACAATCTTACGTCTGGATACTTCGAGGCTGCCAACCGCATGACCTCGAAGAAAGCCCGCCGGCGCATCGTGGCTTACGTAGAGAGCTACGACGACGTGTTTTTCTGGCGGTCGGTGCTGTCGCGTTTTGAGGACGACACTCGCTACTTTGAGGTGATGCTGCCCTCGCGCGTGCCACACCTTGAGCGCGGCAAGAAGGCGGCTCTGATGAGTCTGCTCAACGGTAGGGTGGGCCGCGACATGATAGCCTGCGTCGATGCCGACTACGACTATCTCATACAGCGCGCCACACCGATGTCGGAAACCATACTCAACAGCCCCTACATATTCCACACCTACGCCTATTCCATAGAGAACCTGCAGTGCTACGCGCCCTCGCTCCACGACGTGTGCGTGGCTGTTACGCTCAACGACCACGCCATATTCGACTTCGAGAACTACTTCCGCGAGTTCTCCCTCGCCATATTCCCGCTGTTCGTGTGGAGCATCTGGTTCTATCGCACAACTAAATATAGCGAGTTCACCATATCCGATTTCCTGCATGTCATAGAGATGGGACACTTCAATCCCAACGACATCGAGTCGTCGCTGCGCGTCCTCAGACGCAAGGTGGCACGGCGGGTGGAGCAGTTGCAGCGCCACTATCCGTCGGCAAAACAGAGCTGGCAGGAGGTGAAGGAGGATATAAAACGCCTCGGAGTGACGCCCGACACCACATATCTGTATGTGCAGGGACACCATCTTTTCGACAAGGTGGTGGTGCCGATGCTGAAGAAGATATGCAACATACTGATACGTGAACGCGAGAATGAGATATCGCGCCAGAGTGTTCATTCCACCCAACGCCACAACGAACTGTCGTGTTATACGGGCAGTGTGGCGGATGTTGAACTGCTGTTGAAGAAGAACACGGCGTTCACCTCGTCCATACCGTGCGGACACGTCCTCGACGATATACGCCGGTTCCTCGACAATACGTCGCCCGTCACACCGCAGTCACATACCGATGATGCCGTCAGTGAGCGTACACCGGTTGCTGCCGGCACCCGTAACGACTCCTGAAAATTAACATCCGGTGTACGGAATACACTGTTTTTAATTAACACTTTTAAGTTAAACTCTTTGCATCCGAATCTTGTCGGCAAATCGTTCGGCATGATTTACGGGCGCAATTTTTATGTTCTCGTTTCTGCGAATGGTATGTATTGATATGGATAAAATCATTATTCTCACAAAATAAAGCATCTTTTATGTCCCGATAAGGTCCGTTTCTTTCCCTAATGGAGCCTGTTTCGGGGCTAAAAACGGACTTTTCCGGTCCTTGGAATGGGTATTGTCACGCGATTATCTCGTTCTTTATGTCTTGTGTTTATCACGTAACATTCTGACGCACAAAGTGTTTTCATGTTGTTGTGTTTACCACGTTTCCCGTCCGTATATGCTTCATCGCCTTCTGAACACCATATTTTGACAATACTATTTTAACATTTCCCGTTTTATAGTTGTTCTATTTTACATAACTCTCGTACCTGTTTGCTGTTTTTCTCATACATATTTCCTGTCATCAGGCGGTCTCACTAACGGTTTTCAATGATTTGTTCTAAATGTCCGAATTTTTATATCGTATTGTAACATGAAATATTTTTATTTTTCAAATAAAATTGTTATTTTTGCCACAGAATAAGATTTAATGGCTTGAAATAATGCCGGCAGCGGGTCTGCCAAATGTTTCTTATTCACCTTATTAATATTATAAGTAGTTGAAAATCAATGTTTTACACGATTTTCGATGCCCCGGGAGTATGTTCTGTTATCAAAATTTAGTTTAATCAGATGTCTGAAGTAGCAGACGACGAGCAATGGTTTGCCATGCGTGCCACTTATGGCCGCAACCTCATGGCGCAGAATGTTTTGAATGAGCATGGCGTACGGACGTTCATACCCATGCACTACACGCGCTCAGGCAACCAGCGTCACACCGCCCCACGATTGACACCGGTGATTCGCGATTTGATTTTTGTCATGACAAATCGCGAGACGATAGCCACACTCAAGAAAAACATGCCTTATCTTCATTACATCATGCGCGACGAGGGCATGAGACGTGAGCCTGTCATCGTACCCGAACGGCAGATGCAGCAGTTCATTGCTGTGAGCGGCACGCTCGACGAACAGCTCATGTGGTTCAGTCCCGGACAGCTCGACATGAAGTGCGGTGACGCCGTGCGCATCATCGGAGGACCGTTCGCCGGCCTCGAAGGCATACTTATGCGAGTGCCCGGCAAGCGGTCGCGCTGTGTGGTGGTGGCCGTGCAGGGCGTCATAGCTGTGGCGATGGCCACGGTGCATCCGGATATGATAGAACCGGTTGAAAAGAAGAACGATTATTGACCGTCAGCTCATAAGACCACGAAACCGATGACACGGAAAAACAGGCAACCATTGACTTGCGTCCTTCTTGCCGGAGCTTCGGCGCTGATGATGGGATGCGCGACGACAGACAAGAGAGAGACTGAGTTCGTAACACCACCTTCTTCGGTGCAGACCGGAACCTACTGGTACTGGATTGACGGCAACGTAACGAAGGAAGGCGTGGAGAAAGATCTTGAGGCTATGAAGGCTGCCGGCATCGACCGCGCGTTCATGGCAAATATCGGAGGCACCGGAACAGGCGACCCCAACGCCCAGTACAGGGTGAAGTTCATGAGTGACGAGTGGTGGGACATCACCCGTGCCGCACTGAAGAAGGCCACTGAACTGGGCATAGATATAGGAATATTCAACTCGCCGGGCTGGAGCCAGTCGGGCGGTCCGTGGATAAAAGCCAACCAGACCATGCGCTATCTCAACAGCTCGCGCACGTTGGTAAAAGGTCCCGGACGGGTGACGGTGAAGCTTCCGCAACCTGCCGATGAGTTTGAGGACGTGAAGGTGGTGGCGTTTCCCAACCCCACACCCGCAGGCACTGTGCTCACCACGGCAAACGCAAGTATCACGTCGGCACCTATGATGGGCGACCTCACGGCGATGACCGACGGTGACAACGCTACGGACGTGCGCTTCACCACCAACGGCGAGTATGTCATAGAGATAAATCCACAAGGCGAATTCACGGCGCGCAGCATCGTTGTGCGTCCCGCACCGGCGCCCATCAACACGGATGTGGAGCTGCAGGCGATGGATGCCGACGGCCGTTATCAGACCGTGAGCCGTTTCAACATCAACCGTACACGCGACTGGAAGAAGGTGGGCTTCGACCCGTATGCTGACGTGGCCATGAGCTTCGACCCAGTGACGTCCGACTCCTATCGCGTGTTGTTCCGCTCGGTGGGCGCCGGAGCAGGCATAGCCGAGCTGTCGCTATCGTCAGTGCCGCGCGTTGAGCGTTACAAGGAGAAGTCGCTCGCCAAGCTGTTCCAGAGCGAGGTGCCGGCATGGGACGAATATCTGTGGCGCGAACAGCCGCAGGCCGACGACCGCAGCATGGTGGTGCAGCCCGGACAGGTGATCGACCTGTCGGACAAGACGACGGCAGACGGCACTCTCACATGGGATGTGCCCGAAGGCGAGTGGACCGTGCTGCGCACGGGCATGACCCCCACCGGGGTGGTGAACGAGCCCGCAAGTCCCGAAGCCACGGGCTATGAGGTGGACAAGATGAGCAGCAAGCACGCCGAGGAACATTTCGACGCATACATCGGACAGATACTCCGACGCATACCGGCGGCCGACCGCAAGTCGTTCAAGATACTCGTGCAGGACAGCTATGAGGTGGGCGGACAGAACTTCACCGACGACATGATACCGATATTCAAGCAACGCTACGGCTACGATCCCGTGCCCTACCTGCCCGTGCTCAGCGGCGTGGTGGTGGGCAGTGAGCACGACTCCGACGCTTTCCTCTGGGACCTGCGCCGACTCGTGGCAGACAAGATATCCTACGACCATGTGGGTGGCATGCGTGAGGTGGGCCACAAGCACGGACTTACCACCTGGCTCGAGAACTACGGACACTGGGGATTTCCCGGCGAGTTCCTCCAGTATGGCGGACAGGCCGACGAGGTGGGAGGCGAGTTCTGGGCTGATCCGCCGCTCGGCGACATCGAGAACCATCTGGCGACATCGTGCGCCCACATCTACGGCAAGAGACTCACATCGTCTGAGACGAGCACAAGCGCCGGACCGTCGTTCGTGCGCACACCCGCAAGTCTGAAGCAGCGCATGGACCGTTTCTTCACCTACGGAGTGAACAACACAGTGCTCCATCTCTACATATCTCAACCCTCTACCGACCGACTGCCGGGCTCAAACGCATGGTTCGGCACCGAGTTCAACCGCAACAACACGTGGTTCAGTCAGATGGACCTCTACACACGATACATCAAACGCTGCAATTATATGATGCGCCAGGGATGGTATCAGGCAGACGTGGCCTACTTCATCGGCGAGGATGCGCCGCGCATGGTGGGCATCATGGAACCGCAGTTACCCGCCGGCTATCAGTATGAGCACATGAACGCGGAGGTGATAATGCGCGACATGACCGTGAAGGACGGCATGCTCACGCTGCCCCACGGAGTGAAGTTTAAGGTGCTGGTGCTGCCGCGACGCCTGAAGACCATGCGTCCGGAGCTGCTCGAGAAGATAGAGCGGCTTATACTCGACGGCGCGATAGTCATGGGACCGGCACCCGAACGCTCGCCCAGCCTTCAGAACCAGCCCGAGGCCGACCGCAGGGTTAAGGAGATGGCTGCGAGAATATGGGGTGATGTTGACGGAGTGAACGTGAAGCAGCGCCGCTACGGCAAGGGCATGATATGCGACGGACTCGACCTGGAGACCCTCTTCGCACAGATAGGTTATGTGCCCGACTGCAAGACACCCGACGGAATGAACGTATATTTTGGTCATCAGAAGGATGGCGACACCGACATATACATCCTCTCCAACCAAGACAACCGCGCGCTGACTATGGATGTGGCGTTCCGCGTCACGGGTAAGCAGCCTGAGCTGTGGAATCCCGTTACGGGCGTCATACGCAAGTTGCCCGCCTTCCGTCAGGAGGAGAAGACCACGGTGGTGCCTATGAGGCTCGATAAGAACGAGTGCGTCTTCGTGGTGTTCCGCAAGAAAGGTGAGCCTGAGGCGACGACGCTCGAGGCAAACTATCCCGCTCCGCTGCGCACTCAGGAGGTGAAGGGCGAATGGAACGTGGCGTTCGAGAGCGCGTTCAAGACACCGGCACCGGTTAGGATGACTGAGCTCGACAATCTCTCCACCAACGCCAACGACAGCATACGCTATTTCTCCGGCACCGCCACATACACCACCACCGTCAATCTCGACCGTGCAGGACGCGGCGAGCACATGTTCATGGCGTTCGACAACGTGGGTACGATGGCAAAGGTATATATCAATGGCAAGTATGCCGGCGGCGTCTGGACCACGCCTTACAGGCTCGACGTGACCGATTTCGTGAAGGACGGACGCAACGACGTGCGTGTAGAAGTGGTGAATACGTGGGTCAACCGCATCGTGGGCGACATGAACCTTCCCGAGAATCAGCGCGACATATATCTGTATGTCAATCACCTCAACGCCAAAACACCGCTGCCACCGTCGGGAATCATTGGTAAGGTGAAGTTCGAGACAGTGAGACTTTGAGCAGCAAAGCCACGTATGTTTTTTGTTGAAGTCAATACAGATGACTATCCTGCATACATAAAGAAGGTAAATAGAATTTTTTATGAACTATCTTAAGATAAAGAATTTCGGTCCTGTAGAAGAGGCCTATATAGAATTAAAACCCTTTCTTGTGCTTATTGGCGGGCAGGGAACCGGAAAGAGCACTATTGCAAAATTGGTATCCATCTTTCAGGATTATCTTTGGTATATCAATTTATTGAATGGTACAAATATTTATGCTCCGTTTAATGATTATGGGATATATGAATATTTCAGAGACGATACGGATATAGAATATGAATACAATAATATATGTATCACTTTCAAGGATGGAAGATTTGATGTAAAAAACAATAACATATCAGATAATAATAAATTCAAGAATTATTGTGATGTACTGATTTTAAAAAAAGTAAGAGAACTCAGAGATAAATTGGATATCCCGAAAGATCAACCGATAGAACAATTCATCACAAATAATTACTTGTTCCTGAAACCCTATTGCGGTACTGCATTATATATACCGGCCGAAAGAAGTATAATTTCTACATTATTACCAGCCATGTCTAATATAATGTTGGCAAAGATACCAATACCACAATTGGTATTGCAATATATGAGCTATTTTGAGCAGGCAAGAAAAGCAAATGCCGAATACACTATACCTTTCAATGAGGATATAAAATACCGCTATGGCAATTCAGAAGAAGGATTGATGATAAACGATGGCGAAAAGACAAAACTTTTGCCGTTAAGCAAGTGTTCATCAGGCATACAATCATTATTACCAATGATGATGGTACTCGATTATTGTATTAATGAAAATATGTACAATTCGTATGTCATAGAAGAACCGGAACAGAATCTGTTCCCCGATAATCAGTTGGCAGTATTAAGATATATTATCAGTAAGAACAATGCTTATGATAGACGTAGCATCATCACAACGCACAGCCCGTATCTGTTGTCAGGCATAAATATATCACTTTTGGCAAGTTTGGTTGCCAAAGATGCGAGATATAAGGATGAAGTATTGAAAATACTCCCCGAGGAATATCATTTGACTTCAGGTGATGTAGGTGCTTACGCTTTAGGCGGTGAGAATAATTATTGTAAGGATATCCTTAATGAGGAGACTGGAACAATAGATCAGAATTACCTCGATACAGCATCTTCTGTTATGGGAGATGAGTTCGGAAAACTGTATAAATTGTATCTGAAAACATTTGAATGATGGATATACCTGAAGCAATAAGCAATTTAAATTTATGCCGTGCATTCAAGGGACACAATCCTGATATAATGGATTGTGTCCTGCCCATAGCAGATAAAGAGTTTTTTGTGGAGGATAGTCGTGAAGCAGGATGTACAATCTATACCTGTAAAAAGATTGATGACAAATCCTGCAAAGTATCCAATTCAACAGATGAAGCTGTCATCCTTTTACCCATTGATGGAAAATTCATCATTAACCATAAGGGAGGCATAGCTGATTCAGCTCTGTTTAATACAAAAGACTTTCATTTCGTAGAGTTCAAGTCCAACGCAGAGGGCAATACCGATAATGCAGTAAAGGGTACATATTCTAAGGCGATGGACCAACTTAATGAAACATTGAATATTTTTGAGAGTAAGATAAATGCTATTGATATAGATTTCAGAAAGAAAGTAAATGTTACCTGCCATATCATAGTATCCGAAACATTCCCGAGAAACAGCGCGGCAGAGCAGACAAATGCCATTGCGTTTGCCAAGCGCACCAAGGGAATACCTTTGGAATGTGATAACGAGATAGAATTTTTATGATATAGAATTAATCATCTGTTGTTGGTAAACCGAGAACATAAAGCACGGTTTCATTAGGAAAATAACCACGAACAAAATAGTAAACAAAAATATAAACAATAAACATTCTTCCTCAACGAGATAAGTTTCGCAAGCAAATAAATTGCCCGATAGGGGAAAAAAGAGGAGGAATTTTAATATTAAATACAATATGAATATAGCAATTGTAGGTACAGGCTATGTCGGACTGGTGTCCGGCACATGCTTCGCAGAGATGGGAGTAAACGTGACATGCGTTGACGTGAACGAAGAGAAAATCAACTCACTGAAGAACGGTCAGGTGCCAATCTATGAGCCGGGCCTCGACGAGATGGTGCTGCGCAACCACCGTGAGGGACGACTCAACTTCACCACCGACCTCACGAGTTGTCTCGACAACGTGGAAATAGTGTTCAGTGCCGTGGGCACTCCTCCCGACGAAGACGGCAGCGCCGACCTGCAGTATGTGCTTGAGGTGGCACGCGAGTTCGGTCAGAACATCAAGAAATACACGGTGCTCGTAACCAAATCCACCGTTCCTGTAGGTACGGCGAAGAAGGTGAAGGCAGTCATACGCGAGGAACTGGAAAAGCGTGGCGTCGATGTCCCGTTCGATGTTGCGAGCAACCCTGAGTTCCTCAAGGAAGGTGCGGCAATCAAGGACTTCATGAGCCCCGACCGCGTGGTCGTAGGTGTGGAGTCGGAGAAGGCAAAGGAACTCATGTCCAAGCTCTACCGTCCGTTCCTGCTCAACAATTTCCGTGTGATATTCACCGACATACCTTCGGCAGAGATGATCAAGTACGCAGCCAACTCAATGCTCGCCACACGCATCAGCTTCATGAACGACATCGCAAACCTGTGTGAGCTGGTGGGCGCCGACGTCAATATGGTGCGCAAGGGCATTGGTTCCGACGCCCGCATCGGCAGCAAGTTCCTCTATCCGGGCTGCGGTTACGGTGGCTCATGCTTCCCCAAGGACGTGAAGGCACTCATTAAAACCGCCGAGAAGAACGGATACAACATGAGCGTGCTGAAAGCCGTTGAGCAGGTGAACGAGAACCAGAAGCACGTGCTTTTCAACAAACTCTCAAAATACTACGGCGGCGATCTCAAGGGAAAGACCATCGCCATGTGGGGTCTGGCATTCAAACCGGAGACCGACGATATGCGTGAGGCGACATCCCTCGTCACCATCAATCTCCTGCTCGAAGCCGGCTGCACCGTCCGCGTTTACGATCCCGTGGCAATGAACGAGTGCCGTCGCCGCATCGGTGACAAGGTGCTCTACGCCAAAGACATGTACGACGCCGTGCTCGACGCCGATGCCCTGCTCATGCTCACCGAGTGGAAGCAGTTCCGCCTGCCAAGCTGGGGCGTGGTAAGCAAGTCGATGAAGAATCCTCTTATCATCGACGGTCGTAACATCTACGATGCCGAGGAACTCAAGCAGAACGGGTTTGAGTATTATTGCATTGGTAGATAAAGGAAGATAGAAGGAAACACCCCCGAATTAATACAAATTGCGATGTTATTATATTGCGTTTTTGGATAAAGCGTAAGTATGTTATAGATAAATGCCAACACATTCAGAAAACAATAAACGATTAGCAAAAAATACGTTGCTGCTTTATGCTCGTATGCTCCTTACGGTCGGTATAAGTTTCTATTCCACACGACTTATACTTGCCAATTTGGGAGTGGACAATTATGGAATATACAATGTTATAGGAGGTTTTGTTTCCATGTTCTATATGGTAACATCTACTATGACACAGGCTGTAGGACGTTTTCTAACATTCGAGTTGGGTGCAGGAAACGAGAAAAAACTTCAACAGACATTCTCTACCTCCGTAAATATATTACTGCTTTTTGCTCTCGTTGTAGTGGTTCTTGCGGAAACTGTCGGACTTTGGTTTGTTAATTGTAAGCTGAATATCTCCACAGAACGTATGAGTGCAGCTAACTGGATTTACCAGTTCTCAGTTTTGTCGTTCATATTCGAGATGATAAGTGTGCCATACAGTGCATCTGTTATTTCGCATGAGAAGATGGGTACATTTGCTTTTGTAACAATATTAAAAGTTATACTGACTCTTGGCATAGCCTTTTTGCTGTCTGTCAGCCCTATGGACAAACTTGTGTTTTATGGCTTATTGGTATTATTTGTATCAATTTTAATCCAGTTAATGTATTGGATATATTGTAAGAAAAATTTTCGTGAATGTAGATATTCGTTTCATATCGATAAAACTATATTCAGAAATATGTTTGGGTTTGCTGGTTGGAATTTTCTTACAACATGTGCATCGATGCTGAGTAGCCAGGGAGTAAGTATTATACTCAATATACATTTTGGAACAGTAGTAAATGCGGCTAAAGGCATTGCTTCGCAAGTAAATGGAACAGTAGGAGCTTTCTCAAAAAATTTCACAACGGCATTGAGTCCTCAGATAACGAAGTCGTATGCAGCCAGGGAACTTGAATATACCAAGAACTTAGTATGTAAGGGTTCAAAATTTTCATATTTGTTGTTCTTCCTTATAGCTCTTCCTTGTATATTGGAAGTTGATTTTTTATTGTCGAAATGGCTTAAGGAAGTTCCTCCGTATGCGGGAGCTTTTGTGCAATTGTCTTTATTGAATTCTTTGGTTGAAGTTTTATTAAATTCAAGCGAAATACTTAACCGTGCGAGTGGAAAAATCAGAAACTTCCAGATTTTGGTTAGTGTAACGCAAATATTGATTTTGTTGTTCTCTTACATAATAATAGATATTACAAGTAATCCTGTTTGGGCTATGGCTGTGACAAATATTTTATATATTATGATATTTGTTCCCAGAATCATTATAAATAAACCATTCATAGGAATCACATTTGGTTATTATTTCAGAAATGTCTTGTGTGGAATTGTTATAATGAGTGTTCTGTCGGTAATTATAAGCTTGATACCAATATATTTACTAGATGATGGATGGCTACGTTTGATAATAGTATGTGTGGTTTCTACAATGTCTATAATTTCTTTTTCTTATCTGTTCGTCTTAACGAAAGGTGAGAAAAAAGTTATGTGTAATTTTATAAGAAAGAATTTATTTAATATATGAAATATAAATACATAAAATATATCATAAATACACTCAGATGTAGATTTTCAAAACATTTTGATATTAAATATTCTCTTGTAAAGTATATAATCTATAGAATACAAGGAATAAATAATATAATAAAGATACATAATTCTAAAGTAACTAAAACGTCATTCTCATTTAGTGGAAATAACAATAGTGTGATCTTCTCAGACAAAGCAAATATGTATTATACCAATATCAACGTGGTTGGTGACAATAATATGATATCTTTTAATGGTTGTTCAGGAATAATGAGTTTAATCCTTAGGGGAAATAATTGTAATGTTACGATTGGAAAGAATTCCACAATGGAAACCTGTTATATGGTATGTATGGGACAAGAAAATTCAATAGTGATTGGAGACGATTGTATGTTCAGTGGAAATGTGGAGATTTGGAATTCTGACACACATCTTATCACTGATATGGAAGGTCATGGAATAAATCAGTCTAAACCAATTATTATAGGAAATCATGTATGGTTAGGGAAAGGAGTAAAGGTCTTAAAGGGAGTTTACATTGGACATAATTCTGTAATAGGAATGGGAAGCATCGTTACAAAAAATATTTTGGATAACTCTATAGCTGCAGGAAATCCTGCCAGAATAATTAAGAATAATATTAAATGGGTAAAGGGGTTCATAAATATATAAAAAAAATATTCTTTAATATAAGACGTTATATCGGAGTTTTCTATCATAATATACATCTTATAAATCCATTTGGACTAAAAGGAATATTATATTTGATAAGATTAAAATATTTAAAAATTGTATCGACAGATTCTTGGGGGTACGATTTGAAAATTAAAGAATTTATAGGTTCATACTTATATAATAAATACAGTCATTTAATTGATAAGAAAAATATATATCCTATTAGTGATAATACAATTAATAAAACAATTTGGGTGTTTTGGTGGCAAGGTAAAAACAATATGCCAGTTATAGTACAAAAATGCTATAACTCCATTATAAAATATTCAAATGGTGCTAATGTTATACTTATTACAAAGTATAATTATAAAAAGTATATAGAAATACCTGAAATAATGATATATAAATTAAATAAGGGTATAATATGTCATGCACATTTCTCTGACATATACAGAGTTTGTTTACTGGAGAAATATGGAGGTTTGTGGTTGGATGCAACTATATTTGTAACTTCACCTATAGATAATAGTATATTTGATCAAACTTTTTTTTCAATGAAAAAAGATCCTTCAGATGGTATGTCATTTAATTCAAGATATTCATCATTTTGTTTTGGGTGTAAACCTCATAATATATTGTTTAGGAATTTAAAAACTTTATTTTTGTCTTATATTGAGAATGATAAGTATTTTGTAGATTATTTTACGTTTGATTATTTTATAAGTATGGTTTGTGATGAAATACCTGAGTGTAAGGAGATGATAGATTCATTAGAATATAATAATCCTAATCAACTAAGTATTCAATTGAATTTTGATAATATATTTGATAAAAAACAATATGATATTTGGCTGGAGAATACTTCTTTCCATAAGTTAACATACAAAGGTAAACATTCGGGAACTATTAACGGCAAACAAACTTATTATGGATATATATTAAGATAAGAGATGTATAGATATTTTGAAAATATTTATTCCTATGTGCTGATAGAAAAATAAATGCTTTTTATTGTATGAAAACAAAAATAGTGTATGTTTTAGTAAGTTCGGATAATGATATTTATTTTGAACAATTATTAGTATCTGTTTATTCTTTAAAATATTATAATCCGGATGCATTTGTGGTTGTGTTAGTTGATAATAATACGTTTGAAACATTGAATGGTTATAGGAAGGTATTATATGAATATATTAATGAGATTAAGGTAATAGATACTCCGCAAAATTATTCTCCTAAGGAAAGATCTAGGGAAATAAAAACAAGTATAAGAAAGCATATTAATGGTGATTTCTTATACTTGGATACAGATACGATAATATGTGATAATATAAAAGAAGTCGATGATATTAAAAATAATATATCTATAGTTCTAGACTTTCATGTTCCATTCAGAGAATATCCTTTCCGTAAGTATATTATTGAAATTATGGATAATATCTTTAATATTGATGTTAATAATGTTGAAGATTATTATAATTCAGGAATTATGTTAATTAAAGATACAAAGATTGCATATGATTTCTTTAACGCATGGAATAAGAATTGGAGGTATTCTGCTTTTCATAAAAATAACTCTCAAGATCAACCTGCTTTAATGAAAACGAATTATGATTTTAAAAATGTAGTAAGAAATCTTGATGGAATATATAATTGTCAAATAGCTGCAAGTATTAAATATCTTCATAATGGCAAAATATTACATTTTTTTAATTCGACATTTTTTAATGATACTAAGTATACACCTTTTTTCACAAAAGATTTTTATCTAAATATTAGAAATAATAGAGGATTTACGGATGATTATAAAAATTGCATATTAAATTGTAAGAGTTCTTTTGAACCTTTTACAACTCCAATAGGACATGATGAATTTATATTTTTGACATCTTTATTTGGTAAACGAATATTCAAACAATTTATTAAGAAAGGATTTATATATAATTTGTTTAATATAATTTTAAAGGTTATCAATAGAATAAATTCTTTTATTTAATATATTATGAATAAAAAAAACTTCAAACTAAAATATCTTCACCCTATTAAAATAGCATTTTATGAATTGGAAATATTTCTTATAGGGGCTTGGCGTTTCTTTCTTAAACAACAGAAAAGCCAAGAGAAGAAGATGATAAGGGATTATTATAACGAAGCGACAGGTGGAATTAAATTTAATGACAGTAAGATTATATTTACTTGCAATGGGTTTATCTGGCATGGTGGATTGGCAGACAGATTAAAAGGTGCAGTGTCTGTATATGAATGGTGCAAGAAAAATGATAAGGTATTTAAAATAAATTTCTGTCATCCATTTAAATTGGAAAATTATTTAATCCCTAATCAATATAATTGGTTGACTGATGATATAAGTTATAATAGAAATATATCAATACCTAAGATATGTCTGACGGAACAAAGGGCTTGTGGAAAGAGTGACGTACAAAAGAATTACTATAAGTACATCAACCAATGGATGGATGATAACTTAAACATAAAAGATAAGCAAATACATGTATATACAAATACACGTATCGGCAATAAGCATTTCTCTTCATTGTTTAATGAGTTGTTCAAACCATCAGAACGGTTGCAATGTGAAATAGATAAGAATCTGAAGAATATTGGGGGAATCTTTATTTCCATCTCTTTTAGATTTACAACAATAATGGGAGATTTTACGGACTGTGCAGGTACTGAATATAGCGAAGAAAATAAGGAACAGTTGTTAAGGGATTGTGTTGACGCTATAAAGGATATTAGTAAGCATGCACCTGCGCACGATAAGATTCTTATTACGGCAGACAGTGAGAGATTTCTGAAATATGCACAAAAACAACTTGAGAACATATACATAATTCCCGGAAAGGTAGGACATATTGATTATAATAATAGTGATGATGTGAATATGAAAACCTTCCTTGATTTCATACTTATCAGTAAAGCCGAGAAGGTATATCTTGTGAAAAACAAGGATATGTATAACAGTGCTTTTGCCAGAACTGCAGCAATGGTGAATAATAAAGAATTTGAGGCCGTTAATATATGAGATTATGGATGACATAAAAATTTCCATATTAGTACCAGTCTATAATGTTGAGAAATATTTACCTCGTTGTATAGAATCCGTTTTGTCACAGGATTTTACGGATTATGAGCTAATACTTGTTGATGATGGTAGCTTTGATAAATCAGGAGAAATTTGTGATGAGTATTCTTTAAAATACTCAAAGATAAAAGTTTTGCATCAGAAGAATGGAGGTGCGTCATTAGCTAGACTTTCAGCATTTAATATATCCACAGGAAAATATGTAATATTTCTTGACTCAGATGATTATCTTTTACAGAATGCTCTTACTATTTTTTATAATAAAATAGAAGAAGGAAATGATGTGGTAAGGTGTTTCCCTCTAAGATGTAATGATAAGGGGGAAAAATGGTTGGAAAGATATAATGTTGATGTTGGCTCCTTCAGTGATAAGGATTTCTTTGCCTCGTCATTGATAAAAAATGATATTGCTCCATACTTACACAGTGCAATATATAAAAAGTCATTATTCTCAGAATATTTTTTTGAAGTACAAGTAGAAAACAATATAACGATAGGTGAGGATTGGATTATTAATTTTATGATATCTTCAAATGTTTCCAGGGTCGCGTTTATAGAACAAGCACTATATGTCTATTTTGTCAATTCTCATTCAATTATGACACAGATGGTTAAATCATGGGAATATCAAGATAGAATTAGTAAAACACTTGAGGATGTTTATCGACAGAGACCAACAGAACAGTTAATCTCGTCAAAAATTTATGACTTTCGGAATCGAATAAAATATTTCTTTTTACCAGAATTGAAATTTAATAACAGTAAATATTCCGATATGGTTAAGATATATAAAAAGTATAAAAAAGAGATAAGAGATATTACAGAAAAGAAGTATCTAATGTTTATAACAAATAGATATTTATTTTTTATCTATAGCAGAATTTTCTGTTTTTTATATTTAGCGGTAAGATTGAAATTCAAAAAACGACAAATTATAAAATGATAATGGATAATAAAGTTATTACGGTTACATCACCGTTATTACCAAATCTTGACGAGTTTAACGCCCTTCTCAAGGAGATATGGGCAAGTAAGTGGATTACAAACAACGGCTCTTTCCATAAGCAACTTGAGAAAGAACTGGCTGCATATCTGAAAGTACCATATATAAGCTTGTTTACGAATGGAACATTACCATTAATTACAGCCTTGCAGGCTCTCCGTATAACCGGTGAGGTTATAACAACACCTTACAGCTTTGTGGCTACTACTCACAGTCTTTGGTGGAACGGAATAAAACCAGTATTTGTAGATATTGATCCTGCTACGGGAAATATGGATCCTGATAAGATAGAGGCTGCCATAACTCCTAAGACAACAGCAATAATGCCAGTGCACGTTTATGGAAAACCTTGCAACACTAAACGTATTAAGGAGATAGCTGATACCTATGGATTGAAGGTTATATATGATGCAGCACATGCTTTCGGTGTAGAGGTGAATGGAGAAAGCATACTTAATGCGGGAGACATGTCAACATTAAGTTTCCATGCAACAAAGGTTTATAATACTGTTGAAGGTGGTGCACTTGTCATGCACGATGCAGAGACAAAGAAACGCATAGATTATCTTAAGAATTTCGGCTTTGCCAATGAAGTGACTGTTGTAGGGCCTGGTATTAATAGTAAGATGGATGAAATACGTTCTGCGTATGGTTTGTTAAATCTTCGTCAGGTGGATGCTGCTATTGAGGCACGTCATCAGGTCGCAATAAAATATCGTGAAGCATTGCGTGGTGTTGAAGGTATAACCTTCTTTGATGATATGCCAGGAGTAAAGCATAACTATTCTTACTTCCCTATCTTTGTTGATGCTGAGAAATATGGAATGACACGTGATGAACTTTATTTCAAGATGAAGGAGCAGAATGTCCTCGGACGCCGTTACTTCTATCCGCTTATTAGTGAGTTCTCAACTTATCGTGGACTTGAAAGTGCAAGACCGGATAATCTTCCGAATGCACATAAAATGGCAAATACAGTTATATGCTTGCCTATGCACCATGCGTTGACTGATGATGACGTTCATCGGGTTATTAATTGTATAATATAAGTATGTTTAATAAAGATATTTATATATTAGGCGTAGGGCACAATACTATAGTTACAATAGATTTAGCAGAAGCCTGTGGCTATAGAATTGCTGGCCTATATCATTATGAGAAAACTCGAGTCGGTGAATACTATTTTGGTCATAAGATTGTTGGGACAAATGAAGATCTTTTTGAAAAAGACTTGTCAGATAAAAATTTTGCAATAAGTGTAGGTAATAATATTATACGTTCTGAACTTTTTAATAGTCTCCTAAATAAGGGTGGTAATATTCCAAATTTGATACATCCAAGTGCTGTAGTTTCTAAATATTCTAAATTTGGAAGAGGATTGCAAGTACATGCTTTATGTGTGATAGATCCTGATGTCATAATAGGAGATGATTGTATGATTTCAGATGGTAGTATCGTTAATCATAGTGTTGTAATGAATAATCATTGTTTTGTGGCATGTAATGTTGTTGTCGGTGCTTATACTAAAGTTAATGATTTCTCTTTTATTGGCTCTGGTGCTACATTAATATCAGGAAAGGCTAGTTCAATAGGATATAATTCTATTATTGGAGCTGGAGCAGTAGTAACAAAGCCGGTAGAAGAGAATATTGTTGTCGTCGGTAATCCTGCAAAAATTCTTAAAAGAAATGGGTGATAAAAGCAGAAGTTTGTAGAGAAGCCTCTTTTGAATTATTTGTTGAAAGTAAAATAATAAGTTTTTTATGAATATTGATGATAGAAAAGATTCGAATTCAATTGTTGTAAGTATTCAATGTACAGCATATAATCATGAAAAATATATTCGTGATACATTGGAAGGATTTGTTATGCAAAAAACGAATTTTAGATTTGAGGCTATTGTACATGACGATGCATCTACTGATGGAACGGCTACGATAATAAGAGAATATGCAGAGAAATATCCTGACATAATAAAACCTATATATGAGACGGAGAATCAGTATTCTAAACATGATGGCTCATTAAACAGAATCATTTATAACGCAATGAGTCCAAATGCAAAATATATTGCTTTTTGTGAAGGTGATGATTATTGGACAGATTCATATAAACTTCAAAAGCAGGTAGATTTTCTTGAGGCACATCCCGATTATGTTCTATCTCATACGGACATTGATTATGAGTTTGTAAATACAGGGAAGATCATTCATAGAATTCATTATAAGAAGAAAAATTATAATCAGATAGATAAGATCTGGTCAAAGGAAGAAATGGTTAGACTTATTCTTTCTGGCAGATATTCTGTACAGACATTAAGTGTATGCGCAAGAAAAGAGGCTGTTATAGAAATACAAAATGATCAGGAAATTATAAACGCTAAGTTAAAAATGGGTGACACTCCATTGTGGATAGAATTATCGCAGAGAGGAAAATTTCATTACTTGAAAGAAGCAACAGCAACCTACCATATAATAACAGAATCGGCAACTCATTCAGCTAATTTCTCTAATGTTATAAGTTTTTATCAGTCGTGCTTTAAAATGGTGGATTTGTTTGCCAATCGATATAAACTGGATAAGGTCTTTATAAATTTGATAAAACAAGAGTATATTTCTTTTCTTTTATATGAGATATATAAGACTAAACGGAGTTTCTATAATGAAGTGAATGAAAATATTATTACGGGAACAAAATTGAGCAAATGTAACTATATATTAATCCGGACATTGGATTATCCGAAAATGATAAAAGTAGTTATATATATAATGGAAAAATGTTATTACAAAATATTACATTTAATTGATTTTTATATAAAAAAATATTTTCTCCGATAAATGTATTATGTATAGATTATGAAGAAAGTTTATATTTATCTGACTATATGGAGATTCTTGATACATTGGTTTTATTATAAAAACTCAAGAAATTATGATATTATAGGACAAGATATTTTGCGTAATGTTAATCAGTTCTGTTGGAAGACAGATAAGGTATCATTTTATTCATTCTGTTATTTGATGACATTTTACAGAATGTTTCGTAATATATTTTATGCAAGAGTTGGTAAACGTCATAGAATGTTTATGAAGTTTATGGGATTATTAGCAAAACCACAAGCTTTTCTTGATGTTAGTACAACTTCAGAAATTGGTGGAGGATTGATAGTTCAGCATGGATACAACACAATTATATCTCCGGCAAAAATGGGACGTAACTGTTGGATAAATCAGGGTGTGAGCATAGGTCATAGAACGGAAGTAGGACAACCAGAAATTGGTGATAATGTTCGTGTTGCGGCAGGAGCACTTGTATTGGGAGCAATAAAAATAGGTAGAGGGGCTACAATTGCACCTGGGGCTGTAGTTATGAGAAATGTCCCTCCATATGCGATAGTAATGGGAAATCCGGCAAAGGTCATAGGATTTAATAAGACTCCAGAGGAAATTGTTGCTTTTGAGCAACTTGAATATTCTGAAGATGAACGATTGCCGTTAAGGAGATTAGAGAAGAATTACAATAAATATTATATAGACAGAAGAGAGGAAATTGCAGCTATAATGCAATGACTTATTGTCTAAAAAAATAATTCATTATGTATAGTTTAGGAGAATATAAAAAGGCAATAAAGAATAGAGATAGAAATGGTAAGATCATAAGGATTGCTATTGTTGGAGATAACGCAACTCAATTCTTGACTACATCTATTCAGGGTGAGGCAATTTTGAGAGGTTATAATCCTGAAATGTATGAAGCTGATTATAATCAGGTGGAAATGCAGGTTATGGATCCTAATTCTGATTTACACAATTTCAAAGCTGATTATACAATAATATATCAGTCAACACACAAACTGCTCGAACGTCATAGTTTATTGGATTATACAGAACAGGAAAGGCTCGCTGATGATAGATTAGATTTTGTAAAAACTATATGTGAACAGTTGAAGGGTCGTATAATATATTATAATTATCCGGAAATCGACGATGCTGTATTTGGTAGTTTTTCGTCGAAAGTGCGTACCTCTTTTAACTATCAGTTATGTAAGTTGAACTTGGGGCTTATGGAGTTGTCACAACTACATCAAAATCTCTTTATATGTAATATATCCGGTATTCAGGCAAAGATGGGCCGTGATGTTATGTTTGCTCCTTCTGTATATGTGAACACCGAAATGGTTTTGAGCATTGACAGTCTGCCTTATGTGGCATCAAGGACAATGGATATTATATCGGCTGCCGAAGGTCAAATAAAGAAATGTCTAATTTTAGATCTTGATAACACATTATGGGGCGGTGTTGTCGGAGATGATGGCTGGGAAGGTATTCAAATAGGTCATGGATTAGGCATAGGAAAGGCATTCACGGAATTCCAGCAATGGATTAAGAAACTTAAGAACAGAGGTATTATTCTAGCAATTTGTTCAAAAAATTTTGAGGATAAAGCGAAAGAGCCATTTGAGAAAAATCCAGAGATGGTCCTGAAGCTTAATGATATTGCTGTATTCATCGCAAACTGGAATAATAAGGTTGATAATATAAGAACGATACAACGGATACTGAATATAGGATTTGATTCTATGGTGTTTCTTGATGACAATCCGTTTGAGAGAAATATGGTAAGAGAGAATATTCCTGATATATCAGTACCGGAACTGCCTGAGGATCCAAGTGAATACCTTGAATATCTTTATTCCTTGAATTTATTTGAAACAGCATCATATAGTGAAGGGGATAAGGATAGGACAAAGCAATATCAAGTTGAAGCTCAAAGAGTATCATTTCAGAAGAGTTTTTCTAATGAGGAGGATTATCTTAAATCACTTAATATGGTGAGTGAAATAAAAGACTTTGATAAATTCAACATTCCGAGGGTCGCACAGTTGTCGCAACGTAGTAATCAGTTTAATCTGAGAACTGTTCGATATACAGAGGATGAAATAACTGACATCGAGAACGATGATGATTATGCAAAATTTTCCTTTACTTTGAAGGATAAATTCGGAGACAACGGTCTTGTCTGTGTCATTATAATGAAAAAGATTGATGAGAGTACACTTTTTATAGATACGTGGTTCATGAGTTGCAGAGTCTTGAAACGAGGAATGGAGAATTTTACGTTGAATACTATTGTAGATTGGGCACAGCGTAATGGATACAAAAATATAATAGGTGAATACCTGCCGACGCTTAAGAATGGAATGGTTGCCAACCATTATGCCAATTTGGGATTCAAGAAGATAGAGGGTACGGCAACTGACCGTTTCATACTTGATGTGACAAATTACGAACCGAAAGTTTGCTTTATTAATGGAAAAGATTGATTTATTCAAGAAGATGCCGACTATACATCACAAGTTTAAAGTAACAAATGATGTATATAATGCTTTTCAGATTTGTAGTGGAGATATGAATCCATTGCATACGGATGAGAATTTTGCGAGAAAGAAAGGATTCCCGGAAAGAGTGATGTATGGTAATATTATAAATGCGTTTGTCTCTACTTTGGTAGGAATGTGCTTGCCTACTCAAGATGTAATCATTCATTCGCAGGATATTATGTATAAGAATCCTGTGTTTTTGAATGATGAATTAGATGCAGAGATAAAGGTAAATGAGATATTTGAAAGTGTAAACGCAATAGAATTGAAATTCTTGTTTAGGAATTCGAATAATAAGATAGTTTCAAAAGGGAAAGTTCAAATAGGTTTATTATGAATATTTTAGTTACAGGTGGAACTGGTGGTGTAGGGCAGGCAATCGTGAAATTATTGGCGAAGGACGTAACGAATACAGTTTATTTTGTATATAGGAATTCGGAAGATACAGCTAATACTATTGTAGAGACATTTAAAAATACAATTGCATTTAGATGTGATCAGACAAAAAGTGAAGATTTGAAGGCCTTATGCAATGTTATACCGGAATGGAATCTCGATGCATTGGTCAATAATGCATGGACCGGTGGTTCTGAAGGGATAAGATTTCATAAGTTGACAAATGAAATGCTTATTGAAAGTTTCAATAATAACGTATTGCCTGTAGTTTCTATAACGCAGGCAGCATTGGAAACTTTTCGTAAAAAGAAAAATGGTAAAATAATTACTGTCTTAACGTCTGCACTCATAGGAACGCCTCCTCTTGGATATGGTAAATATGGTGCAGAGAAGGCTTATATAGAACAGATGGCGAAAACATGGAGCCGGGAATATATAAGATATGGAATTACAAGTAATTGTATATCTCCAGATTTTATGCAAACTAATTTTACAAATGAAACGGATTCACGCGTAGTTGAACAATTAATAGCAAATCATCCGTTAAAAGAATTACTAAAACCGGAATATGTTGCGGAAATTGTTGTATCTTTGCTAAATATGCCGAAATATGTAAATGGAGTAAACATACCGATAAATGCAGGAATTAATATAAATTATAAATAAAATGAATATGGATAAAAAAGATGTTATGACGGAAGTTGAAGAAATATTCCGTGATGTATTGGATAATGATGATATAGAACTTACTGAGGAGACTACTTCAGCGGACATAGATGAATGGGATTCTTTAAGCCATATTCAGCTTGTGGTCGCAATAGAGAAACACTTTAAAGTTAAATTTACTGCGGCGCAGATTAGTGGCTGGAAGAATGTCGGAGCTATGTGTCAGGATATTGCAGATAGAATATGATTGATTATGGTGTCAGATATAATAGATATCTGACACCATAATTATTATATATAAAATTATTATCATATAAAAAAATACATGGTTTATTATTTAAGTTTTATATTTAAATACTTAAAAAGTTTGTTATCTAAACCGTATAAGTATTTAACCATATTGTTTTTTATTTGGTTATATCGAGTTGATTTCATACCAGCTGATGGAGGTGGTATGGCAAAAGTATTACAAGTTGTGACTATTTTCGGAATGCTTCTCTTATTAATAAGAAAGAGAAATAATATAGTATTGTATTCTTATTGTAAGACAAATTATTCTGTAGTATCTTTATTATTATTATATTCTTTTGCTCTTTTGAGCACATTCTGGGCATTCATTCCTACTTTTGCGTTTTTCCTTTCTTTTCAGAATATCGTTTTAATATTATTTTTGATATGGCTCTTCTCGACAATACAAGATTTTAAATCTATGGAGAAATGTTTCCTTGCATTTATAATGTTAATAATCTTGTTTGAAACGATACTATATAGAGTTATTGTACAATCTACTATATTTATACATTATTTGCCAAGTGCTTCTTCTGCGGCAATGTGTTTTTCGTATTGCATTTCTGAATACTTGTCAATGAAATATCGAGATACAGAAAGAAAGAGATACCTTAAATGGTGTATGATTGTTTCCATAGCTGTACTTTTAACATCAACAAGTAGTGGTGCCAATGCCTCTGCTGTATTTGGATTTGCCATAGGTCTATTTTTCTCTGGGAAAATTATATATGCATTATTACTTGTTGGCGTGGGTATTTTCCTATATCTTAATCAAGATTTGATTTTACATTTGTTATTATTTATTATGCCAGGAAAAGATATTGATGAACTTCAATCTGTAACAGGTAGGCGTGAGTTGTGGAATACAATGATTGCATTAGCAAATCAAAAACCTATATTCGGTTGGGGATTTGCATGTATAGAAAGAGCTGCTACTGTTTTTGGTGATAAATCTTCTCCTGATGCTCATAATAATTTTTTAGGTATGTATGGAAGCTTAGGGTATATTGGATTAGTTCTGTTTATATATCATTATATTGTAAATACATTATATATTTTTAGACGTAAAACGAGAATTGGATTCCTCGGTTTATTGGCAGCTTCATGTTGTTCTATGCTTAACGGTTATTCTTTTGGTTTTATGTCAGGAAAGGGTTGTTCAATAACAGTTATATATTTCTCATTGGTTATTCTTTCTTTCGCATATGGCAAATGTAGATATTACACTAAGTAATAAGATAAAAGTGGGAATGTTTTTATGTACAATCATGGTATTGTATAGGCATTCTGTTAATTATTTGGCTTTTTTTAATAGTTGGAATGGCTTTGGTATAAATAAAATAGTGCAAGGAACTATTTCTTCTTTGACAGAAATAGCAGTTCCTTTTTTCTTTATTGTATCAGGTTTCTTTTTTTCTAAATATAGATATTACAAATGGGATAATTATTTATTTATGGTAAAAAAGAAGTTTAAAACTTTATTTATACCATATGTGATTTGGAATATATTTGGTGGATTGATCTTATTATTTTATGCAAAAGATGAATTTGGAAAATCACTTTCAGAGGTGATATTAAATATCTTTATGAGTAATTGGAATGGTCCAATGTGGTATATTAGGGATTTAATACTTATAATGGTATTGGTTCCTTTGTATAATTGGATCTTTATATATAATAAATGGTATGTATATATTCCTATTTTATTAATACTAATATGGAATTGGATACCGATTGATTGTTCTTTATTGTCAAGTGAAGCACTTTTATTTTTTCTTATTGGATGTGTATTCTGGAATCATGATGGTTTTATTAAAACAAAAATGAAATCATCGTTACTTATATTTTTTGCAATACTATGGCTTGTTATTTCTTCAAAATTCACAGGTAATAATATTTATATACATAAGTTAAATACATTTCTTGGATTGTTCGTATTCTGGAATTGTTTGGACATGATAAATTTGAATAAGAAAAGTCTTATCATAAGATTGTCGAAATATTCCTTTATTATTTATGCTATGCATACATATTTAATCAAATTTTTTAAGAGATTAATTGCATATTTTTATTTTGGAAATGAATATATGGCATTAATAACTTATTTATTAGCTCCAGTATTGGTAACATTATGTATTCTTCTAATAGCTCGTAAATGGGAACGCTTGTCTTATGTTACATATAAAATAGCGACAGGAGGAAGATAAAATGATAAAAATAGCATATTTAATAGAAGCTCATACAGATATTGATAGATTAATTTCTTTGTGTGAGGCGTTAAAAGAATCCGGTGATATTTATATTCATATTGATAAGAAAAATAAAAATCAATTCTTTTGGGAAAAACTTATTGATTATGAAATAAACAACAAACAGGTCTTTATTTTAGAAAAACAAGAACGGCATTATGTGGCGTGGGCTGGATTTTCACAAGTTAAGTGTTTTGAAAGCCTTTTAAAAAGAGCGTTGTCGGAAAAACAATACGACAGGTTTTTATTATTGTCTGGTTTGGATTATCCTGTATGGAGTCCTACAAGAATTAGAAAGTTTTTTGAGGAAAATAATAATTTAGAGTTTGTTTGTGGTTATGATATATCAACATGTACAGATAAAAAACAATTAAGAAAGATAGAATATTATCATTTCTTCAGAGATATTCCTTTGCCACATAAATTTTTTTTTAGAAGAGCTTTTATTGGCGGAACAATGTTGTTGTTAAAATGTCTTGGATTTAAACGAAGGCCGTATTTCTGCGATGGTAAAAATGAATGGCATATATTTTTTGGATCTCAGTGGATTGCAATTACTCGTCAATGTGCAGAATATATATTAAGTAAATTAAGGAATAAGAATATAAGGAGATATTTCAGTTCAGTTTATGCACCGGATGAATTGTGTGTGCCTACAATAGTAATGAATTCTCGGTTTAGAGATAATGCATTAAAAATAAAAAATTTTACATTCCAAAACGCAACACCGTTGCATTATTTAAATTATGAAGGTTATATATGGAGTTATGACGAAAACGATTATAATACAATAATACAATCAAATAAGATGTTTGTTAGAAAAGTTGTAAGTGGAAAATCAGAGAAATTAGTTGAATTGATTAGAAATTCTTGGAATAGTAATTAATTATAAAAATAAAATTAATGATTGTATTATATTGTAATCCTTCATTTTGGGAATATAGATTACCATATTATGTGGAATTAAATAAATTGTTTAAGGGTAATTTTCATGTGATTTATTCTACAAAACGGTATTTATATGGTCATCAAAAATTATTGAATAGAATTATTGATGAATTAGGAAACAATGCTCATCCATATGATAATGAGTTAATGTTTGATGTAAAATCAAGATCTTTTAAAAATTTTTCTGAAGGTGGAAAACAAATACCAATACCATATAAGTTATGGAATAAAATTAATAAAATAAAGCCGGATGTAATCATAACAGAAGGTTTTTTTCAGTGGACGCCATGGATTCAGATATGGGCATTGTTATATAATGTTCCTGTTTTTATGGGTTATGAACGTACTATGCATACAGAGAGAAATAATTCAAAACTAAAGACTTGGATTAGAAAAATACAAGATAAGCAAATAATGGGTTATCTCGTGAATGGTTCCGAAACAAAAAAATACTTGGAAAGTATAGGCGTTCTATCAAAAAAAATATTTATTGGCGGAATGTGTGCAGACAGCAAAGGATTAATTGATTGTATTAATAAATTCAGTGTTAAAAATGATTTTAAGAATATATATAAAAAAAAGAATGGACTTGTTTATTTGTTTTCAGGTCAGATAGTTAAAAGAAAAGGATTGGAATATCTTTTGATGGCATGGAAAAAGCATATTATAAATCATGTAGAAGATACGTTGATTGTTATAGGAACAGGAAATTTATATCAGACCTTAAAAAATGAGTATAGAGATTATGAATCTATTTTTTTTGAAGGAAGGATAGAATATGATAATGTTTATAAATATTATGCTATAGCTGATGTATTCATATTGCCGACGATTGAAGACAACTGGAGTTTGGTGATACCGGAGGCCATGGCTTGTGGTTTACCAGTAGCAACATCCATATATAACGGATGTTATCCGGAACTTGTAAAAAAAGACATTAACGGGTATGTATTTGATACTTATAAGCAAGAAACTATATTGGATGCTTTGGATTACTTTCACCATGTTGATTTAATTGAATTCGGGAAAAAATCTATAGAAATAGAGAAATATTTTAATACTGAGAATTGCGCATTAAGAACTTATAATGCAATACTAAAACTTAGTAAGAAAATGAACTTATAGTTTGTTGAGATGAGAATATTATTTATAATACCTCTTCCTCCTCCTGTCCACGGTTCATCCATGATGAGCATGTACATAAAGAATAGTAGTTTGATTAATAATGATTCAAAGTGTGATTATATTAATTTATCTACATCACGTAGCATGGATGAGATCCAAAAATTCTCTGTAAGAAAGATATTCAGATTCTTGTATTCATATATTAAGACACTGGTTCTTCTCTTCACAAGAAGATACGACACGTGTTATCTGGCAATATCTTGTTTTGGAATTCCATTTCTAAAAGATGCTCCCTTTGTAATGATGTGCAAAATGTTTTGTAGAAATGTGATTATACATTCCCATAATAAGGGAATGAAAGAATATTCTTCAAGGCCATTTTACAGATGGATGTACGATAAGGTATATAAAAATACGACTGTGATACTTTTATCGGAATTGCTTTATGACGATGTATGTCGTATAATAAAAAAGGAACAAGTCAGAATTTGTCCAAATGGCATACCAGATGACTCAGAACATAAGAAAGATGAAAAAGACAATGATGTGCCAAACATATTGTTTCTTTCGAATTTGATAGAAAGCAAAGGGGTCATATGTTTGCTCGATGCGTGTGAGAGAATGAAACGGAAAGGAGTTGATTTTGTATGCAATCTTGTAGGTGGTGAAACCGTAGAGATAAGTAATAAAAGGATAAATAAGGAGATTTGTGACAGGAATCTTGATAATGTCGTATTTTATAAAGGTCGGGCATATGGTGCCGATAAGGAATGTTATTTGAATAAGGCGGATGTTTTTGTTTTCCCGACATATTACCCTCAGGAATGCTTCCCTGTTGTGTTGTTGGAGGCGATGCAGCATCGATTACCTTGTATATCTTCATACGAAGGTGCCATACCTGAAATTATTAAGGATGGATATAATGGTCTTTTGTGCGATCCACATAATGTGGCTTTATTGGCTAATAATCTTGAAAAACTTATCTTGGATAAGAAACTACGCAGCAATATGGGAGAAAACGGTTATATCCTTTACGAAGAGAAGTACAAACTGGCTGATTTTGAGCGTAACTTAAATATAATATTAAAAAATAATGGAAAAAATTGATCTTTCAATAATAATACCAGTATATAATGCCGAGCCTTTATTAAACAGGTGTTTGGACTCAATTTTCAATCAAACGACTAAATATACTTATGAGGTTATATTGGTTGATGATGGTAGTACAGACAGATCCATCGACATAATAAAGTCAAGAAAAGAAAATAACATAACATTATTTCAACAGAAAAACTCAGGACCTTCGGCGGCGAGAAATAAAGGCATTGAATTGGCAAAAGGCGATTATATTGCTTTTCTTGATGCTGATGATTATTGGATTGATGGTTTCATTGAAAAGACATTATCCTTCATTAAATCGGATAATGAATTAGTGGCTGTCAGTGTGGCACAGAGACATATAGCATATGGAAAAGAGCCATATGAAACGATGTCCCAAAATAAATTTTCGGAAAAAAATATTGTACTTGATGATTTTTTTGATTTTTGGGCGGAGAACAAACACGTATGCACAGGAAGTCTTGTAATACGATCTAAGATAGTAAAGGAAACAACAGGTATGCGTACAGATTTACGTGTGACTGAAGATTTAGAATATTGGTTTTTGATATCTACTTATGGTAAATGGGGCATAGTTCTAGAAATACTTTTTGTCAGTGATGGTGGAACCGTAACTCGCAAAAAGGGTTGGCTGAAGAAAATGCAGATAAGATGGAATAGTGCACCGTCTGTTGAAGAATGGCAAAAAAGAATCATAAATAGGGTTGATAAATTTTCTTTAGGTTATAGAAAGGCTATTGGTGTAATAGCAAGAAATCTTTGTTATTGTCAATTACTTTCCGGAAGAAAAGAATTAAGCAGAAAAGAAGCCATAAAATATGGTGATTATTTTACAAAAGATGCCATAGGAAGACTTATGAATATGGCTAAATACTCAAAGCTTACATGGAATATGCTTGTTGCATTTCTTAGATATAGAGAATACAATAGAAAATAATAGATTAATGTACAATATATCCAGACAAGATTCTTCAATAATAAAGGGGCTTTTGACTATTCTGATTGTCATCGGTCATAATCATATTGTTGCTCCACAAGGTAGCCCGTTGATGTTATTTTTATATACATTCCATGTGATGTGTTTCTTTATCTTGCCGTGGTTATATGATAAGAAGAAGGATCTTACATTAGAAAATATTGGAACGACGATACTGCGAGCTTGGATACCGTATGTTTTCTTTTTCGTATTATCACTAATCGTATTCACGGTAATGGTGCGTAAGCAACCATATCTTGGAGGAATTGCCACTGCATTTGTAACAGGAAGTCAGGCTTTATTAAAGGAAAATGTTGGCTTTTTCTTCCTTTGGTTTTTGCCTACATTCTGTACTTTTAGCATACTAAAATTAGTTGGAGATAAATGGGGGCGGGTAAAATGTTTTATAACAATACTTTCGATATGTACATTTCTATTTCCGTGGCGTGATATGGAATGGATGAAGAACAATCTGCCATTTGGAATATATGTTGCCTTGAGATATTATATTTATGGTTTTATTGTCTTTTATCTATTAAAATGGCGGGAGTGGACAAAATATGTGGGGGCTGTCGTGTTCTTGATATTTACGTGGATGTATTGGAACGGTATAATCTCATGGTATAATATATTATTGATGCCTGTCGTTGGTTTTATGTTTGTATTGTCTGTTGCACCGATATTTAGAAGACAGACTTGGTTACAGGAAATAGGAAAATATTCTCTACCAATTTATCTTCTGCACGTATATGTGTACAATGTTATAGAGAGAGTTGTTCCTCACACAATGATATGGGGATTTGTGGTTTTAGTATTGACTCTGGTTTTGAGTTACTTTATATCATATGTAATATATAAGATGCCAAGATTGAAGAATATTATATTTCCTAGAAATGTGGATGAATGGAAAAGTGCGTTTTTATGAGATAGATAAGTAAATTGATTAATGATTTGTATTTAAATTGTATAAACATATAAGATATATGAATATGCTTTCTATTAATACTGTATTAAAATTAAATGATTCAAAATCAAGATTAAAAGGAATTGATGTACTTAGGATAATCTGTGCTTTTTTAGTTGTTTGCATTCATTGTAATGGATATTTATATGAAGATTATATAATGCCGTTGGCAAGAACGGCTGTTCCTGTGTTCTTTATTATCAGCGGTTATTTTTTATATAATGATGTTATGGATGTCGTCAAGAAACGTGTCCTGTCAAGTATAAAGAAAATATCTGTTATTTTTATATTAAGTACTATTTTATATAGTATATATGCCTTGATAATATCCATAAATACACAGCAATATGGTGTGTTTGGTAATATTGGTTTATGGAAACTGTTTGTTTTTATAGTAAACAGCAGCCCTCTATTATTCCCTTGTGATTTTCATTTATGGTTTCTTATAGCTCTTATTGAGGGCGATGTGTTTTTTTATTTGATGTATAATAAGATAAGTAATAAAATATTAATGTTTGTAGTTGTCTCACTAATTTTATTACATTTAAATATTATGATTAATCCTATAAGAATAAATATAATTAATAAGGTTTTATCAGTTCCATTTAGGCCAGTTTTATTTCAAAGCTTACCTTGCTTAATTATCGGTTATTCTATAGCGAAATATAAATTTAGATTAAAGAAGAAATGTCTTTTATTCTTATTATGTTTGTTAATGATATCTTCATTGTATGAATATAATAGTAATGTAGAAAATGAAATAATGTATTCTACACCATTATTATCTATTATTATTTTTATTTTATTTAAAAATTTGCCTCAGAAATATGGCAATAGTCCCATTTATGCATATATGGCCAAAATGGGACAAGACGTGAGCTTGTATGTTTATATAGTCCATGTCCTTGTAATAAGATGCTTTAATTTAGAACATTCTCCTTTTTGGGTTTTTATTATATCAATAGCATTATCGTATTTATATATATATGCAAAATTATTCTTTAAGAAGCTATACAATGTAGTCATGTAAATAATTTGACATAAAAATGTACTCAATATTAGATGTTTTTTTTAAATTGATAAGGTTCGGTCTTGTGACGGAAGAATGTGTGGATTTTCCAGAGCTCTCTGATTCAGAGTGGAATCAAGTCTTTGATTTGGCAGAACGTCATGTCTTGGAAGGTGTGTTGCTCGATGGAATTAGCAAATTACCGACTGAAAAAAGACCGAAAGGGGAACGATTAAAGAAGCTGGTTGTAAGATGTCTGGTTGCGGAAAAGATAAACACAAAACTCAATGAAAAGGTTATAAAAGTCGCAAATTTCTTCAAAAGGCATGGCTTCCATCCAATATTGTTGAAAGGACAGGGTGTCGCTACCTGGTATCCTAATCCGATGAGGCGAATGCCTGGAGATATAGATATGTGGCTGGCCGATGACAAAAAGCAGATAATAAAATTTGTGAGAGGATTGCGTCCAGAAGCAGAGGTGTTGTATCATCATATTCATTTGATAGAGAATGATGGACTTGAGGTCGAGGTACATATGATACCATCGTTTCTTTATAATCCTTTTGCAAATATGCGTCTGGAAAAGCTGTGGAAGGTATGGGGACGGCAACCTATGGAGGTTGAACTTGTTTCTGCTCAAGCTAAGGTGGCAATACCTTCTGATGAAATGAACAGGGTGTATATGCTTTTGCACATGTATAGACATCTATTTACTGAAGGCATCGGATTGAGACAGGTGGTTGATTATTTTTTGTTATTGAAAAAATGTTGTACTGAGAGCGAAAGACAAGAAACTGTTGCGTTATTGAAACGGCTTAACCTTATTGGATTTTGTGGAGCTGTGATGTGGATTATGAAGGAAGTATTTCATTTGGAACAAAAATATATGATTGTCCCGATGGATGAGAGAAGAGGTCGTTTATTAATGAATGAGATTCTTATGGCAGGCAACTTCGGTCAGTATGATGAAAGGTTGGATAGAACTTTAAAAAAAGATTCCTTTAGAAGTTTCGTTGTCAGAAATAAATGGAATATGCGACTTCTTGGTGCATTTAGCAATGAAGTGTGTTGGGGGCCATTCTTCAAAATATATAATTGGATTTGGAGGAGAGTAATTTGATAATAGAATGTGAAAGAAATCTTTTTGGGTAAGATTATGAATTTAAAAAATGTAGATATTATTTGTTCTATGAATGAACTTAAAGGTATTGGTGATGGCAAGATGCTTATAAATACCATTAATGCTCATTCATATAATACAGCTCTTAAGGATTCAGCTTTTTCTGAGGCTTTGATGAATGGGGATGCGTTGATTCCGGATGGAGCAAGTATCGTGATGGCTTGCCGTTGGCTGAAGGCAAAATCGCAACCGACAGAGCGTATTGCGGGCTGGGATCTTTTTGAGTATGAGATGAATCGTCTTAATGCAAAAGGTGGAAAGTGTTTTTTTATGGGAAGTAGCGAGAAGGTTCTTGCGCTAATAAAGGAAAAAGCGCAAAAGATATATCCTAATATTATTGTCGAAACATATTCTCCTCCATATAAGCCTGCATTCAGCGATGAAGATAATAGAATGATTATTGAGGCGATAAATAATGCAAATCCAGATCTTCTATGGATTGGAATGACTGCTCCGAAACAGGAAAAATGGGCATATACTCATTGGAATGAATTGGACATACATTGTCATTGTGGTACAATAGGGGCGGTGTTTGATTTCTTTGCAGGAACAGTGGAACGCGCTCCGTTGTGGTGGCAGAAACATAGTCTGGAATGGCTTTATAGACTTATGAAAGAGCCGAAACGTATGTGGAGACGTTATATAATAGGAAATACATTATTTATCTGGAATATATTTAAAGAGAAATATATATATTAATGAATATAAAGAATTTGTATTCTATCGCTCCCGTATCCACCTCGCACGGTTGTGGTATGAAGCGGGTGCTGGTGAAGAACGGTGACGTGGCTTCGCCTATAACGCAGATAGCGGTGACGGCGTTTGTCGAAGGGGAGAAGGCGGAGAGGCACAGCCATGCGACGATGGACGAGTTCTTCCTTATAAGGAGCGGACGCATGAGCATAACCGTGGGTGACGAGACGGAGGTGTTCGGTGCAGACGAGTTCGTGAGCGTGCCTGCGGGAGTGGAGCACGAAATGGAGGCTGTGACCGACTGTGAGGTTCTCACCATTGGTTGCGCCACGGAATAGTAAATAATGGAATTTATAAACTAAAAAAACATATATAATTTATGGAAAGAAAAGTAGCATTGATTACAGGTATTACCGGTCAGGACGGTTCGTTCCTTGCCGAGTTCTTGTTGGAAAAAGGTTATGACGTGCACGGTACTATCCGTCGCTCGTCGGTGGATTTCCGTGAGCGCATCGCTCATCTGGAGGGACGTCCTCATTTCCATCTTCACTATGCCGACCTGAGCGACTCTATGAGTATGATTCAGGTGGTGAACAAGGTGAAGCCAACCGAGATATACAACCTTGCGGCTCAGAGCCATGTGCAGGTGAGCTTCGACTCTCCGGAGTTCACTGCCGACGTTGACGCAACGGGTGTGCTGCGTGTGCTCGAGGCTGTGCGTCAGTGTGGACTGACCGACAGCTGCCGTATATATCAGGCTTCTACTTCGGAGCTTTACGGTAAGGTGGAGGAGGTTCCGCAGAACGAGAAGACTCCGTTCCATCCTTACAGTCCGTATGCTGTGGCCAAGCTCTACGGTTTCTGGATTGTGAAGGAGTATCGTGAGGCTTACAACATGTATTGCTGCTCAGGTATTCTGTTCAACCACGAGAGTGAGCGCCGTGGCGAAACTTTCGTTACACGTAAGATCACTCTTGCCGCTGCACGCATAGCTCAGGGCAAGCAGGACAAGCTGTATCTGGGTAACCTTTCTTCTTTGCGCGATTGGGGATATGCCAAGGATTATGTGGAGTGCATGTGGCTCATCCTGCAGCAGGAGAAACCGGAGGACTTTGTCATCGCTACCGGTGTGCAGCACTCTGTACGTGAGTTCTGCTATCTCGCGTTCAAGCACGTGGGCATAGAACTCGAGTTCGTCGGCGAGGGTGAGGACGAGAAAGGCATCGACAAGGCGACTGGACGTGTGCTCGTAGAGGTTTCAAAGGATTTCTATCGTCCTACTGATGTTGTCAATCTTTGGGGTGACCCGTCGAAGGCCAAGAAGGAACTGGGATGGAACCCGTCGAAGACTTCGTTCGAGGAGCTTGTAAAGATAATGGTTGACGCAGATATGGCCAAGGTGGCTGTCGAGCGTGCCGGCGAGGAGGTTAAGGTGAACCTTGCCGAGTATCTGGAAAAAGGTATTGTGAAATAACAAATCTCGGTTTGGTCGTCGGGATTCCTAACGTGTCGTTTGCTTTATATCCGGGCGCGTCGACGTCGATGGCTTCGCGGACATTACGTGCTGCGGTTTCAGGATGTTGATGTCAAGGTGCGGACAGAAGGCGCGGATACGGGGAATGGAGCATTGAATGATATATATTATGACGATGCCGCCTGACGACCGGTCGGGTATATAATATTTTAATAAGATGTTGGACAAAAACAGTAAGATTTATGTAGCCGGACATAATGGTCTGGTGGGCTCTGCCATCTGGAACAATCTTATGGGCAGAGGTTATACTAATCTTGTAGGCAGATCGCACAAGGAGCTCGACCTGCTCGATCCTGTAGCAGTGAAGAAGTTCTTCGACGAGGAGCAGCCTGACGCCGTTGTGTTGGCTGCCGCTCATGTCGGCGGCATCATGGCCAACCTCAACTATCGTGCCGACTTCATCTATCAGAACCTGCAGATACAGCAGAACGTGATAGGCGAGAGCTATCGCCACGGTGTGAAGAAACTGCTCTTCCTCGGCAGTACATGCATCTATCCGCGCATGGCACCGCAGCCGATGAAGGAGGAGGCGCTGCTCACTTCTGAGCTGGAATACACCAACGAGCCGTACGCCATCGCTAAGATTGCGGGACTGAAGATGTGTGAGAGCTTCTCGTTGCAGTATGGTTGCAACTACATCGCAGTGATGCCGACCAACCTCTATGGCCCTAACGACAACTTCCATCTGGAGAACAGTCATGTGCTGCCGGCAATGATACGCAAGGTGTATCTGGCAAAGTGCCTGAACGAAGGCGACTGGGACGCTGTGCGCAAGGACATCAACCTGCGTCCGGTAGAGGGCGTTGACGGCAGCCGTTCTGATGAGGAGATCCTGGCTACGCTCGCCAAGTATGGCATTACTCCCGAGGCTGTCACGCTCTGGGGAACAGGTAAACCGATGCGTGAGTTCCTGTGGAGCGAGGAGATGGCGGACGCCAGCGTGCACGTGCTCCTGAATGTTGACTTCAAGGATACATACAAGCCCGGCGACAAGGAGATACGCAATTGCCATATCAATGTCGGCACGGGCAAGGAACTGTCCATACGTGAGGTGGCTGAGAAGGTGGTGGCTGAAATAGGATTCCGTGGCGAACTGCTCTGGGACGCTTCCAAACCCGACGGCACACCGCGCAAGCTCACCGACGTGACCAAGCTGCACAACCTTGGATGGCATCATAAAATAGAGATTGACGAGGGCATTCATCGTCTCTACGAATGGTATAAGAAAGGTATCTGCATAAACCATAAGTCGTAACGCCTTCGGCCGGACTGCCGGCAGAATCGATGCGCTGCCTGTGGCACAGGTATATGATGAGGATTCGTTTTAATGTTGTCTTACATATGCTTTTATGACGCGCAGTGGTTAGCGACTTTAATATATGAATGGCGGACCATGCTCTTTATGCGAAGAAATGAAGGGCAGGTTCGCTTTTTTATTTTATAAGTTCGATATGCGGAGATTACTATGTATTATATCGGTTTAATACATTTTGAGGATATAAAGTATTATGAAGATGAATAATGACGACAGACTGATATTTGTAAATATCAAACATTCGTACGAAGCGATGATAAAGAATGAAACATCCAGCCCTTACTATCGTAAAGACCTCAAAGATTGCACGCGGATGTATTGGAAAATATCCGACGACAAGGCTGAGGCTGCTACTCATATACTCGGATGTTATAATGGTATTGTTAAAGAGGTGATACGTATTTCTTCATATTCCACAGACGAGGGCGAGTATGCCGGAAGAAAAGTATTTGAAGGAGAGGAACTGAACGATTCGGAATACATGGGGATGGATATCCGCGGTTTGTTCGGTACATTAGCCAATTTCAGAATAAAATACAGAAATCTATAATGTAACGTGTTTGCCGTGAGGAAATTACCGGTTTCTTATTACCGTATGTATTAATAGTCTATTCCTTAACTTCGTTTTCCACATTATTTCTGCTTGTAGAAAGAAAAAGCTGTTTCGATCACGAAGCAGCTTTTTTCATATATATATTTATTGAAAGTCTTTTATATAAGAATTGCCCGTTTTTTATATAAGTACTGTCGGCTTTACATCTGATAAGTATTGTCAACTCCTTATATAACTACTGCCGTAGCAATTCTCAGAACCAGTCTTTGAAGGCAGTCACACGCGCTTTGCTTATGAGTACTCTTTCCTTAGACTGTGGCTCAAGTTGCACGCTTAACCGTCCGCCGAACCAGTGGCTGATGCTTACGACTGCTTTGCGTGATATGATGTACTGGCGGTTGGCGCGGAAGAATTTTTGTGGATGTAGCATTGTGGCAATCTCGTCCAGCGTCTGAGGAAAACGTACTGTCCCTGTTGTTCTGGTCGCGGCTTTTACCGTTCCGTCCTCGATGTAGAAATACATTATGTCTTCCACGTTTATCGGGATGAACTTGTCGCCCTTGACAGGAATCAGGAAGTGTGTCTTGAAAGTTTCCTCGCGACGCAGTGTGCGTATGATTTGCTGCAGGCCGTTTGCATTTTCGTGTGGATTATGTCTTTCGAGCATCTTCATCTTGTTCATGGCTCTCTGAAGGTCGTCACTGCTGATGGGCTTCAGAAGATAGTCAATGCTGTTGACACGAAAGGCTTGAAGGGCATATTCGTCGTAGGCTGTGGTGAAGATGATGGGACATGTGATGTCTGTCTGACTGAAGATGTTGAAGGCAGAGCCGTCGGCAAGATGGATGTCCATGAACACCAGTTCGGGCATGGGGTGAGACTTGAACCATTCTATAGTCCCTGTAACGCTGTCGGTCTCGCCGACGATTTCGAAGTCGGTATCCACCTCCTTCATGGCTGCTTTCAGGTTTCTCAGAGCGGCTTTCTCGTCTTCAATCAGTAGTGTTCTCATATCAGGGGAAGGGTTACTTTAAATTCGTTTTCTGTTTCTTCGATTGTTATCTCTTTGTTTACCAGCAGGCGGTAGCGTTTTGACAGGTTGGCAAGTCCAATGCATGTATCGGTGGTGTCCGACAGCTTGGGCTGCAGATGGTTTGATATGCAGAGTCGGTCGGCATCGGCCTTGATATACACCGTCAGAGGATTGCGGCTGCTTATCTCGTTGTGTTTCACAGCGTTCTCAACCAACATCTGCACAGCCATCGGTGGAATACGTCTTATGAGCGCTTCATGTGTGATGTTGATGTCGAAATGAAGATTATCCTCATAGCGCATCTGAAGCAGGTATATGTATGAGCGGACGAACTCCATTTCCTCGTTCAACGTAACGGTGTGGGCCAGATTGTCATGAAGCGAATATCTCATGAATCGTGACAGCTCCTGCAGGAATGTCTGAGCCTTTTGCGGCGATTCGCGTATCAGGGAGTAAAGTGTGTTGAGCGAGTTGAACAGCATGTGTGGGTTCAGCTGATTTTTCAGAGTCTCATACTGGTTCAGTAGATTCTCTGTGCGCAGCTGTTCGTTCTCCAGAAGCATGCGCCGGCTGCTCAGATACTGGTTGTAGAGGTAGCAGGTACCTGTTACTACGCAGGCAATAAGTATGTCTCTCAGCGGATGCAGGTAGTGGTGCAGGGTGGCATCGATGGCCGGCACGTCCAAGTATTTGTGCAGGAACACGAAGCCATTGCCAAGAAGATTGCACACTAAGAGCGTCAGGAGAAACGAGGCGACAACGCTTTTCCAACCTATATCCCGGATATTGCTGTCCCACATGAAGACTTTACGGTTCAGAATGAAGAGCAGCAATATCGAGAGATATGTGAACAGTATCTCGTTGCCTACGTTGATCCAGTGGATGCCTGGAAACAGATCCGGATTCATCTCCGGTTCTGACAGGGCGATGAGCTCGGGCAGGTGCATAAGAAATGCCACAATAACCGAGATGCCGTTTATCGCGAGTACTATTTGTCGTTGGTTGTGCTGAGGACTCATGCTGTAAAGTTAATCATTTTAATTCGGATTACAGCTCCTTTATTTCTTATATTGTTATTTGCTGCCTATAATCCTGGCCGATACGTACATGCCTGGACGGAAACTTGGATCGGCATCATCGATCTGAGCGTAAACCTTTATTGAACGGTTGGTGTTGTCAACGGTCTGGTCGATGGATATCAGTCGGGCGGTGAACGTTTTGTCCGCAAAGCCATTTACCCTGAAGGCGAAACGGCAGTTGGGCGTAAGACTTTTCAGGTCCTTCTCATAGGCAGTGAGCTGAAGCATAGGCTTGCTCTTGTTTATTACGTCGCATACAGATTCTCCCTGCGCGAAGTATTTGCCTATGTTGGCGTCCATGTTTGTGACATATCCGTTTTGCGGCGACTTTATTCTCAGCAGCGGTTGTATGCCGGTCGTTGACAGTGATGACGCCTTAATGCCCAGCAGCGCGAGCTTTGCGGCGGCAGACGCCTTCTTGCTTTTCATTGAGAGATACTCGGCCTTGCTTTGCTGCATGCGCTTTTGCGAGCTCGACTCATTCTGCGCGAGGCTTTTCTGACGGTTGTATTCTTTCTCCAGATATTCGGTCTGGGCTGCCGCGTCGAGATAGCTTTGTTGCAGCTCTATGAACTCCGGATTGGCAAGAGTGAGGATGGTTTGTCCCTTACGCACGTATTTTCCCGGCAGGGCATAGATGTTGCGCACTGCGCCTCCCATGCTCAGTGTGATGCTGACATGATTCTGGGGCGGGGTGATTATGGTGCCGTTGAACGACGGCGGGTTTGCTACGTTGGTGGCTCCGCTTGTCCCATCTACCTGGGCAAGCGTGTCACTGTCTGCTGCTTTTGTGACTTCAGCTTCTGCGGGCTGTTTGTCTTTGGTGTCCTGTTTGGAGGACGATGTGCACGATGCTGCCATGAAAGCGAGGAGCATCAGGATGGTCAAGTGTTTCTTTATCATAGTTTTGTCTTTTTATTTCAGATGGTTGATGTTGTTGATTCGTAACTGTCATTCTGTGTAAAGCTCCAATTCGATGGACGTTACATTATAATTATATACGGTCTCTATGTAGCCTTGTCTGATGGAGCGTGCCGTGTTGAGGCTCTGTATGAACTCGTAAATGCCGGTCTCGTTCTCGTTCAGCTTCATGAGTGCGCTGTGTTCAAGAGACATCGCTTCGTTGATGGCGGCATCGCGATAGTAGGCAAGACGTTTATATTGCTGCGAGAGCATGCTCTGAAGTTCATGCACCTTATTGTTCAGCTGTCGCTGGTTGTCTGATGCTTCCCATTGAGCTGTCTGCCAACTGATGTTCGCCTGCTTGGTACGGCTGCGTTGTGGAAGGATGTTTACGGGGAATGACACCTTGACCATCCATGAGCTCAGGCCTGACATGGGTGATATCTTCTGCAGTGCATAGCCCACTGACAGTTCAGGGAAGTATCGGCTGCGCTCTATCTTGAGCATGTCTTTCTTTTCCTGTACCTGTGCGTTGAAGTATTGAAGATGAGAGCTTGACAGCGCTGTCGAGGCTGGGACTTCCTGCATTATGGCAAGGGCCGTGTCTGCCGGAACAATGGGCTCGGAGCTGTAGCATATCCATGTGAAGCGTTTCTGAGCCATGTCCAACTCCTCGGATGCCTGCATCCAGCGTGTCTGCATGTCGGCGGCAAGTGTGGTTATCATGTTTTTCTCAGTCAGGTCTATGTCGCCATGGCTGTAGCGTTGGTTGGCGCTTTCTCTCAGTTTGTCCGCCTGTTTCTTCTGTCCGCTGTACAGAGCCTTGAGGTTGTAGGCATATTGGTAGTATGCCCACGCACGTTTTACCTCGGCTGTTATTTCCTTTTCCACGATGTCGCGGTAGGTCTTGTTCTTGGACACTTGCGTGTTGGCAAGGGCGTTCTTATAGAACGGGGTGAGCAGTGAGCCGAGTGACATTTCCACGCCCAGCTCGTTGTCCTTGCGATAGGCTCCGTTGAGCTGTCCCCATGAGTAGCTTACGGACGCCACGCCTCCTTCCCATGCTTCGCCCTTGGTGGCTGCTGCCTGTGCTATCTGTGCCGTGGCAGTCTTCAGCCGTGGGCTGTTGGTCAGGGCAGTCTTGATGGCCTGATCAAGACTGATGGGCTGCTGGGCCTTGGCGGCGGGCACGATGAGCATCATTACAAGTATGGCGGTTATGGCTCGGAGGCCGTTCTTGTTGCTCTTTCTCCGGTTAAAGCGCGCGGCGGTGCCGTTTACAATGCGGTAGAACACCGGAATGATTATGAGTGTCAGTATGGTTGAGACAATTAGACCGCCAATGACTACCGTTGCCAATGGACGCTGAACTTCAGCTCCGGCAGAGGTGGCGATTGCCATAGGCACGAAGCCTAACGACGCAACCAGACCTGTGAGGAATATCGGGCGCAGCAGATGCGGACAGCCGCGTGATATTATTCGGTCGGTACACATATTATATTTGTTTTGTGTTCTGAGGTCGTTGAAATGATTTATCATAAGTATTCCGTTCAATACGGCCACTCCGAAGAGGGTTATGAAACCTACTCCTGCAGAGATGCTGAATGGTAATCCGCGTAGCCACAGGGCGAGTATTCCGCCGATGATGGACAGTGGCACGGTGGAGAAGACCACGAGTGAGTAGATCACGCTGCGGAAAGCGAAGAACAGAAGCAGAAGTATCAGCAGCAGTGCGATAGGTATTACCACAAGGAGTGTCTTGATGGCGTTCTGCAGATTCTCGAACTGACCGCCATACTCAAAGTAGTATCCCGGCTTCAGTTTTATGTTGTTGTCGAGCTGGGTGCGTATCTCGTTTACCACCTGCTGTATGTCCGCGTCGCGTACATTCACACCGATGACGACTCTTCGCTTGGTGGCGTCGCGGTTTATCTGCAGCGGACCGTTTACAAGGTCGATGCTTGCTACCTCGCTTAGCGGGAGCTGTATGTTGTCCTTGGTGCGTACAAACAGTTTGTCAATATTGAAGTCTTTCACTTTGTCCTGGTCAAGACGTACAACAAGGTCGAATCGGCGTTCGTTCTCAAACACCACCCCGGCCACCTCGCCTGCGTAGGCTGTACGGATGATGTCGTTCAGTTCTTTTATGTCGATGCCGTATTGTGCCATCTTGCCGCGGTCATACTTGACCAGCAGCTGCGGGAGTCCCATGGTCTGCTCAACCAGCACATCGGATGCTCCGGGCACTTTCTCCACATATTTGGCTGCCTTGAGTGCTGTCTTATACAGTTCGTCCATGTCCTCACCATACAGCTTGATGGCTATATCGGCCTTTGTTCCGGTCATAAGCTCGTTGAAACGTAGCTGTATAGGCTGGCTGAAGTTGAACTCGGCACCCTTGATGGATGACAGACACTCCTTCATCTTTTCCACCATCTCGGCACGGCTCTTGGCTGATGTCCATTCGCTGAACGGTTTCATTACAATCATCACGTCGGCGTCTTCAACGGCCATCGGGTCGGTGGGCACATCGGCTGTACCTATCTTTGCAACCACATGCTTTATCTCGGGGAACTGCTCCTTGAGCTTTTTCTCTGCCTGGAGCGATATGTCTATGCTGTGACTGAGCGAGCTTCCGGCAGGCAGGGTCATCTGCATGGCAAAGTCGCCTTCGTCAAGAGTAGGGATGAACTCGGCTCCCAGTCGGCCGGATAGCAGGATGGCAAGTACCAGGGCTGCAAATGAACCTGCGACAACGCCCCACGTATGGGCCAGACTGAAATTGAGTACGCGCCGGTATATCTTGTTGAGCCAGTCGAAGAAGCGGTCGGCAGGCGTGGGCTTGTTGTTTATGGAACGCTTCAGGAAGAGCGATGCCATGGTCGGAACATAGGTGAGTGAGAGCAACAGCGCGCCGATGATACAGAACACAAGCGTCTTGGCCATAGGCGTGAAGTACTTGCCTTCAATACCTGTAAGGGTAAGTATTGGGAAAAACACGATGAGAATGATGAGCACGGCGAAGGTGGCACTGCGGGCTACGTTGGATGCGCCTTTCTCCACTTCATCGTCCATCTCGTCGCGACTGAGTTTACGTGACGTGAGTTTCCGGCCGTACAGATGGGCAAGTATTCCTTCGAGAATGACTATTGAGCCATCCACTACTATACCGAAGTCTATTGCGCCGAGACTCATCAGGTTGGCCGATACGCCGAATATACGCATCAGGATGAAGGCAAACAGCATGGCCAGTGGTATGACAGAGGCCACGATGAGGCCGGCACGCACGTTGCCGAGGAAGAATATGAGCACAAGGAACACTATGACTGCACCCTCTATAAGGTTGCGCACAACGGTGGAAATGTTGCGGTTCACAAGCTGCGAACGGTTAAGATAAGGCTCGATGGTGATACCCTCAGGCAGCATCTTCTGCACTTTCTCAACGCGCTTCTCAAGCTCCTGGGTCACAATGTTGGCGTTGGCTCCTTTAAGCATCATGGCGATGCCTCCCACGCACTCGCCGTTACCGTCTATTGTCATCGCTCCGAAGCGTTTGGGAGAGCCGAAACGCACACGGCCTATGTCGCCTATGTGTACAGGTATTCCGCCGCGGTTTGTTATCACAATCTGTTCGATGTCTTTAAGATTGTCTATCATACCCTCAGATCGGATATAATAGGCGCGGTTGGTCTTCTCTATATAACTGCCTCCGGTGTTCTGGTTGTTGCGGCTGAGCGCCTCGAAAACCTCACTTATGGTGATGTTGAGTGAATACAGTGCATCCGGATCGACCGATACCTCATATTGTTTCAGATAACCTCCGAAACTGTTTATCTCTACTATTCCGGGGATACCGGACAGCTGGCGTTTCACAATCCAGTCCTGGATGGTTCGCAGTTCCATGGCGTCGTAGCGCGACTCGTATCCGGGCTTTACCTTCAGTATATATTGGTAAATCTCGCCCAGACCGGTGGTGATAGGCATCATCTCAGGAACGCCAAGTTCCGAAGGTATCTCTCCCGCCACCATCTGAATCTGTTCGCTCACAAGCTGCCTGGCGGTCATGGTAGGCACGCTTTCCTTGAACACGACGGTGACAAGCGAAAGTCCGAAACGGGAGACAGAACGTATTTCCTGCACATTCATTACGTTGCTCATGGCAACCTCGATTGGGAAAGTGATCAACTGCTCCACTTCCTGAGGTGCCAGCGTTGGCGATACTGTTACTATCTGTACTTGGTTATTGGTTATGTCCGGTACTGCGTCAATGGGCAGAGTGAGCATGGCATATATTCCGCCGATGAGCAGCATCAGGGTCGTCAGAATCACAAATAGTTTCTTCCGAATTGAAAAATGTACGATCTTTGCAAACATGATATCATAATTATTGTTATAAATACAAAATTAGACTTTATGAGGTGAAAATGATTTGGTATGTGGCTCAAACGTCCAAAATGGCAGGTGAGATGACTATTACGGTCTGTGAAATTTCGGCCCCATATCAATTCCGCTGGGAATGGACTTGCGCATGGCGCACGATGGAAAGGGGGGTAACACTCAACCGGCCGGCAGGAGTTCTATGTATTTAGTACTGTTATACGTCAGTATGTTTGCAATGTTTGTCTGAGGTGTAGCGGACTGTGTATAGACGAAGCGTCGGCAGTGATAACGGCGGGATGGTGGAAAACATAAGGCGAACGTATAATTATAAAACAGGAATAGGTCTGCGGTATAATGACGGATTCGGGTTGGAAAGTGACTGTGCATTTGTACGAATAATGACAAATAATATTTCCGCGTATATATATACAATAATTGTGAGTGGGGCAGAGCATCACATGCTTTCAGCGTGTATAATCACGCATTATTACGTTTTTTTAAAGGAAAACCCGCGGAACGAACTTACAATTTTTCTTGACATAATTTTGACAAAATATTTTCGGAAAATAGGAGTGAGGAAATGTTAAATCGTATATAATAAAGGGCATTTCGGACAATATTGTATTTTGATATACCCCATAACGTAGTCAAGAAAAATCAGTCTTGCGTTCTGATATAGCCTATTTCGCAGTGCGAAAAAGCCCATATTGGGGTGCGATATGGTGCTTTTCGGCTCCTGAAATAGGCTATTTCGCATGCCGAAATGGTGCTTTTTGCAATGCGATAAAACGTTTCTTAAACACAAATCATTGATATTCAATATATTATAAGAACCTCTCATAATTCGCGTATTTGCGTCCAAATGAAAGTCAGTCCGCAAATACTCGCTTATTTTTCGGGGTAGAACAGGAAACTGAGGCTGAAAATTCAAAATCCGGTTACAATCTGAAAGCCCGCCTGTATAGGTTTAACTCATACTGAGAATCAGACACACCGTGAGTTCCAATCTCATGCCGACACCGCCGCATACCGGCATAACGGGAAACAACACATCTGAAACATAACTGCCGCTACCGCTACCGCACTGCCCGGCTCCTACCGTGCTCTGTCTGTATATACACCAGCGACCTTGTGGAGCATCCTCCACACACCTTTCCCACACCTGTTTTTATTTATTCATAACAGCACAAAAACCGACGGAACTATGAAACCGGCTTTACCTGCCTGCAATAAACGTGGTATTAATCCCTGCCCTGTTTCATTTTATTGTCTGATAAATGCGTTATCGGACAATAAATAAGCCGAAATAACAGGATATAATTAATAGGAAAGCTGCAAAACACGCTATGTTCGGCTCTTTTTATAGGTAAGGTGCTTTATGGAAAAGAACCCCGAAGCCCTTTTAAATCAGGCTTCGGGTTAGATTATTACGCTATTTTATCGGACAGCAATATTCAGATTATAACCAGTCATAAATACCATATATGTCTGGAACACATGGAATGTCAAGTAGAGAAATTCCCTGTGTATCTATAGCCGAAAAATTACTACCTTGCTGTACAACTGCTATGTTATTGCGAAAAGAAGAAGCTGTATCATATTGGAATGGGATGGCAACATCGCCTTTCTTGTTAATATATCCACGTTTCCCATTCATTTTTACTTGTGCCAATCCCTCTAAAAAATCATATACAAAATCGTATTTGCAAGGAACAACCATCTTTCCTTCTTTATTTATATATCCCCATTTTTTGTTCTTTTCTACTCTTGCCAATCCCTCTGAAAAACCATATACAAAATCGTATTTGCAGGGAACTACTATCTTTCCTTCTTTGTTGATATATCCCCATTTTTTGTTCTTTTCTACTCTCGCCAATCCCTCTGAAAAACCATATACAAAATCGTATTTGCAGGGAACTACTATCTTTCCTTCTTTGTTGATATATCCCCATTTTACTTTTATTTTTACTTCTGCCAATCCTTCAGAAAAACGACCTATATACTCATACTTGCAGGGAATGACTACCTTTCCTTCTATATTAATATATCCACGTCTTCCGTTAATTGCAACTGGTGCTAATCCATCTTTAAAATTTTCTGCGTAATCATACTTGCAGGGAATGACAACCTGTCCTTTTTTATTAATATAACCACATCTTCCATTCATGTTTACTAGTGCCAATCCTTCAGAAAACCCATCTGCATAATCGTATTTGCAAGGAATGACTACCTTTCCTTCTTTATTGATATATCCCCATTTTGCATTCATTTCTACACTAGCCAATCCTTCATAAAACTCATATGCATAATCATATTTGCAAGGAATGACTACCTTTCCTTCTTTATTGATATATCCCCATTTTGCATTCATTTTTACTTGTGCCAATCCCTCAGAAAACTCATATGCATAATCGTATTTGCAGGGAGTGACCACCTTTCCTTCTTTTTTATTAATATATCCCCATTTTCCGTCCATACTTACTCTAGCCATTTCCCCTGAGGAAGAAAATTCCATATATTCATACTCGCCTATATTATATGCTTCAACAGGTATGCTATTCAAATCATTCTTTTCTATTTTAATGCCTGTTAATACATATCCATCTTCTATATCAAAATATGATGCAAATAATTGTATTGTTGTATGTACTGACGATTGCTCTTTTGTCGGGAATGGCGGCAGACTATCCGAATTGACATCTAACTCAGCCTGATATTCTGTTTCTTCATCATAATAACTTTCTTGATAAGGCACAGAAGGAAGAGCTTGCAAGAAAGCATTTACAGACTGGTAACGGCTCATCTTGATAGGAGACATCGCAGTAGAGATGCAATTAATCAGTTCATCGCAAATGCCTTTTCGCTGCAAATAATAGGTAGGGAAACCTTCATTCAATAGTTCGGAGGCTTCCGGAGGTCGGATGCCTGACAGCATCTTGAACAATGTGGCTCCTAACGCATAGACATCCATCGTCACAGGAAAGTCCTTGCCTTCATGATAGTTCGCCTGTTCCAACGGAGAATAGCCTGGAGTTCCAGAACCTACACGAGTACTGGATTCCGGATCTCCGGAAGCTGTATATTGTTTGGACAGGCCAAAGTCTATCAGAACAGATTCACCGATGCTACGAAGCATAATATTTGAAGGTTTCAAATCCAGATGCAGCATACGATTCTCGTGCATGAAAGACACGGCACCGGCTATCTGGCGGAAATAAGTCATGGCTTCATCTACATTAAGTCCGTGATGTTTTTTAATAAGCTCATCCAAAGAACCTCCCCCGCAATACTCCATAGAATAATAATATGTATTGTTCCTTTCGAACAATTCAAGCACCTTGACAATATGAGGATGCTTCATTCTGCTCAGGTTCATTGCCTCACGGGCGAACTTACGCTTATAATCTGCATACACGTCACCGCTACTGCATGCTACAGTGGAATCGGAACGGGTATTAAAGTCCTTCATGAAGAATTCCTTCACAGCTACTCTCAAATCCGTCTCTATCTCACCCAAGGCACCGGACACTTTCACACGGGTTCTGGCCAGATAGGTAATGCCGAAAGTACCCTGGCCTAAAACTCTCTCTATCTTATATACATAAGACTTTCCATAAAGTAAAAAGCCGACAGGCAAAGAATACGAAATATTCATAAATAATCATTTTATCAACTAAACTTTTCACGTTCACGAATATCATCTGATGAAAGCGCTTCTTCCAATGTAAAAACGTGTTTATTGAAAGAATAATAAAACGTGATGTCACTTCTGACTGCCTTAATTCCCAAATAATAATTACCAAAAGGACCGGGACCGGGTATATTCCATACACCAATATTAGATATTGAGTCATAATCATCCGGCAAATATGAATAAATGGGAGACTGAGGTGCTCTGATATTCCATAGTGTTCCTTTTCTTATGGCATACAATCCAAAACCTATAGGACGTATCTCATCTACATATTCTTGAGTACAAGGAACTTTGAAGCCATGCTCATTAAATACACTTTCCAGACCATCACATACAATCTGAAAGTCATTTATTCTACCCCAACCATTCTGAAATTGTAATTTTCTGACCTCCAGATTATAACAGGAATGAAAAGAAGTATTGCAACCGTCATAATCATGTTTAGCCTCAGATGTAACATAAGTATCATCGCAACCACTATTATAAGTTCGATACTGGAATCCGTTTTCTGCCGAGTAAAACAGTGTAAAAATATTTTCCGTATGTTTCAGGTCAGTATATCTTAATTCATCCTTTGTGGATAACCTGAAAGGCAAGGATGTCTGATGCTCCAATCGTTGTATTTCATTTAATATATTATGAATAAAACTATAGGATGTTGGAGTATCTTGGCATTCATTCACTAAATATTGGCACGAAAGATTCCCCAAAGACATAACCGGTGTTTTTGCTATCGGTTCCTTACCATATTCCGTAAAGATAAATCTTTCTTTTTCACCTATCTTTACCATATTTTGAAGTAATCTCCGGATAGATGTTTTTCTGCTTTCCGATAATCCGGCCTTCCATCTTACATGAAATCCGTTGCACAGTTCTCTACCGGCATCTGGGAAAATTGTATTTCTTCTATTTGCAGGCTCTGCTTTTACAACAAGTTTATCAGGTTTTTCTTTTATTGTCTGTAATATTCTGTGTATTTCATCGATGAAGCCGCCACACGTCTGAGGGCGTATTCTTATCATAGGCTCCATTGCCCATGACGTAAGCCTGATTACATCTTCACTGATTCCTTTATTTCTCATCATGTCTTCCGGAAAACCTTCGTTAAATATGGATGACGCATCCGGAGGAGTCGTTCCTGTGAGAGCCTTAAACAGAGTGGCACCCAAAGCATATAAATCGAGTGTGGGACGGAATCCGTCACTTTTTTTATAATTGGCCTGTTCCAACGGAGCATATCCCATAGTCCCGACTCCTATACGTGTACTTGATTCCGGTTCTCCGTCTGAATTAAACTGTTTGGACAATCCAATGTCTATTAGGACCCAATCACCATCAGAACGACGCATTATATTAAGGGGCTTTATGTCAAGATGCAACATCTTGTTGTTATGCATAAATAGCAATGCATTAGCTATCTGTTCAATACCAAGTAATGCTTCACCTTCAGACAATCCGTTTTCAGACTGTATATAATTATCCAAACATTCTCCTTCTATATATTCCATTGCATAATAAGCCGTATTGTTACCTTCAAAAGCTTCCAATACTTTTACTATTGCAGGATGTTTCAATCGCGACAGATTATTCGCTTCCCGAATAAAATCCTTGCGATAATTATAATAGATATCCGAATTGCTTCCGATAATAACTTCAGATCCGGATCTGTCGTTTATGTCCTTCATAAAGAATTCCTTCACGGCCACTCTCAAATCGACTTCTATTTCGCCCAAGGCACCGGACAATTTCACACGGGTCTTGGCCAAATAAGTAATACCGAAGGTACCCTGGCCTAAAACTCTTTCAATTTTATATACATACGACTTTCCATGAAGTAAAAAACCGGCAGGTAAGCTATTGCTATATGACATCACCATAAATTAACGTAAGTTCTACAAATTGTAAATTCTGTGACTTGCAAGATTACCGTATCTTTATATTACTTAATGAATAAAGAATTACGAATAATAATCACTGAAAGCAAAGTTATAGAATTATTTTGTATGGCAGATGATTTAGCTTCACTGATTTTTAAATTCTACAAGTTTTTCTGCAACTATGATAATATATCATATAATTTATATTTTAGATTTATTACTTATGGCAATAAGTTTCAGGGCAAAACCACAAGGGATAACATTTTCTATGTTATAGACGTATAAGCTTAATTATACTATATACTCAATATCATTAACAAAATTAATACATAATTTTTATATTGTTCCCTTTTTCTTAAAATTTTCAAGATGAGGGGTAAGATTGTTAAATATAAGTGTGGATAGATAACAATAACAGAGAAAATAATCAGTTATCAATACATGTGGTATATATTTACGATGGTACACCAAGACTCGTACGGTGTTATTCACCTTACCAACGATAAGAACTTTGGATAAAAACAAAAAATATTGAATAAGTGTAAGAAAAAATGACTAATATTGCTCTATACTTACACAAAACAAAAACAGGAAAAACATGAAGATTATCTATTTGTCAGTAATCATGTCGTTGCTCGCTGCATGTGGCAACGGGGCGAATAGAGCGGAAGCGGAGGACGTACTTATAGACTCTACGGGCATAAGCGCGGAGGACTATTCGGAGGATGAGGAAGAAATGTTTGAAGGCGGAAAAGTGTATGTGTCGGAGGACGGACGCGTGACAATAGAGTCGGGCGTATGTCCCAACGGTGGAACATCGCCCGACTATTGGGCTAAATGGACTATAGTGAACGACAAGGGTGTGAAGCATGAGTTGCGGTTTTCCGAGACGTCTTACGTCGGTGGCGTACATTCTCTGAAAAAGAATGACGGGACAACCTACTACATCGTTGACTGCTCGGGGAAGGCATCCAGCTCCGAAGAATATGAATGGCTGGAGGCTTACAGGATTGTCGGCGACACAATAAGAGAGGTTAATGTGAAAGACGGAAGCAACAAGGTTGAAGAAAACGATTTTGAGATAATCTATTGCATACCCAACTGGTATTTCGCCACAAACGGTGACGGCTATGACTGGTTGTTTGAATACGACGCGAAGAGCAGAAACCTTTATGTGCCGATACCGAAAGACGGAGATATTATTGACCGGTACAAGGTGTGGCATTTCAACGGTAAGCGTTTTGTAGCCTTAGGTGAGCAGCCACACAAGGACATGCACAAGAGTCTGGGGAGATATAACCGGCTGATATGTTATTTCACTACCAAGGACTACATAGTGCGTGTGGATTCGCTTAACAGTCACACATTGCGTTACGCCTCATGGAAGAAGCCAAAGACAATGGCCGACAAGCCCGACGTAGTGATAACGGGAGGTAAAAGACGGCACCATCACTCAGCACCGGACGAGCTGGAGAGATGCGACGACTATCGGTTCACGCACGGCGGTTATGAGTATATAGCAAACTACTGCGAGACGGATACCGCAAAAAGCATTCACCAGGATTATCTGTTGATAAGAAAAAACGGAAAGGTGGTGGTGAAACAGGAGAAAGAGTGATAAGCAGTCCGGCTATTGTGTATGGCTTTATTTATGGATGCAGGCACAGGACACGCACATTTGAAAAGTGTTCGGAGGATATAAAACGCTTTATTTCAACAATATGTATTAGATGGAGTAAATTTGGCGGAGCGTTGAATTAGAAGTAAATTGGATGAAGACTATGATTAACTAAATACAGATTAGAAGTGGCAATCAAAAACAGAATAAGTACAATTAAATGCATTTATATGAATCATAAATCCGGATTATATATGTACCATCGGTATACTTGCATACATCCTAAATCAGTATTATCAAAGATTGACACCTCAAAAAATCATACTTAGTACAAGTTTTAGATGTATTGCAGTAAACATATATCTGCATATATTGATAGCTGATCATTCTCTTTGTTATTTATACATACGCACATTTAACAATCATACCCATTTTCTTAAAAAAATTAAGAAAAAAGGGAAAGATATGAAAATTATGTATTAATTTTGCTAATGATATTAAGTATATAGTATAATTAAGTTTATATTTCTATAAAAAGAATATGCATCAAACATTAGTGAGAACATTGTTCCGACAACTTATTACTAAACGAAATAAATCTAAAGTATAAATGCCCCCAAAAGACAATAATAATATACATTTATCTGTTAATACCTATCTGCAAGGTGGCAAATACCGTATTGTCCGATATATCAAAAGCGGTGGTTTCGGCTGCACATATGAAGCGGAACACGTGTTGTTGGGAAAACATGTGGCAATTAAGGAATTCTTTGTAAAAGATTTCTGCAACCGTGACAAAAGCACCCGTCACGTGACAATAGGAACAGAAAGTAAAAGAGGACTGGTAACAAAACTACGCAAGAAATTTGTTGCCGAGGCAAAGGCTATATGTCTTCTAAATCATCCCAACATAGTAAGTGTTTCAGACATATTCGAGGAAAACGGAACTGCTTATTATGTCATGGATTATATTGATGGAGAATCCTTGTCTGACATAGTAAATAAAGAAGGGCCCTTGCCGGAAAGACGCGCCCTGAAATATATCAGAGAAGTTTGTGATGCCTTGGCATATGTCCACAAGAAAAACATACTACATTTGGATATTAAGCCTGGAAATATCATGATTGACAAAAGAGACCACGCCATTCTTATAGATTTTGGCGCCTCCAAGCAATATGATGAATGTGATGGAGAAAACACTTCAACGCTTACAGGTAAAACTCCGGGTTATGCACCATTGGAGCAGATGGGAAATGATGTAGTAAAATTTCTGCCTGCCACTGACATATATTCAATAGGTGCCACACTTTATAAATTACTTACAGGTAAGACTCCATTAAGCGCCACAATGCTGGCTGCAGGAGATACATTGGAGCCACTTCCAGCCAATATAAGCAGTTCCACCCGTAAGGCAATCTCTGCTGCCATGGAACTAATTAAGAACAAACGACCGCAGAGCATCGAAGAATTCCTAAAAATATTAGACAGCGGTAAGTCAGAGGAAAATGATGAAGATACTATCCCGGTCGAGATATTTCAAGAAAGGAATGCAAACGAAAACAATAATAAACCTCAGAATAACAAACCCATAAATGCAATCCATCTGAATAATATGGGAGTGTCCGCTTTTGAGGAAGGCCGTATTGAAGAAGCCATCTCTTATTTTTTCAGTGCAGCGAACAAAGGATTATCTGACGCAATGTATAATTTAGGCTTGATGTATGACAAGAAACAAATTTATGATCAAGCCATATACTGGTATAAGACAGCAGCTCAAAAAGGACTATCCAATGCAATGTATAATGTTGGAGAATGCTATGAGAACGGCAAAGGTGTTCCTCAAAACTACGAACTGGCACTATCCTGGTATAGGAAGGCCGCAGACAAAGGTAATAAAGACGCCTTGGACAGCATTAATCGTTTGAAACAGACAATCAAGATTAAAAACAAAGCAGATTACAAAGAATTATTGAATTTCTTCTTGTATACAGCAGCTACAATACTATGTATATGGCTTCTGGTGTGGTTTTTCGACAGAGGAGGAGGATATATAAAAGGTGGAGCATTCATACTTCCTATCATTACCACTATAAATGCATTTAAGAGTTTATTTAAATTTTTCAAATCATTAAAATAATTAGTAATATAATGGAGCACCAACTATTACACAGTTCTGCCACAAAGTATGACCAGGATTTAGGCGTACTTTTGAGTGAATATTCAAACTCAGAATACAAGTTTAATTTATGGTACATCTTAATCTTGTTAATTCCAATCATTGGCATAATCATCTTTTTAATATTATTAATCAATTTCCTGTTAAGCCGATATCCGTCGAAAACCTATCAGTTGTATGAAAACGGATTTGTGGTCAAGAACAAAAAAAATCGTATCGTTAAGACTGTTATGTATGATAACATTGAATTTGTTGTTCGAAAGAACACCAAAATATATATGTATGGATTCTATAATGTCACACGATATGAAATTGCATTAAAAAACGCCGCAAATAAGAGTTTATTTTCATTCTACACAAAGTGCCGAAACGAAAAGGAGTTACCGGAAAAGAACAACTGGGCCGTCATATTTATAAATGATTTAGAGAAGAGCTGCGGTCTATACCTTATAAACCGTATAAAACAGGTATTCAATAAAGAAGGCTTGGTCCGTCTTAAAGATGAAGGAATAACCATAGGTAAGGGCTATATTACAGATAAAAATAATTTCACCTTTTACAACTATGATATTAGCCAATATAAACATATTGAGTACAGCCTGTTCCTTTATCACAAAGATTACCAAGAAAAAATGTTCAAAAGCCAAGGACACCGTGTATGTCTCAACTTAGAGACAAATATGATTCTCAAACTTTATGTCTTAAGGAATATGCTGGGTCTAAATATATAAAAATTACATTATTGAGATAGACAAATCGGAATTTTGATTTGAGAATATATAATACAGCTATGTCCTGTAAGGAATAAAATAACGTGAGTCCGTCGAACTCACGTTATTTTATGCATTGTTATTTTATCACTATTTTTCTTCCATCCACTATGTAAACACCACGCGCGAGTCCTTCGGCAGAAGGTCCCATGTAACGGCCGCCAAGGTCATAAACACCAGTATGACGTGACGGTGAGTCAACATTAAGATGATATATGCCGTCTGTATCTCCTTCATGATGCCGTATCCTGGCTTTTGTGTCAGCGGCGGGCAACCGGACGTATGCCCTTGTGGCTTTCAGTTTCGTACCATCATTAATCGGTCTTACAAGCTGCGTACCGTCAGCATTGACAAACCGGATGGTCTTGCCTGCAGACGGATCGACCTGAAAAAGATCTGTGGAGTTGTATATTCCGGTGAAACTGTATTCAGAGAAAGGTTCTGTCTGGAGAGCATGCACGACGCTCAGAGGTTGTGCTTCGGAAATCAGTTTGTTCATGAAGACAGGATCGGTTATTTCCGTTCCCTCAACGGGGCGCACGAGATAAGGCACTCCCGGCTGTGTCTGTGAAACAGACCTGAAGTCAAGATTGAACGTATTGTCGGCATTCATGGTGACACCCGTGAACTCCTGGAAGTCTGCACCCAGGAACTTCGTGCTGATGTCCTCGGCCGTAAGGGCGAAAGGCAGACAAAGGGAGTACCATCCGCCATCGCCGACAAAGGTGCGCTGAAGAGTCACACGGTCCACCGTCATATTAAGATAAGACGTTATCGCATCGCTGTTGTCAGCCTCCTGTGTGTCACCGTCGAGGACAATGGAAGTCGGGAAATGAGGAATGGCTGAGCCTTTGTAGAGATATACCTCACCATTGTTGAGAGTGCTGCTGTAACAACTGAATATTATTGGCGAATTGAATGTATTACATTGTATCGTCCTATATGTTCCCCCTCCTTGAAACTTCACCACAGCTTCACCCGTTGCAGACGAAACATCAATCAATGCCCTGGAATTATTGTCCTTATCCATTTGTGTCAGAAAAGACTGCGCTTTTCCACCCTCTTTCTGTGCAAGATATCTGTTCCCTGTATTAAAATACCAACCGGAAGCCGTGCCTTCAAGTATCAGAAACTGACACTGCGGAGTGACCACGACATCATCGTCAGCAATGGCAACAGGAGTAGAACCTCTGTTGTTGGAACGCTGCTCTGTGCTCAACGCCACTCCCGCAGACCTGTTTACAATAACTAACACATCACCTTCTTTCAGTTCCGAAGCGTCGCGCACAAGTCTGAACACAGTGTCGTCCTGCGAACGAACAACAATGCTGAACATAATGATATAAATTATAAACAGAGTTCTGAGAATCACGGTCATATATGTTATTTTTTATGGCATACCGGTCGGTGTCAGAAAAACTGTACACATTCCGCACCACCTCCCGTTAAAGAACACAAATCCGATACGTCTTCTGACTTCCTTTTTATGTCAAAAGCCTCATACGGTCATACCTCTTGTATTAACTTCTGGAACAGTCGTTTCCGAAACAGCCACTTCGCTATCACAAATATAGTGAAAGGTGAGAGCAACGACAAAACGGAGAAACTATGTTTTTCCGAATTTGGCATTGCCGAACCGCCTCCTATCTTCTACAAATATAGTGAATATTTCTGTAACATATTCATTCCATTCATTATAATTCCATAAAATGCCACAAGTGATGTATCACATCATAAGATAACGGACTGCCAATATATTTACACCTGTCGGTCAAACCATAACACCTTTTATCGTAACATTTTGAAGATAACAAAATATTACTGTTCGGTAAACAATGCGCTATTATAAGAAAAGTTGTTATAGTATGTTGCTAACTTTTTTTGGGGGTAATGTTATCAATAATTGTTCCGTCCAATTTGAATTTATATTCTGTATCATTCTTTTTTAATATTATTATAGAATCGTTTCTGTCTCTTCCTAAATAATCATCATATTCAATATCTATAATGATTTTTCCTTCTTTATTTATACATCCGAATTTTTCATCTTTTGAAACAATAGCTGTTTGGTGTATAAAATTTTCTGCTGCATCATAAATAGGTTCTATTATCCATTTGCCGTTTTTATTTATGTATCCGAATTTTTTTGCAAACATATTATTCTCAACACGTTTTCCCATTACAGCTAATCCCTCATGAAATTCAGTCCCATGTAATGAATTTAAAAGTGGGTCTGGGAATGTAGGCGCAATTACAAATTTGCCTGTCTTATTAATAAAACCGTATAAATTGTATGGCATTGGTCCAAATATAGAATTATAATATCCTTTATGCACTCCGACTCTGGCAAGTCCTTCGGAAAAATTTTCAGCATTATCGAAATTAAAAGGTATTACCACTTGATTATTTAAATCTATATATCCATATTTATTTCCGATCTTTGCATAGAGTAAATTTTCTGAAATATCTCCTAAATCATCGTATTTAAATGGAATGACAGTTTCCCCAGTTTCATAATTAATCACTCCATATTTCTTTCCGGTTTTTACTAATTTTAAATACTTTCCCAATTGTGGAAACTCATAATATCTGATATCGCCAATGGATGAACCATTAAATATAAAATCTGTAACCAATTATTTTTTGAGTTTGCTATTGCAAGCTTATCTTTTAAATATAAAAAAGATGGATCATTTAGAGTAGGTTTATATATGATATAGTCATATTTTATTTTAAAAATAACAGTCTCATCATATTTTAGGACTCCCCATTTATTGTTCAGATTTCCCATGAACACACTGTCATCCAGTAGGGTTATGTCATCATATTTGAATTGTATTTTTATTTTCCCGTTCTTATCCAGAAATCCCCATTTGTTATTACATTTAAATGCCAAATAATCGTTCGTACTTAATTTATAGTCGTCATAATCACAGTTTATATTTATCTCACCATCAACATTAACAGCGCCGTATTTTTTATTCTTGCATATAATACGACATTTATTTGTTAAATCTGAAATTGTATCATATATGCATGGAAGAATCTCGTTACCTTTTGTATCTATCAAACCATAGCATGAATCTAAAACAACAGAGGTTCCGTCCTGGAATTCACCTATAAATTTATATTTTTGTTGTAGTTCATTATAAATATCTTTGTCTAAAACTTCAAAAGGTTTACCTGATTGGTATTTATCACCAGTAGCACATGAATTTACAACCAGAATTAAAGTAAGTAAATAGAAAAATCTTTTTGTGTTCATATATTATAATTATTAGTTATTAAATAATAAAGCGTGAGCAAATACTTTGCTACGCTGATAGGTATCGCCAAACACCTTGCCCCATAACAAGTACGCCCACGCATATCGTGAGCACTTACTTACTGTTATTTGGGGCATTGATTCAATTGGCGATTTTATCAGCCCATAACAATAGCAAATGCTAAAGTTTAATAGTATGTCTTGAAATAGCTTTATGCTAAATCTGTACAAAAATAAGTTAAGTTTTTGATAATAAGAAATTTTTCTATATATATTTCTGTATCTGAGAAATACATGGTAAGTAAATATGTTAATAGAATTTGTTCCTTAGAATAAGGATGGATCGTTTTTCAAATTAAGATAAAATGTAGTAGACAAATAGAACAGTTTATCTAGTTTTATCTCCAATCCATCTTTAATCCACCTCCAATTCATCTCCAATCTAACTCCAATCCGTCTCCGTCATGCCTCCGGTATATCCACTTCCTCATTTTAACGTCATAACTCTTGCCCGTTACTCCTTTTCATATTATTTTTGCATCATGAAGTATCTGTATGCATCCATCGGCTTCGTTTCCGTGATCCTTGGCATTATCGGCATATTCCTGCCGGTCCTGCCCACCACGCCCTTTCTCTTGTTGGCCGCCGCAATGTTCTTCCGCGGTTCGCCACGCGCATACCGTTGGCTGATGAATCATCCCCGCCTTGGTCCCTACATAAAAAGTTTCCGTGAGGATAAGTCCATCCCCTTGCGCATAAAGGTCATTGCCATATCCACCCTTTGGCTCACAGCCATCCATTGCGTGCTCTTCATTTTTCCCTGGCTCTGGCTCAAACTTGCAATGATACTCCTTGCCACCGCCATCACCTTCTACATCCTCTCCTTCAAGACACGCCGTCGCTGACACCCGCATCCCGTTATTGTCGCAGCTGTCTTGTTGTTACTTCATTCCAGAATTTAAGATATATACCCAACAGAAACACAATCTATAATTATTCAATATCTTACTATATAATCCCATTTCCATTGGGTATAGGTATGTTAGTTTTTGTTGTTTATGGTTAAAACCTATAATCCTAAGATATGGTGTTATTGGTTTTATTATCTTTAGTATCCAGTTTTCTTTCTATCATTAGATCAAGCCTTTTAATACACTCACCGATGTCTGCAAGTGCATCTGCTATGTCTTTATGTTTATTCCTTTTTATATTAGGTGATATTGTTATATTATTTTTATATTTGGAATCATTACTGTCCCGTAAAAGTGGATAAATAGTTCTATGAAATTATTGAAATATAGTCAATTACACGGTTTTTTGAAATGAAACGGACTTGATTTTGCAACTTTGCAGTCTAATACAAATGGCTGCTATGTTCCAAGACAAATACGTATTCTCTCAATTAACCGCTTTTCTGAACAGGACTCAGTTCAACAACTATGTTCGCAAGTATGATGGCAACAGATATGTGAAACATTTCACTTGCTGGAATCAGATGCTCGCGATGATGTTTGGACAACTGAGTAACCGTGAGAGCCTGCGAGACTTAATCGTTGCTTTCGAGGCGCATAGGGCCAAGCAATATCATCTTGGTTTAGGTCGTGAACCGATAGCCAAGACAACTCTTGC
>ERZ857521.65-NODE-65-length-150446-cov-5.233565_pt1 | contig 150446 bp, 101 predicted proteins | sample MGYA00519701_ERZ857521 | MGnify/ENA primary metagenome ERZ857521 (study PRJEB31778, sample SAMEA3449346) | human gut metagenome | biome: human gut; feature: human-associated habitat; material: faeces | place: United Kingdom | collected 2010/2012 ...
ACTCTCTATCTCGATTCACACAGGAGGTCTATAATCGTTCTTTCTCCTCTTACTACTTCAAAGAGATTAACGAGCGGTTCCTGCTCGATTATACACTCTATATTCAGAAAACTGGCATAAAGAACGGCAACAAAGGCGGATTGACTCAAAAACTCCGCCGCCTGCGTGCAACTTGCCGTTATGCCGAAAAACAAGGAATTTACGGTGTAGACATGAAAGCGTTCGAATGCTTGGGTGATAATATCAAATGGGGACAGACTACTTCCAAAGCGACTTCCTATGTAGCTCTTGCCAAACTGGAGAATATCGACCGTAGTTTGTTTTCGAAGAAAGAGCAGCTACATCTCGATCTCTTTCTATTCAGTTACTATACCGGAGGCATGGCCAATGTGGATGTATGTTATCTGACTTGGGACTCTATAAAAGAAGATAAGATCATCTATGAGCGCATGAAGTTTCCCAAACAAGCCAAACCACTTCTGATTGAAAAAGCGAGAAAAATCATCGAGAAGTATCGTGGTACTGGTTTCGAGAATTATATCTTTCCTGTCTTTACTCACAAACACAAGACCGATATGCAACGCACAAAGCGAATCAGTAATCTTACGGTCAAAATGACTATAACCCTTGCTAAGGCTTGCCGCTTGCTAAAAATAAAGGATAAGCTGACATGGTACTCTGCCCGTGCCAGCTTCATTACTCGCATGGTGGACCAAGGCTACTCGCCATACGTTGTGGCCGAGATGGCAGGCAATAGCCCGATGGTAATCTACAAGCACTATTACAAGAATACCAAGGCTGATGAGATGCTCAAAGAGATGAATTCAATTTTTGGTGAATAATTTTCAGTATCGACAAACCTTTTCTGTCGAGACTCCCTATTCATTTATATACCGATACAAAACCGGTGGAATATTCATCACTAAAAAACATCTGTTATGAGCAAAAATGTATTGCAAGTCTTTGATAAGCTATTGCTACACCTGTCACTAATTGAGAGAGAACGAAATGGCCAGATAATCACCGGCTCCCAAAACGAACGAAAGTTTCGGTATGTTCGGGATTGTCTGTGTAATTTTACCCAAACCGTAATGAAGCGAGATTTCAACATACTGACTTTTGATGATATTGACACGCAATTCCTTCAAAAGTATGTCAACCATTTGAATGGGCGCAATGTGAAGAATAAACTGCAAAAACTTCGTCGAGTATTCCGAGAGGCTAATGCCGATACCTCAGTTTTTGATGGCGTGAAGATTCCGGTCAAGTTGGAAGGTGAGCCATTGTCAGTGGATCATACCGCGATTGAACGGATAGAATTTATGAGCCGGAGCAAACTCACAGATAAAGAAGAATTATATATCGACTTGTTCCTGTTTGGCTATTATACCGGAGGCACGACAATTAATGAGATGGCATCACTTAAAACATCCTCCATTAAGAAAGGGTACTTGTATTGCAAGCGGAATGCATCTGAAAACATTGCCGTCATCCCTTTGTGCTCAGAAGTATTACATATCATCGACAAATATCAGTCGACGTGCTTTGACGACTACCTGCTCCCAATCTTTACCCATAAACACAACTCTCCCGAACAACAACTCGGAAGGATCAAGCGTATCTCGGAGTTGACAAACCAGACATTGAGAAAGGTTTCAAAGATGCTTAAACTTGAAAATGTGATTACGATGGGAATGGCGAAATTCATATTTATTGAACACCTGCTTTCAAATGAAGTGCCTTATGAAAAGGTCGCTCAGTATTCGGGTTGCTCAATCGAAACCGTACTCCGACACTCCGAAAAAATGCGTCAAAATTATGGTGAATAATATACATAAGATACGGACTAACTATACTGATTTTACTCACATAATAAAAGTGAGTAATTCGAGTAAAAACAACTCCTTTTCCTGTATATCTAAAAATGAGGGAAATGAAAAGAAATAGGGTGTCTCGTTTCCGAGACACCCTATTTCTTTATATACATCTAATAACCATCAAGTTGCTAAAATTCAGATATTTGAGCATTAAAATAATACAGGTTTTGTCATTTTTGTAGTTTTCTTCTTTTCTACCCCTTTTTTACGATTTCAATGACTTTTTTGAAGCGAAAAAACTTCAAAAATCATTGCTATGTTTACTGTAAATATAAAAGGGAAAAGAGATCCTAAAAACATCAATTTCGTTAAACTCGAAATGGTGTTCTATAAGCGAGGTTATGTTCGCGTTACAAAGGTTATCAATATCACTGGACTCTACTCGGAGTGGAATCAAAAGTCACAGTTTTTCGTCGGAAAAGAATCTTCCGAAAAAAATAAGTTTCTCCAGCAACAGAAACTCAAATACCTCAAAGTTGGCGAGCGCTGGGATGCCCAAGGTAAGGATTGGATTCCCGTGGAGCTATCTCACTATTACGATACCGATCCAAACTACCGAAACAAATACATCCCAATCTCGGATATTATCGAACAACTTGCAGTGAAATTTGAGAACCAAGAGCGATACAAAAATGGTCGTGTACTCAAAAGTCTCTCTACATCCCGAAAGTATCGCTACTTAAACATCTCACTCAAACAGTTTACTCGAAGTAAGTATCATCGGGATTTTACAAAGTATCGGTTTCGAGACCTAACACAGAAATTCCTTCAAGACTTTGTTGTCTGGGTTCAAATCAAAGCTGCTAAAAATGGAAATACTGGTGATGTCAGTGGTAAACTTCGAAAATTGAAAGCAGTCTGCCTTTATGCAAAAGAACAAGGAGTATACAATGTGAATCTTAACGCCTTCGGTTCATTTAAGGAGAAACTGAAACATCGCATTACTACACCTAAAGGAGTATCTCTGGAAGCGATGCAACAGATAGAATCTTTCGACCGTACTCTGCTTACCAAGAAAGAGCAACTCTATCTTGACCTATTTTTGTTTAGTTACTATACAGGAGGGATGTCTGCTATTGATGTTTGTTTACTTACCCGAGATCAAATCAAAGACGATCAGATTATCTATGAGCGTACCAAATATGATAAGCAGGCACGGGTCATCATCATTGACAAAGCGGCAGAAATTATCGAACGCTATCGAAACGAAGCGTATATGAATTACGTCTTTCCGACCATCAAGCGATATAATCTGACTCAATCCAAGCTTTATGGACGAGTGAAGCGGATAAATGAAAAGGTCAATGAAACACTACGAGAAATCTGCGATCATTGCGGAATTAAATCACGGGTGACATGGGGAACTGCTCGTAGTAGTTATATCTCCAAGATGATTGACGAAGGTTTTCATCCGCTCCAAGTTGCTGAACTCGCTGGAAACTCTCCACAAACCATCTACCGGTACTATTACACAATCTCCGACAAAGAGAAAATGAAGGTGAAGATGAATAAAGTGTTTTAGGAAAGAATTATTTGCATATTAATTATCAATGATATATCTTTGCATTATCAATGATAATTAATTAAATGATAGAAGTTTCAGAAATAAAAACCATTCAAGTAGAAAGTTATATTGATACTTTGAGAGATATACCTGTTGGCGCAAACCGAGTGTATCTTTTGATTGGTACTGTCTATACGGGTTTTCATAATGCTAAAACCAGATTGTCAAAACAAAACTTGCAATTTGTGTTTAGGAGGTTTAGTGAAGAGGATAAACAATTTCTTGAGGTAAAACGATTAAAATAAATATATATGGCAAATGAGCGTAAAACCGATTTTTTCATCGGGAAGCTATTGGATGGAGCTAAAATAGACTATACTCCCAATGGCAGTAGTATCAAGGAAATTAAAGATGCCTTGAAAACTTCATCAAAGAAAAAAACAGGGAGAGCAGGGTTCCCTGAATTTGTTTGCAAGTCAAAAGATTTTATTATTGTTATTGAAGATAAGGCTGATCTAAGTATGCAAGCGTTATATGCTGATGAAAATAATACCACTTTGCAAATGGATGTAAAAGCAATCACTGAATATGCTGAAAATGGTGCGCTTCATTATGCCGAAGAAATAATTAAGAAGACTTCATTTGACAAAGTATTTGCTTTTGGATGCTCTGGAGACGAAAAACATCATCTAATCCGCCCAATATTTGTTGATAATAGAGGCTGTAAGCTGCTGACCCCTGTCGATAACTTTGAGAATTTTGCCCCAGAAAATATCGAGAAATATTATCGAGAGCAAGTTCTTGGCGAAGTGCCCCAAGAAACTTTGGAGCTAGAAGATATTATCAAGAAATCAGCTGAATTACATGAAGCCTTACGGAATTATGGGCAACTTGGAGACTCCGAAAAACCGCTTGTAGTTTCTGCAATATTGCTTGCTTTAAAAGAAGAGACCTTTTCAATTGAGTTGTTAAAAGGAGATGAGTTAAAAACTGATGGGCAGATTATTTTTGATGCTTTGACCACTCACTTAGAACGAGTAAAAGTAGAGCCGCAAGCTAAAAAGAATTTAATACTCAACCAATTTACCTTGATAAAAGACCGTCCGATGTTAAATCGGATAGATGACAGATTAACTGATAAAGATTCAAAATTAGCAAAAACACCTCTAAAATATTTTACGGAATTTCTTAAAAGGCATGTTCTTTCTTCAGTTACAACTAATTCATCGGAAGATGTATTGGGGCGATTTTACGGTGAATTCATTCGTTATAGTGGTGGGGATGGGCAGTCGTTAGGTGTAGTTTTAACGCCGAGTCATATCACAGATCTATTTTGTGACTTAGTAGACATTAAACCAACGGATGTAATTTTTGACCCTTGTTGTGGTACCGGTGGATTTCTTATTGCTGGCATGTACCATATGCTAAACAAAGCAGAACCGTCACAATATGCTAACATCAAACAAAATCAAATTCATGGTGTAGAGGTTCGAGATGATATGTTTTCTATTGCTACTACCAATATGATTCTAAGGGGTGACGGTAAAAGTAACTTAATTTGTGAGGACTTCTTGAAAATTACAATTTCAGACTTACGTAGGATTAACGCAACAGTCGGTTTCATCAACCCTCCATATTCTCAGGCAAAGAATAAAGAGACTGCACATTTATCTGAGATATGTTTTATAAGGCACCTGCTTGATGGCTTGTCAGATGGGGCCAGATGTGTCGTCATTGTTCCTCAATCGACAATGATTGGTAAAACTAAAGAAGACAAGAAGGTTAAACAGCTTATTCTTAAAAAACATACACTGGAAGGAGTAATAACATTAAATAAGAATACATTCTACGGAGTTGGCACAAATCCCTGTATTGCAGTATTTACAGCGCATAACCCACATCCTAAAAACAAATATTGTAAATTTGTTAATTATGAGGATGATGGTTTTGTTGTCAATAAACATATTGGTTTGGTTGAAACAGAACGTGCCAAAGAGCGAAAAGCTCGGTTATTGTCATGTTGGCTATATGATGCTCCAGCTGAAACTAAATTTATGGTTAAAACAACCATTGAAGCTAGTGATGAATGGCTACATTCATTTTATTACTTTAATGATGAATTACCGAATGAAGCAGATTTTGAGAAAACGATGGCAGATTACCTGACATTTGAATTCAATCTGATAACCCATGGAAAAGGTTATCTATTTAATATGGAGGATTAACTATGCAAAATATACTTAAGCAGGCACAATGGGACAAATTTAAAATTGAAGACTTATTCTCTGTTACAATAGGACAAAATATTGATGGAAATAAAGTTGATAAAAGCACAGGAAAAACTCCATACATTACTCGCAAGGAATCAAACAATGGGTTAGATGGATTTATAAATGCTTCTCAGTCCATGCTTAATATTTCTTTTCCTGTTATTACGATAGGAAATGAGACAGCAGAACCTTTTGTGCAAACTTATAATTTTTTTACGGGAACAAAAGTCAATATTTTAATTCCCAAAGTAGCACTTTCAAAATATGTTTTGCTATTTATCTGCAATGCTATAAAGATGCATAAAAGTAAGTATTCCTATTCGTACTCTATAAATTCAACTCGGCTTAAAAAACAAACAATTCTTCTACCTATTAATAAAGATAGTGTTCCTGATTATGAATTTATGGAACAATATATGGTGAAATTAGAAAGTAAAAAAATTAGTTCTTATAAAATGTATATTTCAGAACGAAAAACAGAATTATTTGCGAATGAAAAAATTGCATCATTAAATGAAAAAGTTTGGAATGAATTTAAAATTGGAGCGTTATTCAACATAAAAGCGGGAAAATCCAAAGGATTAAATCACCTAAAACGGAATGAGAACGGCATAAGTTACTTAGGAGCTACAAATAACAATAATGGCGTTTTAGCACTAGTAGAACAAGTCGAAAATATGGTTCAAAAAGGGAATTGTATTGCTTTTATTCGAAATGGTGAAGGTTCAATGGGTTATTCAATCTATAAAAAGGAAGATTTTATTGCAACTTCTGACATTACAGTTGGATATAATGAAAATCTTAATCCATATGTGGGAATGTTCATAACTACCGTTGCTGATAAAGTACGAGGTAAATATAACTTTGGATATAAAAGAAGTGATGGAAGATTGAAGAAGGAAACATTGCAATTGCCTGTAAATGAAAAAGGAGAACCAGATTACAAATATATGGAACAATATATAAAACAGATAGAAATTGATCTATTAACCAAATATCTGACATTTATAAATAACAGAAAATAATTATGTAGTGGGCATACGATGATATAAAAGCCACATAGAATATTTTTTGTGTAGTCCCTTATGAAATTACCACTCTACGCAAGTTCTCTGTATATATCATTTATAAGAGAATAGCTATGTAAAGGGTTATAAAATCCGAACAGACTGTATATCTTTGCAATCGAAATAAAACCATTATAAATCAAGTTCGTATAGGGTTACACGGTGGATTCAGTGCTTTATCCTCAAATGGCTATTGATATACAGTCTGTTATCAAAGAGTTAGAGCTGCCGGTAACGAGCGCCTCCTTTTATTTTACCATTTATTTCACCACGATTTTTTACCCCGCGCCACACGGTGGCCGTTGATGGCCAGCATGACCGGCGCAACGAAATAAAAAAGCCACCACCATCTCCAGCTGTCGCCTCCCCAAAGGACGACGACCAGCACGACGGACATGAGAGCCAAACCGCCATACCCCGCTTTAAGCTGCCAGCGGGCGTTTTCCAACGCGGCCTGACGGCGTATCTCGACGCAGACGCGCCTGACCTCTTCTTCGGAATGTTTTTCTTCCCGTACCATAGTTCCCTTGGTTCAAACCGCTCCCCGGGGCTCGCCCCGCCGGATGCGGCGACGTTATTTCAGCGGCGAATCGGGCTCCCGGGACATCACCAGGTAGAACATGCGGTCGAGGAAGCCGGGGGCGAACTTCTTGACAAAATGCGTGGCACGCCCCTCGTTTTCCATCAGGCAGAGGCGCTTGCGCTTCAGGATGCCGCGGGCGACAATGCGGGCGACCTCCTCGGGGGTCATCATCTTCGCCTCGTCACGCGGGGTTTCGCCCTGCTGCGTGCCGTCGGCCGTGAGGGCCGAGAAGCGGACATTGGATGCCGTGAAACCCGGGCAGGCTACCATCACATGCAACCCTTTTCGGAGGTTTTCGATGCGCAGCGTTTCGAGGAAGCCCGTCATGGCGAACTTCGAGGCCGAATAGCCCGTGCGTCCCGGCAGCCCGTGCAGCCCGGCGACGGACGAGATACCGACAATCGAACCGTGCGACTGCTGGAGATACGGCAGGGCGAATTTGCAACAGTTGACCGTACCCCAGAAATTGACGTCCATCAGGCGGTGGAGCACCTCCAGGTCGACGTCGTCGAAAATGGCGCGCATCGAAAGCCCGGCGTTGCAAATCAGCACGTCGATACCCCCGAACTCACGCACGGCCGTGTCGATGAGCCGGCGGCACTCGCCGACATCGGTCACATCGACGCCGCAATAGGCGGCCTGCCCGCCCCGGGAACGGATGTCGCCCGCGATAAGCTGTAATTTCTGCACGCTGCGCGCACCCAGCACCACGCGGGCGCCCTGTGCGGCGAACTCGCGTGCCATCGCCTCGCCGATACCCGACGAAGCACCCGTCACGATGACGACCTTATTTTTAAAATCTTTCATATCAATCGTTTATTTCAATCTGCAACGTATCGTAGGCCATGTGTACGCCGCGGGGGAGCGTCGGCTCCGTCACGGCATGCAGGCCGATGTCGTGGGACATGTGCGTGAGGTAGGCCTCGCGCGGGGCAACGCGGGCGATGAGCGCAAGGGCTTCGGCCACGTTGAAATGGGAATAATGCTCCGTAAAGCGGAGCGCGTTGACGACGAGCACCTCCACGCCCCGGAGTTTTTCGACCTCGGAACCTTCGATGGTCTTGAAATCGGTCAGGTACGCCAGCTTGCCGAGGCGGTAGCCCGTGACGGCGAAGCGGTCGGAGTGGTGCCCCGAAATGGGAATGACCTCCAACTCCCCCACCCGGAACGGCCGGGCGACGTCGATCTCATGCAACTCGATTTCGGGCACGCCGCGGTATTTATCCTGCGCGAAGGCATAGTCGAAGTCCTTGCGCACGACGCCGAGGGTATGGGGTGCGGCGTAGATGTCGACCTTGTGCACCAGCGGCGGGTAATCGACAAAGTTGAAAGCCCGCACGTCGTCCAGCCCGCCGATATGATCTTTGTGTTCGTGCGTGAGGAGGATGGCGTCGAGGTGGCGGATGCCCGTACGGAGCATTTGGCAGCGGAAATCGGGGCCGGCGTCGATGACCATACGCACGCCGCATGCCTCGACCATGGCCGAAGTGCGCAGGCGGTTGTCGCGCTTGTCGGCCGAGGTGCAAACCTTGCAGCGGCACCCGATGACAGGGACGCCCTGCGAGGTGCCCGTTCCCAGAAAGGTGAGTTTCATGCAGGCAAAGATAGTAAAAATAGGACGACTGCGTACGGGCACACCGAAGAATCTGCCGCAGTGCACCGGCTCGGCCGCTGCAAAGTCCGGGGCTGTCGCCAGGGCAAACACCCCCAAGCCGCAGGCTGTCTGCAAAACCGGAGAAGACAACCGGGGAAAGCTCCCGGAACGTTCCGGCAAGTACCGGAAAGGCCCGGCACACCCGCCCGGCGTACCCGGAAACACCGGGAAACCCGGCCCCTTACCCCGGAGCCCGGGAAAATCCCGGCACACCGCAGCTCCGGGAAACTCAGTAGGTCTGCTCGATATTCCAGACGAAGGCACGCGAGCCCTGCATCTTGGTGGCGGCGTCCATCTCCCGGAAAGCCTCCATCAGCGGCGCGACCTTTTCGTCGTCGACGATGGCCATGAGCGAAGCGTTCATCGACGGCCAGGCGTGCGTACCGTAATGGGGTTCGCCGTCGAACGACCCGCGACCCTCGGTCAGCGCCCAGCGCGTGAAGCCGCGGACGCCCTGCTCGTCGAGGATGGCGTTCACACGGTCGGTGAGCGCCTGGTTGTATGATAAGAATACTGCTTTCATAACGGTATTGGGGTTTTATGTCCCGCCTGCCCGGTGCGGTAACAACCGGACAGGCGGGATAAACGGTTTAATGCCGGCTGGCCTGGTGTTCGGCGGCCAGGCGGGCAAGTTTCTCCTTCTCCTTGCGCTGCGAGCGGTTGACGAATACCGAGTAGAGCGCCGGGATGATGAACAGCGTCAGCAGGGTCGAGAAGGTAAGTCCGCCGATCACGGCGATACCCATCGGCTGCCACGTCTCCGACCCGACACCCGTGCCGATCGCCAGCGGCAGCATACCCAGAATGGTCGTGAACGAAGTCATGAGCACAGGGCGCAGACGGCTCTTTCCGCCGGCGATCACGGCATCGAAGACACCCGAGCCGCGCTCGACCAGCAGGTTCATGTAGTCGACCATCACGATACCGTTCTTGGTCACGATGCCCACCAGCATGATGGCGCCGATCAGGGCAATGAGCGACATCGGCGTGGAGGTCATCCACAAAGCCAGGAAAACGCCCGTGGCGGCGAACGGGATGGTGAACATGATGATGAACGGGAAGAGCAGCGATTCGAACTGCGTGGCCATCACGATGTAGACCAGGATGACGATCAGGATGAACAGCACGCCCAGATCGCTGAAGGCGTCGCCCTGGTCTTCGACCGTACCGCCGATTTCGAGGTCGACGCCGTCGGGCACGGGATACCCGGCGATGAGTTGATCGACCTCGGCCACCACGTCGCCCAAGGCGACGCCGGCTCCGAGCGACGACTTGACCGTGATCACACGCTGGCGGTTCTCGCGCTCGATCATCGGCGCGGCATACTCCTCCTGCACGCGGCCGACCTCCTTGAGTTTCACGGGGCGCCCCTGCCCGTTGTAAAGCGTGATGTTCTCCACGTCCCCGAGCGACATGCGGAACGGTTCGGCATAGCGCACCACGATGTCATATTCGTCGCCGTCCTCGCGGTATTTCGAGGCCACGAGGCCGTCGATGCGGTTGCGCACGGCCTGCGACGCCGTAGCGCTGTTCATGCCGTAATAGGCAAGGCGGTCACGGTCGAAGACCACGTTGAGTTCGGGACGCAGGTCGTCACGCGAAAGCTGCACGTCTCGCGTACCCTCCAGGCCGCCCAGTTTTTCCTTCAGGTCGTTGGCAACGGCGTTGGTCACGTCCATGTCGTAGCCGAAAACCTTGATGTCGACCGTCGCCGAACCGCTCATGCTGCCGTTATCGCCGCCGGGCATCACCGAATATTCCCGCACCTCGGGGATGCGATCCAGTTCCTTGCGCAGCAGGTCGGAGATAACGTAGATCGACCGCTCGCGCTTGTCAGAGGTGGGCAGGCTGAGGTTGTAATTGATGATGTGCGAACCGGTGGTCTGCATCGCAGCGAACGCGTCGTCCGACGAGTTGGCGCCCGACGAGGCCGACACGAGCGTCACCTCGGGATAGTTCTTGTAGATGATGCTGTCGATCTGGCGGGCGATCCGCGCGGTGTAATCCACCGAAAGGTTCTGCTCCAGTTTGACCGTGGCCGAGATCCAGCCGTTATCCGAAGGCGGGAAGAATTCGGTCGGCACCTGCGTGACGAGCCCCAGCGAAACCAGGAAAAGCCCCATCATCGAGAAGATCGTGATACGGCGGTGGCGCACCACCCAGTTCAGCGAGCGGGCATAGGCGTCGTCGAGCCATGCGAGTGCCCGGTCGATGGGTTTGTATATGACACCCAGCCCCTTGTAATCGTGCACGCCGCCCTCGAGTTTCAAGAGGTAGGCGGACATCATCGGGGTCAGCGAAATGGCTGCCGTAGTCGAAACGCAGACCACGATGGTCACGATCCAGCCCAGCTCGCGGAAAAGGATACCCGCCATGCCCGGCACCATCGTCAGCGGCAGGAACACGGCAACGACCACGAGCGTGGTGGCAATGACCGACAGCCACACCTCGTTGGTGGCGTAGATGGCGGCCTCCTTGGGATTCGAACCTCGCTCGATGTGCGTCGTGATGTTCTCCAGCACCACGATGGCATCGTCGACGACCATACCGATGGCGATCGAAAGCGACGAGAGCGAGATGATATTGAGCGTCGAGCCCGTGGCGAAGAGGTAGATGAACGAACAGATCAGCGACACGGGGATCGTCATACAGATGATGAGCGTCGCCCTCCACCGCCCGAGGAAGGCCATCACCACCAGCACCACGAAGATAAAGGCGTACATGATCGTTTCCGAGAGCGACCCGATGGCATTGGTGATTTCCTGCGACCCCTCGAAGATCGTCTCCATCTTCACGTCGCGCGGAAGGCTCGCCTGGATGTCGGGCAGGCGCTTCTGAATCTCATGGACGATGTCCACGGTGTTGGCACCCGACTGCTTCTGGATCATCACGCGCACGCTCCGCTGCCCATTGGCGCGTTCGTCCATCGTGGCCTTTTCGAGCGTATCGCGGATCTCGGCCACGTCGGAGAGCATCACCGTGCGTCCCCCGGCATTGGAAACCACGACCTTGCGCATCTCGTCGCTCAGCTTGAATTCGCCGTCGGCCTTGATGTTGAACGTGTTGTTGCCGATGTCGATCGTACCGCTCGGGATGTTGACGTTCTCGGCGGCGATGATCTGCCCCAGCTGCTCGACGGTCAGGTTGTAGGCTTCGAGCTTGGCCGGGTCGACATTGACCTGCACCTCGCGCTCGGGGGCGCCCATGACCGTCACGGCACCCACGCCGTCGACACGGTTCAGGACGTTGACGAATTTATCGTCGAGGATCTTCTTCAGGGCCGGGTAGCTCTCGTCGGCCGTCACGGCAAGCATGATCACGGGGATCATCGAGGTCGAGAACTTGAAGATCGTAGGATAATCGATGTCGTCGGGCAACTGCGACTGGCTGCGGCTCACCACGTCGCGGATCTCGTTGGCGCCCTCGGTCAGGTCGGATCCGTATTCGAATTCGACAATGATCATCGACACGTTGTCCTGCGACTTGGAGGTCAGTTTCTTGAGGTTGCTCACCGTATTGAGGTTATCCTCCAGGATACGCGTGATGTTGGTCTCGATATCCGCAGCGTTGGCACCGGGATAGAAGGTGATGACCGATATCTGGGGGATTTCGATTTCGGGGTACTGGTCTACCGCAAGGTTCATCAGCGAGAAGAGCCCGAAGACCATCACGCCGACGAACATGAGCACCGTGGAGACCGGTTTCCGAACCGCGCTTTCGTATATTTTCATATGTTTCGGGGCGTTTTATTCCTGTTTGATTTCCACTTTGGCACCGTCGTAGAGTTTCGAAAGGGCCGTGACGGCCACGGCTTCGTCCGCCCCTACGCCCGAAAGAATGTCCACGCGGTCGCCGACCTGGCGTCCGACATCGACACGGCGGCGACGGGCAACGCTATCGCCCTCGATGACATACACGAAGCGCTCGGCAGTGCCGACCTGCTTCTGGACGGCCACGTCGGGCACCATGACGCCCTCCTTCTGCCCCATGTTGAAGATCGTGCGGGCGTACATACCCGGGCGCAGCGTGCGCCGGGCATTGGGCACCTTCACCTCGACCTTGAACGTACGGGTCGTGGGGTCGAGCGCCGGATAGATCAGCGAGACGGTACCCGTAAAGGTCTGGTCGGGGAAGATGTCCACCTTCAGCTCGACGGGCATCCCGACCTTCACGTTGGGGAAATACTGCTCGGAAATATTGGCGATGACCTTCAGCGGGTCGATCTGCATGATGTGCAGGATGGGCTGCGCCGAGAAGAGGTCGCCCGACTCGTAGTTGCGCGCCGTGACCACGCCTGTGATGGGCGAACGCACCTCGATGTTCTTCTTGAGGTTGGCGACCACCTCGCGCTGCACGTCCAGCTGCGCCTTGGCCTGCTGGATCTGCTGCGCCGAGATACCGCCGGCCTCATAGACGGGCAGCAGGCGGTTGTAATCGTCCTCGACGGTCTTCAGCTGCACAAGCTGCTGGGTGTACTGCGTCGGATCGAGCGTCACGATGAGCTGCCCCTCGCGCACGGGGTCGCCCACCTCGACCAGGATGCGGTCGATGTGCACGCCCGAAGCCGCCGGAGTGATGTCGTTCTCCCTGAAGGGCTCGATCTCCGAAGTGAACTCCTCGGTAAGCTGCACGGTGGCGGACTCCGCCGTTTCGGTTTTAGTCAGCACACGGTTGTCCTGCTGCACGTCGCCTGCCCCGTTTTTGCCTTTGCAGCCGGCGAGGGCAGCCGCGGCAAACAATATAACTGCTGTTTTCTTCATATGCTATCTTTGTTTTTCAATTTCCACGCTATTTTTCCTTGCCGACGATGCGGTCGTACTCAGCCTTGGCCGTCAGGTAATCGAAGATCGCCTGCGAGTAGTTGAGCTGCGCCTGCGTCTGCGCCAACTGGGCGCTGTTGAGCTCGAGGATCGTACCCGCCCCCGCACGGTAACGGGTGTCGGAAATCGAGTAGGCCTTGCGCGCCTGCTCGACGGTGAGTTCCTGGGCGTACATCGTCTCGCGCGCCGTCAGCAGGTCGTTCAGCGCCGAGCGAACCTGCACGTCGACCTGCTGCCGGGCGTATGTCCGCTGGAGGCCGATCTGCGAAATCTGGTTCTTGATCTCGCGCGAGCGGTTCATCTTCGTCAGCCCCGAAAAGAGCGGCACGGAGACGCGGATGCCGGCGGAAAGCGGGTTCTGCCAGAAATAGCCGTCCTTGATCGTCGTCATTTCCATCGTCGCCTGGTCGAACGACACCGAGCCCATGTTGTTCCCGGTGAGGGTGAAGTTGCCGAACGCCCCGATGGTCGGCAGGCGGCTCGCATTCTCGGCCTTGAGCTGGAGGCGGAGCAGATCCTCCTGCAGTTCGAGCGTGCGCAGGTCGGAGTTGTCCGAAGTGTCGGTCGTAAGCCCCTCGGTTCCGGCGAGCACCTTGTCGCGCATGGCGTCCAGCTCGCCTTCGACCTCGATTTCGACCTGCTCGGGGATCGAAAGATACATCTTGAGCATCAGTTTGGCGATGCGGATCGAGTTCTCGGTCTGGAGGATCGAGGGTTTCAGGTTGCTGAGCTGCACCTGCGCCGTCAACAGGTCGTACTCCGACATGAGCCCGTTCTCATATTGCACGGACGTGTCGTCGACCGTACGCTGGACGGTGGCCTGCGACTCGCGGAGCACGTCGAGCGACTGCTCGGCGAGCAGGATGTTGTAGAAGGCCTTTTTGACTTCGGCCGTCAGCGTGATGCGCGACGAACGCGCCGCTTCGACGGCCGTGGCCATCTGCTTGTCGTTCATCTTCATCATGCGGTAAACCTGCGGCGCGAAGAGCGGCACCGAAGCATCCACGGCCCCGCTGAGCGTCGTATAGGGGTCGTTGCCCAGCGAGAAGCCCTTGGACATCTGCTGCACGATGAAGCTGTGGTTGACCTGCCCGGTCACCGACACCTGCGGCAGCAGGCCGCCCCATGTCTGGCGTTTCACATAGTCGTAGCGCTGCACCTCCATCTCGGCGACCTTGATGGTGGGATTCTCGCTCAGCGCCAGGTCGAGGGCCTGGTCGAGCGTGAGGCGCATCTGCGCCACGGCAGCGAACGTACCCGTTGCCGCGAGGCACAATGTCAGAATCAGTTTTTTCATAGTCATTTATCCAAATTCAATTTATTTCCCGTTTTCGACAGTTTGTACCGCTTCAGGTTTCGTCGATCAGCTGCAGGCCCTTGGCAGTCGAAATGCCGCGGAAAAAATTGCTGATGATCTGCACGAACGCCTCGCGTTCGGACATCCCGTCGGGCAGCATCAACTCGCGGCGTGTCACGATGGCCGAAGCCGTATAGTAAAGCACCGAAATGGAAAGGTCGATGTTGAAATTATTGACGAACAGCCCGGCCTCGATGCCCTGTTCGAGCATCGAACGCAGGCTCGTGCGGTTTTTCACCATCCCCTCGCGCATCAGCTTGTCGTGCACGGCGGGATAAAACTTCCGGAGGTTGTCCATCATGCGGCGCGAAACCTCGGCGTTGTCCATCACTTCGCCCAGCACCATGAACATGGCTTCGAGAACGTCGTGCGCATCGGCCGTGAGTTCGTTCCACCGCTGGCGGTTACGTTCGGAATAGCGTTCCATGGCCAGGTAGAGCAGGCCTTCCTTGTCGCCGAACATCTCGTAGAGCGTTCGCTTCGACACCCCGAGCTGCTGCGCGATGTCGTCCATTCGTACCGACTTGATACCCTGCGAAACGAACATCTGCATGGCTTGGTCGATAATGCGTCCTTTCTGAGGAGGGGTCATAGCATTCAAATATTTCGGATCCGGTGGCAAATATAGAAAGAAAACCCATGAAACCAAAAAAGTTTTCTGTTTTCTGTCGTTTCATCAGCAAATAACACACCGAACGGCGAACAATGTAGTAAATCCGAACAATATGGGAGGTATCCCCCGTCCGTTCAGGCCGGTAGGGATCGTATCCGGGGAGACGCCGGGCAAACTGCCGCAACGCATGCCGGGCCGGCGGGGGCTCGCATCAGCGCAGCACGGGCGAAGGAACACGACTGCCGGAGCCTGCATGCCAGCCCACGGGCGCGGCAGGGACGCATGCCATCGAGACAGGCACCGGGGGATACGCCCCACGCACCGTCTACGAAAAAAAAGCCGCTGCGGTTTGTCCGCAGCGGCCATAGGGAGAACATGACACGGGGTTATTTCGTCACCCGTTCGAGCCAGCGCACCATCGAGAGCATGACGAGCATCGACATGCCGCAGGCTGCGACGAAGACGCACCACGTAGCCCACATCGGGGTGTGCATGTAGAGCCATCCGCCGACGAACAGCAACGCATTGCCCACGGCCGTAGCGGCCAGCCAGAAGCCCTGCATAAGGCCCTGCATGTGCGGGGGCGCCACCTTCGATACAAATGCCAGTCCGAGGGGCGAGATGAAGAGCTCGGCGACGGTAAGGATGAAATAGAGGCCCACCATGACCCACGGGGTCACCAGGATCGACTGCACTTGGTCGGCCTTCATGCCTGCGAGGGCGGCCTTGTCGGGCAGTGCGAACGAGAAGAACATCAGGAAGAGGTAGGCCGTGGCGGCGATACCCATACCGATGGCGATCTTCATCGGGGTCGAAACCTCGATGTTGCGTTTGCGCAGCCAACCGAAGAACCACATGATCAGCGGCGTGAGGGTCACGACGAAGAAGGGGTTGACGCTCTGGAAAATCTCGGCGCCCTTGATGGTCGTGAAGCCCAGGTTGATGTTGATGACGTCGAGGTTGACGTAGTCACGTGCGAAATAGGTCAGCGAATAGCCGTTCTGGTGGAACGAAACCCAGAAGAAGATCACGACGCCGAACACGGCGAACAGTGCGTAGATGCGCTGGCGGATCTCCTGCGCCGACATGGTGATCTCCTCGGCCGAAGCCTTGGCACCGCCGGCCGCGGCTTTCTTCGACGGGTCGGGGAAGCGCTGCTTGTTGGACAGGTAGATGACCAGCGACACGAGCATCATCACGATGGCCGCGATAAACGCATAGTGGAAACCGCGGTTGAAGACATCGAGGTAGCCGTTGCAGAAATCGTGTAGGCCGGCAGCCGACACGGGCGTGCCGTCGAGGTAGGCCGAATTGGCGTACGACGTGAGGTTGGCAAGCCCCTCGCCGGCCATGTGCTCGCCCTTGGCAAGGTATTCGTGGCACAGCTCGGGCAGCTTGGCGTTATAGTCGAAATTGTTGACCTTGAGCCACCAGTTGCGCACGCCGATGGCGACGAACGGCGCGAAGAAGCCCCCGATGTTGATGAACATATAGAAAATCTGGAAACCCGACTCACGCTTGGCGCTGAACTCCTTGTTGTCGTACATCTGCCCCACGAGCGCCTGGAGATTGCCCTTGAAAAGGCCGTTGCCGAAGGCTATCACCAGCAGGCCGACGCACGTCAGCGTCAGGTAGAGCGGCAGGCTGGACACGGGCGTCGGCGTGGGGATGGCGATGATCAGGTAGCCCAGCGACATCACCACGAGCCCCCACATGATGGTTCCCTTGTAGTTGCGGGTTTTGTCGGCAATGATACCGCCGACGAGCGCCAACAGGTAAATCGAAGCGTAGAATCCCGAATAGATATACCCCGCGGTCGTTTCGTTCAGGCCGAACTTGGCGGAGATGAACAAGGTCAGGATAGCCATCATGATGTAGAAACCGAAACGCTCGCCCATATTGGCAAGGGCCGCCGCGATCAGTCCTTTGGGTTGTCCTTTCATAAGTTGATTTTGGTTTTAGTAATTTTTTTTAATAAGGTGCTGTTTTTTAGTCTTGGACAAAGATAGAAAAAAAATTCATATATTTGTATAAAAGGAAAACCGCTATGGAAAAAACGACCCGCAGGCTCCCGATCGTAGAACGCGACGAGTGGCTGCTCCCCGCCGAGCAGGAGCTCAACCGCCGCTACGAACGGTATACGGACAAAATAAACGCGATCGAGCAGGCGGCAGGCTCGATCGTCGACTACGCCAACGGCTACCGTTATTTCGGCTGGCAGCGGGACGAGCTGCTCGACGGATGGTGGCTGCGCGAATGGCTGCCGGGCGCGCACGACGTCTACGTCTTCGGGGATTTCAACAACTGGCAGCGTACCGAGATACGTATGCAGCGCGACGCGCACGGCGTATGGAGCGCCTTCTTCCCGGAGGCGATGTACCGCGACCGGCTCCGCCACGGGTCGCTCTACAAGCTCCACGTCCACGGCGACAACGGCTGGAAAGACCGCATCCCGGCCTATGCCACGCGCGTGGTGCAGGACGAGGTGACGAAGAATTACACGGCCCAGTTCTGGGCGCCGGAGCCGTTCGACTGGCAGGGCGACGCGTTCGACGCCTCGAAGAACGGCAGCCTCATGATCTACGAGGCCCATGTGGGCATGGCGCAGGAAAAGGAGGGCGTGGGCACCTACCGCGAATTCACGGAGAAAATACTACCTATAATAAAAAAGGACGGCTACAACGCCGTGCAGCTCATGGCCATCGCCGAGCACCCCTATTACGGGTCGTTCGGTTACCACGTGTCGAGTTTCTTCGCACCCGCATCGCGCTGCGGCACGCCCGAGGAGCTGAAGGAGCTGGTGCGCCGCGCCCACGAGCTGGGGCTGGCGGTCATCATGGATCTGGTGCATGCCCACTATGTCCGCAACCTCAACGAAGGCATCGACGAACTGGACGGCACCGACCATCTGTACTCGCTGCCCGGCAAGGCCGGCTACCAGCCCTACTGGGACTCGAAGCTCTTCGACTACGGCAAGGACGAGGTACAGCATTTCCTGCTGTCGAACGTCAAGTACTGGCTCGACGAGTTCCATTTCGACGGCTACCGCTTCGACGGCGTGACGTCAATGATCTACCACCACCACGGCTATGTCGACTTCGACTGCCGCGAACGCTTCTTCGACGAGGGGGTCAACCGCGACGCGCTGACCTACCTGACGCTCGCCAACCGCCTGGTGCACGACTTCCGGCCGGCGGCCGTGACCATCGCCGAGGACGTGAGCGGAATGCCGGGCATGTGCATCCCCATCGCCGACGGCGGCATCGGGTTCGACTACCGGCTGGGGATGGCGATCCCCGACTTCTGGATCAAGGAACTGAAGGAGGTGCCCGACGAGGAGTGGAACATATGGGAAATGTGGGACGTCATGACCAACCGCCTGCCCGAAGTGAAAACCGTGGCCTATGCCGAATCGCACGACCAGGCGCTGGTGGGCGACAAGACGCTGGCATTCCGGCTGATGGACAAGGAGATGTATTTCCACATGGACAAGGCGTCGGAGAATATCGTGATCGACCGCGGCATGGCGCTGCACAAGATGATCCGCCTGATGACCATCTCGACGGGCGGGCAGGCCTACCTCAACTTCATGGGCAACGAGTTCGGGCACCCCGAGTGGATCGACTTCCCGCGCGAAGGCAACGGCTGGAGCTACGCCCACGCCCGGCGGCAATGGTCGCTGGCGAAGAACGGGTTCCTGCGCTATTCGTGGCTGGGGGATTTCGACAAGGCGATGATAAAGCTGGTGAAGCGTTACAAGGTACTCGCGGACGGCTATGCCTGGAACCTCGCGATGGACGAGTGCAACAAGACGATGGTTTTCTCGCACGGCAACCTGCTGTTCGTGTTCAACTGGCACCCCACGGCCTCGATCCCCGACTACAAACTGCCCGTGCAGGCGCCGGGCAAGTATGTGCCCGTGCTCTCGACCGACGAGCGGCGTTTCGGCGGGCAGCAGCAGCAGGCGATGGACGCCGAGCATTTCTCGTTCCCGGCACGCGACGGCGACAACACCGAACGGCCCCATATCCGCATCTACAACACCTCGCGCACGGCGACGGTTTACCTGCGGAAGAAATAGCGGCGGGTGCGTCCTCCGCACCGACGAAAACCAGCCGGAGACGACAAACAGCAGGCCTGTCCCCGCATGGGACAGGCCGTGCTGCTTTATCCTCGGGCAGAGACGACCCTTACCGGCCGGAAAGGGCAGGCTCCGGGTCACGCAACCGCGGTTGCCGGCAAAGAGGCGGGCTTTCGGGCCGCAACGCTCCCGGCCTGAGGCAGTTTGTCGGCCGGGAAAGGCGCATTCCGGGCAGGGCAACAGTGTTTGTCGGCCGCAAAAGGCGGGCTGCGGGCAGGGCTGCAACGCTTGCCGGTCGCAAATGGCGGGCTTGGGACGCGCAACGGCGTTGGTCGGCCGGGAAAGGAGGCCGCCGGACGGGGAGAAAGGTTCCCGGACGGACAAGCGCTACACCTCTACGGCAACCTGTCGGCGGGATAGGACACGCCCAGCTGGCGGCGCACCTGGTCGATGATCTCCATCGTCACGAGCGAGTTTTCGTGGCTGTTGACGGTGGATTCTATCCGTCCCTGTTCGATGAGGTCGATGAACTCCGCGACCTCATAATAATAGGTATCCTTCTCCAGGGGGAGCCCGACGCTGTGGCGGACGGGGGCGTCGCCCCGCCCCGAAGCGGCCGCCGGGCGCGGAAGGTACGCCACGTCGCGGATGGTGTGGATGGCGTCCAGCAACAGGTTGCCCTCCTCGCCCTGGATCTCGGTCGGAAGCGACGAATTGGCGATCTTGGAGTAGAGCACCGTGGCATTCATCCCCTCGTAGCGGAAATTGACGACGCCCTGCCCGTCGGCACCCGAAGAGAGGACGATACCCTGCGCTTCGACCTCCAGCGGACGCCCGAACAGCGCGACCATCGGATAGACGGTATAGACCCCGATGTCCATCATGGCGCCGTTCGACAGTTCGGGGTCGAAGGCGTTGAGCACGATCCCCTGCCGGAACTTGTCGTAGCGCGAGGAGTACTGGCAGAAGCTGGCGAAATAGCGGCGGATCGTCCCGAGCCGGGGCAGGTACTCCTGCACGACGCGGAAATTGGGGTTGAGCGTCGAGATCATGGCCTCCATGAGCGTGACGCCGCATTCGCGGGCGACAGCGACCATCTGCCGCGCCTCGCGGGCATTGGAGGCCAGGGGCTTCTCGCACAGCACGTGCTTGCCGTGGCGCATGCAGAGGATGCTCTGCGAAGCGTGCAGGAAATTGGGCGTGGCGATGTAAACGGCGTCGACGAGCGGGCTTGCCGCCATCTGCCCGAGCGAGGTGAAGGTGTGCGGGATGCCGTGCTTCGCAGCGAAGGCGTCGGCCCTCTCCTGCGAACGCGAACAGATCGCCACGGCCTCGAAGCGCGCGTCCTGCCGCGCCCCGGCCAGCACCCAGTCGGCGATGAACCCGGTGCCGACCATGCCGAATCGAATTTTCCCCGGCATTCCCTTATCTCCCGGTTATGCGTTCCACGGCCGCGGCGACGTCGGCGTACAGCTTCGGCAGGTCGACACCGGCCACACGGCGGTTTTCGACCACGATGCGGCCGTCGACCACCACCGTGTCGACATCCGACGCCTTGCCGCAATAGACCAGGTTCGAGACCAGGTCGTGGATCGGCTGCAAGTGGGGTTTCTGCAGGTCGACGACGATCAGGTCGGCCAGCGCCCCGGGGCGGATGACGCCCAGCTCACCCTCCGCATAGCCCATGGCGCGGGCGCCGTTGACCGTAGCCAGCTTCAGCGCCTCGTAGGCCGGGAGCGCCACGGGATCGCCCGTGGCGGATTTTTGCAGGAAGGCCGCCGTGCGCAGCTCCTCGAACATGTCGAGGTCGTTGTTCGAGCAGGTGCCGTCGGTGCCGATGGTCACCAGCGCACCCGCGGCCCGCATCTTCTCGACGGGAGCCACGCCGCTCGAAATCTTCATGTTGCTCTGCGGGTTGTGCGACACGGCCACCCCCCGCTGGGCCAGCGTGCGGATGTCGCTGTCGGTGACATGGATGCAGTGTGCGCCGATGGTCTTGTCGTCGAGCATACCCAGCGCATCGAGGTGCTCGACGGGTGTCGCGGCGTATTTTTCGCGCACGATACGCACCTCGTCCCGCGTCTCGGCGATATGGGTCATGAAATGCAGCCCCCATTTGCGGGCCAGCTCCTTGCCGCGCCGCAGGTTTTCGGGCGACACGGTATAGGGCGAATGGGGTGCGAGGGCAATCTGTATACGGTCGCAGTCAGCAGCCAGCGCAACGGCCTTCTCCGCCTCGGGCAGCACCTCGTCGACATTGTTGTCGAAATAGTTGCATCCCAGCATCGCGCGGATGCCCAGCCGCCGGGCGACCTCCACGCAGCGGTTCTCGTGGTAATACATGTCCACGAACGAGGTGACGCCGCCCAGGAGCATCTCGACGATGCCGAGCGTCATGCCCAGCGCCACGTCGTCGGCCGTCTGGCGCGCCTCGAAAGGCCATATATAGTCGTTGAGCCACTCCATCAGGGCGATGTCGTCGGCATAGCTGCGTTGCAGCGTCATGGCCGCATGGCAATGCGTATTCACAAGGCCCGGCATCAGGAGCCGGCCCGTGCAGTCGATGACCCGCACGCCGGGACTGCAGGTGCGGAACGCGTCGGCTTCGGAGCCGGACGCAGTGACGAGCGCGATGCGGTTGCCCGCGACGCCCACAGCCCCCGTGAAGGTTCTGGGTTCGTCCCCGGCCGCCGTCATCGGCAGGATCGTTGCGTTGGTAAACAGGATGTCCATATTATTTGTATTTCACTTTCACTTTGTCGGTCTTTATCTTGCGCGGCGGGGTGTCGATCGAATTGCCCTGCACGGTGATGACATCGCGTCCGTCCACGGAGTTCGAATAGACCTGGATCACCTTGTTGAACACGCCCGGTTCGCTCTTGTGGGGTTCGTAGGTGATGCGGATCACGCCCTGTCCGCCGGGCGGTACGGGACGTTTGGGGAACGACGCCTTGAGGCACGAGCACGACGTGATGACGCGCGTCACCACGAGCGGCGCCGTGCCGTCGTTGGTAAAGGTAAATTCCCGCACCAGGTCGCCGCCCTTGCGGGGTACGTCGCCGAAATCGTGGCCGGCGACCTCCATGTGAAGGTGCGCCCCCCGCGCCTTCGCGTCCTGCTGCGCCCCGGCCGTTTCCGGGGCCGGGTTTTGCGCCGCCGCCCCGGCATGTCCCGCCGTGAAGGCCAGGCACCCGAGGATTGTCAGTAATAAGGTTCGCATGTATACGCTCGTTTCAAAAATTACTCCATACGGAAAACATAAGTGATCGTCCCGCCCTGCAGCGTGGCGCGGCTCTCCGTGAAGCGGGCCTTCAGCGCCGCGCTCTTCGCCGCCTCGACAAGCTCGGCGGCATCGGTCGTCGAGCCTTTCGGTTCGTAGGAAGCGCCCGTCACCTTGCCCTTGGCGTCCACCGTAACGCGGATGACGACTTTCCCGCTCTTCGAACCGGGATACGAAGGTTTGGGCAGGTTGCCCACAAGGCCGCGTCCCTGAAGCCCCTGGTCGAGCTGGTCGAGCCCGTCGGGGTTCAGCCCCGGGCCGTCGCCGCTCGCCTTGTCCTCGCCCTGAGGTGCGCGGGGGTTGCCCGCATTGTCGGGTTCGTCGGCCCCGCCCTTGTTCATCTTGAACAGCGCTTTGGGGTTGGGCGTCTGCGTCGTCTCGTCCTTGCCCGCCACCTGCGCGGTCTGTTCCACGGGGGCGGCCTTGTCATGCACGCGGGGCTCGGTAGCCGCCTTCACGGGCGGCTTGGGGCGCTCGGGGACAGGCGGTTCGGTGAAATCGACCAGGATCGTATCGCCGGGTTTGTCGTGGATCTTCCGGAAATCGAACGAGACCAATGCGAACGAAGCGGCGATCAGCAGCACATAGGCTGCCGCCGCGATCGCCGCCCACCTGCGGGGCGACTTGCCGTTCGGGTCGTAATAGTACATAGGGCCTTTAATTCGGCGAGGTCGCCAGAATGAGTTTGTAATTGTTGTCCTTGGCTACGTTCATCACCTTGACGACTTCGTCGACGGCGACCGATTTGTCGCAATGAAGCGACACGGTAGCGTCTTTCTGCCCGTCGAGGCGCGATTTGAGCGCCCGTTCCACGCCCTCGACCGAACCCACGTCCTGCAATTCGACATAGTAGCGGTACTTGCCGTGCCCCGTATCCTGAATCGACACCGTGGTCATCGCCTTGTCCTTGAGCTGGTTGGAGCTCTTGGGAAGCATCAGCTTCAGGGCATTGGGGTTGATCAGCGTCGTAGCGATCAGCAGGAACAGCAGCAGCAGGAACATCAGGTCGGTCATCGACGATGCCGAGAAGGATTTATCGACTTTCGATCCGTGTTTGATTGCCATAGCGCGTTATTTTTGAACGGGTTGATTCAGGATGTCCATGAAGGCGATCGAGTTGGCCTCCATCTGGAAGACCAGCTTCTCGATGCGTGCCACGAGGTAGTTGTAGCCGAAATAGGCCGGGATGCCGACGATAAGACCGCCGACCGTGGTGACCATCGCCACATACATGCCGCTGGCCAGCAGGCTCAGGTCGACCGTGCCGCCCGCAGCCGCCATATCCATGAAGGTCTGCACCATACCGAGCACCGTACCGAGGAAACCGATCATCGGGGCGCCGCCGGCGATCGTCGCCAGGAAGGGAAGGCCGTTTTCGAGCTTCGAGACTTCGAGGTTGGCGACGTTCTCGATGGCGGTCTGCACGTCGCTCATCGGGCGGCCGATGCGCTCGATGCCCTTCTCGATCATGCGGGCGATTGGCGTGTCGGTCTTCTTGCACAGGTTCACGGCCGTATGGATCTTGCCGTCGGAAATGTAGTCGCGGATGCGGTTCATGAAATTCATGTCCAGCACCGACGCCTTGCGGATGGCCATGAAGCGTTCGACGAAGATGAAGATCGTCACGCCGCCCAGCGCCAGCAGCGGCCACATCAGCCAGCCGCCCATCGAAAACAGTTTCCAAAGTCCCATGCGGGTTTCTTCACTGGTGGCCACCGCCTCGGCAGCCTGCAAAAATGTCATCATAGTTTAAAGAAAAATTGTTATTGTTTGATTCGAGTTCTTTTTCTGCCGTTCAGTTGTTTTCGTCCTTCTTATCCATAACGGGCCGCAGGGCCGAAAGCGTATCCGCCGGCTGCCGCAACCGCTCCTTTTCCTCGCGGGCAGCCTGCCGCCGGGCTTCGCGCCGCGCCTTGCGTTTCTTGTTGGTGAAGCGCTCCCTGATACGCCGCCGCAGATCCCGGAAATTATTGAAATCCTCCTTGAAATAGATACCGATGCCGGTCTCCTGCAGACCCTGGTTCTCGTCGAAACGGTCGATGGTCTGCGTGAAGGCCTTGGCCTTGAGCGTCCCGGCACGGTCGATCAGGTAGGTGATGTACGCCTCGCCCATGAAGTTGGACATCGAACTGTTCACAGCCTGCTTGTTGTCGATCAGGTAGTTGCCCTCGACCTCGACGAACAGGCGGTTGTTGATCAGGCTCTTCGAAAGGCCGAAGTCCACTTCGTCGCTGGTCAGTTCCGACTTGGGACGGTAGCGGATGACGATGTTGTAGTCGTCGTTCGAGAGCAGGTTGCTCACCATGTTCGACACGAATTCCAGCCCCGTGGCAGCCGAGACCGAGGTGCCGATGTTCGACGACGACGAACTGTTCTCGCCCATGAAGCTGTTGAACAGCAGCAGGTAGGCGAACTGCGTATCGACCGTCTCGGGCGTGGTGAGGGCATTGGCGATCACGGTCTGCGTCTCGGGGTCGGTGCCGGGGACATGCACGTCGAAGGTGACGGCCGGGTTGGAAAGCCGCTCGCCGAGGTGGATGACGCACTCCACGGGCACCGAACGGTCGGCCGTGAGGTTGTCGGACGTACCCTGCAACAGGGGCTGCAACGACGCCTTGAGCTTATAGATGGCGTTGATGTTGAGCATGGCGTCCATCGGCGAGCCCGTCCACTGGATCGTGGAGCCGTTCTCGATGACGAACCGCTTGTTGATGATGTTCTGCAGCGAGAAGAGGAAGCTCCCTTCGGTGATGGTATAGTCGCCGTACATCTCGAAGACGTTGGAACGGGGGTTGATCTGCAGGTTGAGCGTACCGTCGCCGCGCGCCCGGAGCGTGTTGCCCGAGACGGTGAGTTCGACCTCGACGCCCGGCCGCACGTTCAGCGCCAGCGAGATATCCATCTGGCTGCCGGCGTCGGACTTCTGCTGCCGCTTGCGTTCGAACATCATCTTCTTGCGGGCGAGGTTGTCGACCGTATCGACCCTGGCCGGTTCCCTGAAGGTCACGAAGTCGGCGCTCGATATATTGGACTTGCTGGACAGCGGCATGAAGAACGACGAACGGTCGTCGGTCGTGGCGGCGATATCCATCTTCACGAGCCCCTTGTCGCCCGAAATACGGGCAGAGCCCGTGGCGTAGACACGGCCGTAGAAAGAGTCGTTGTCCTGCGGGGTGGTGTTGAGCACCATCATCTGTCGGGGTGCGACGTGTACGTCGTAGGCGATGTTCGAGAGGTGTTGCAGGCTCAGGTCGATGTCGAAGCGCCCCTCGTTGCCCTCGGGGTCGAATATCGGGACGTTCGAAGCCCGGAAGCGGTTGCCCTTGACGCTCAGCACCGCCCGGGGCATGGTGTAGGGCACCTGTGTGAAATCAACGCACGTCGACAGCCCCGTGACGCGGATTTCGCCCGTGAGGTCGGCCTCGCGGCGCTGCCCCTGGAGCACCAGGTCGGCGGAGGCGTGCCCCCGGGTATCGGAAATGACGCCCGTGAGGATCGGGTCGAGCAGCCCCATGTCGAGGCTGTCGACGTCCAGGCGGGCGTAGTAGCGCACCTGCGACGGGGCGTAGAAGCCCCGCACCAGCGTATCGCGCTTATGGCGGTCGGTGACGGTAACGCCCGCACGGTTGCGCAGGAAATCCCAGCGCGAGGTGAGGCGCAGCGGCGGTGCGGGTATGTCGTTGACCTGGAGGCTGTCGAGCAAGATGTCGGCCGTGATCTCGCCCGCATGGAGCGCGGATTTCATCGTCGCGGAGCCGTTCGTACGCCCCTCGAAGACGTAGCCCATGCGTTCGATGACCTGCGTGAAGGGCGCGAGGTCGAAATTGCGCAGGCGCAGCGTCACCGAATCCTCGCGGCTGCGCGAAGCGATACCGTCCAGCAGAAGTTCCTGCTCGCGGTTCATCACGAAGAACTTGTCGATCACGACCTGCGCCGTGTCGATTTGTATCTTGTGGGCGAAAATCTGCCAGGTCTTCGAGCCGCGGGTGATGTGCGACGGCAGGATGCGCAGGTCGACGACGCGGCCGTTGGGGCCATGCTCGTCGACGACATCGGCGCGCACGCCCACCAATCCGGAAACCTTGCGCAGCGTATCGTTGAACCCTGCCGAAACCTGCACGCGCCCCTGCTTGGCGCCGCCCGTGAGCGAAAGCCCCGGCAGGTGGAGTACGCCCGCATAGAGGTCTTCGGCCGAAGCATAGACCGTGAGCGAATCGCCCCGGTTCGAAGCGTTGACGCTGAGCCGTGTGGCCAGCATGCGTTTACGCTCGATATATTCCGAGGTAGCCTTGAGCGAAAGCTGGTCGCTCGCGGGGTTGAAAAGCAATTGCAGCGACGAGCCGTCGGCGACCTGCAGGCCGGGTGAGACGGCATCTGCGATCGGGTCGATATGGCGGACGTCGACCGAGAGGAGCGAATAGTCGTTGGCGACGGCCACCCCCGATGCGCGGGGCACCGACTCCTCGTCGCCGTGCCGCAACAGGGGGAGGTATTTCCAGGCACTCGCACGCAGGTAGCGGAAGACCTCGCGGTAGCTGGTCTTGCTGCGGAACGTGGCGTCGGCGAAGTCCGAGCGCAGTTCGACCAACTTGCTCCGAGCCGAGTTCTCGCCCGTGACGGTCATGCTCTTCGACGTGAGCTGCTTGTCGTTATAGCGGTAGAGGACGTCGGTGACCTGAATGCGACCGTTCAGGTCGTCGAGCGAGCGGCCGCCGGCCTTGGCGACGATATGCGCCGAGAGTTCCGAGACCGAGTCGCGGCGGTTGACATGCAGCCGGGCCAGGTCGGCACGGCGCAGATCCATCGTAAAGTCGTAACGGGGCACCGAGTCGTTGAAGTCGACCATGCCGAGGAAATCGAAATCGAGGTTGGGGTCGCGTGCCGTGATACGGCCGTCGAACTCGCGGTTGCGAAGCCGCCCGTCGAGGCGCAGCGAATCGTAGACATAGCCGTTGAAGCCCAGCTGCGTGACGTTGCCCACGACATTGGCGTCGGTGAAACCACGCCCGACGACGCCGTCGACGAAGGCCGTAAGCGTGGCGTTGCCCAGCAGGTCGCGGCGGCCGAGCAGTTCGCCCAGCCTGAGGTTGCGTGCGGCCACGTCGCCCCTGACGCTGCTGCGCCCGCCGCGCAAGGGGCTCAGCTGCAGGTTGCAGTCGATGCCGCCCACGTCGGTCTTGGCACCCACCCGCATGTCGAACGAGGAGAGCAGCCCGCGGAAACGGGCGCTGACGTCGATGTCGCCCGAATTCCCGAGGATCGCGACCAGCTTGTCGGAGAGCGCACGGCCGCCGATGCCGGCCGCCAGGGCGTCGATGGATTCGGCCGTGGAGGTCAGGCGCGGAATCGTCAGGTCGAAATGCGTCGTGCGGATGTCGGGCAGCCCCCTGACCGCGGCATCGGCCGTGAACCACGTTCCCTCACCCACCTGCAAGCTCCTGACCTTGCCCGTGAAATCGGAGACGACGCCCGCGACCTCGATGTCGATATTGCTGAAAACGGTATGCCACCCGCGGAGCCGCGGGGCGAAATAGGCGATGTCGTCCGTGGAGACGGTGCTGTTGCGCAGTCTGCCGTCGAGGCGCACCTCGCCCAGGAAATCCTTGTAGCCGGCCCACGAATCGCCGACGAGCGAAATGTAGGGGATGTCGACGTTCGAACGGGGCGTGACGACGGAGGTATCCTCGAAACCCAGCGCACCGTTGGTCAGGTAAAAACGCCCCGAGAAATGGTCGAGCACGAAGCCGCTGCGCTCGCGGGCCGACATGGCCTCGATGGTGGTATAGATCGACTGCCCGTCGATGGTGAAGTCGCTGACGTGCGCCGTGATGCCGTAGAGGTGCATGTGGCCGAAGTCGATGCCGAATTCGGGATCGCGCCGCGTGAGCCGCTCCAGACAGAGATCCATGCCTTCGATGGAAGCCTTGCGCAGCGACAGGCGGAAATTTCCCTTCCTGGGCTTGTCGGGGTCGCTGATACGGTTGACGATTTGCTTGATGTTCATCTCCCCCTCGGGGGTCTCGCGCAGGTAGAGCTTCGCCCCGCTGATCTCGCCGCGGCTGAACACCACCCCGCCGCCGAAAATGCCCAGCCCCGTGATGTAAGCGTCTATCTTGCCGACGTAGAGCAGCGTGTCGCGCTGGTAATCCTCGACGTAGAAGCCCTTGACCTTGACCTTGCTAAAAAGCCCGATGTCCACGCGGTCGATGCTCACGGTGGTCTCGAGCGTCTTAGACACGATGCGCACGGCTTTCTGTACCACGTAATTCTGCACGGCGGGGATATCGAGCAGCAACGAGAGCACCATGGGCAGAATTATCAGCAACAAAACCGCTACCGAGAACACCTTTCCCAATATTTTTATACCTTTGCGCATTGATAGGTCGTTATAACCTGCAAATTTAACTAAAATAGTTAAAAAAAACGAATAACCGGATGGATATTACAATTCTCGGCATCGAATCCTCGTGCGACGATACGTCGGCTGCCGTGATCCGCAACAACCTGCTGCTGTCGAACGTGATCGCCTCCCAGGCCGTGCACATAAAATACGGCGGCGTGATCCCCGAACTGGCTTCGCGGGCACACCAGCAGAACATCATCCCGGTGGTCGACACGGCACTCCGAGAGGCCGGGCTTACCGTCGCGGAGATAGACGCCATCGCCTTCACGCGCGGCCCCGGGCTGCTGGGTTCGCTGCTCGTCGGGGTATCGTTCGCCAAAGGGCTCTCGGTGGCGCACGACATCCCGATGGTCGAGGTCAACCACCTGCAGGGGCATATCCTCTCGCACTTCATCGACCTGCCCGACCGCGAATTGCCCCATCCCGGCTTCCCGTTCCTCTGCCTGCTGGTCAGCGGCGGGCATACGCAGATCGTACGCGTGGATTCGCCGCTCGATATGGAGATCATCGGCACGACGATCGACGACGCGGCAGGCGAAGCGTTCGACAAATGCGCCAAAGTCATGGGGCTGCCCTACCCCGGCGGCCCGGTGATCGACCGTCTGGCAAAGGAGGGCAACCCCAAAGCGTTCCGCCTGGCGCATCCTCATGTCGACGGCTACGACTACTCGTTCTCGGGGCTCAAGACCTCGTTCCTCTATATGCTGCGCGACGCCGTGGCCGACGACCCCGATTTCATCGAGCGCAACAAGGCCGACCTCTGCGCATCGCTCCAGGGCACGATCGTGGAGATACTGCTCGACAAACTGGTGCGGGCGTCGAAGGACACGGGCATACGCGACATCGCCATCGCCGGGGGCGTATCGGCCAACTCGGGACTGCGCAACGGCATCGTCGAGCAGGGCCGCAGGCGCGGCTGGCGCACGTTCCTGCCGGAATTCAAGTTCACGACCGACAACGCCGCAATGATCGCCATGGCAGGCTATTTCCACTACCAGCACGGCGATTTCTCGTCGCTCGACGTTTCGCCCGTGGCACGGCTCGAAGAACTGTAACCCGGCCGGGAAGATGAAACGGCTCGCAGCATTCGGGCTGCTGCCGGCAGAAATCGGCGCAACGGTACGCCGGGAAACATGATACGTGGAAACTCACGGCTTCCTGTCACAACGGACAGCCATGCCCAGGGTACAGCCAACGGGAAAAGGAGAAAACCACGGACGAAGCCCGGCATGCCGGACTTCGGTGCCTTCAGCGACGCCCTTCCCCATCGCGGTACGACCTTTGCAGCACTCTTTCCAAAAAAAGAACCGATGAAAAACACCGTCCAACACCATCCGTCCCGCAGACAAGAGGCCACTCAGGCTGCCGTAAAGCAACCGCAAGGCATGCAGGGAATCCCCGTCACCCAGATCACCCCCGACGACATACTCGCCGAAGGCGGCCCCATCACCCCCGCCACCGAAGACGGGTCGCCCACGCAGCGGCAGATAGAGCAGGACGTGGTGACCGTCAACCCCTCGGCAGACAGCATGGAAAGCCGGGGTTGAATTTCCCGCCGGGGCTTCCCCGGTCGTTTTTACAGGTTTCCGGCGGTGCTTTCCGGACGGGAACCGGATCGAAACATCTATCCCCGAGGCCGAAAAATTTGAGAAAACGGGCGTAATTTTTTATATTTGTGATGACAACCCACGTACCCAACACATTCAGTCGCAAATATACAATATTCAGTCCGCAAGTGCGGCATCGGGAATATGACAATCGAAAAACTGGACGGAACCTCCCCGCGCCTTTACACACTCGTCGCACCTCTGGTCATGCGGCGCAGCGTATTGCGCCAGAACAACAACTATCCGTTCTGGACTTCGCGTTCGCATACGTGGTTCGTCGCCTGGGAAGGTGAAAATGTCTACGGATTCGTGCCGGTGGAGATTACCGACAACGGGATCGCAAGGATCAACAACTACTATGTCTCGGGCGACGACCCGCAGCTGCTCGCGCGGTTCCTGCGGGAGGTCGTCCGGTATTATGGCCGCGACTATACGATACGTTCCGTCACGCTGATCCGCCATGCGGAGATATTCCGCACCGAGGGGTTCGCCGCAATCCGGGAGTGGAAGCAGTACGTCGCGATGCAGTACGACAATAAACGTCCACAGCCATGAACGTCTACGAGCGGACACAGCAACGGCTGAAAACCGTATTCGATCTCTTCGACAACGTCTACGTCTCCTTCTCGGGCGGCAAGGACAGCGGCGTGCTGCTCAACCTGTGCATCGACTACATACGGCGGCACCATCTGAAACGCCGCATCGGGGTATTCCACATGGACTACGAGATACAGTACCGCGACACGGTCGACTATGTCAACCGGACGCTGGCCGCAAACGCCGACATACTCGACGTCTACCGGGTCTGCGTGCCGTTCAAGGTGCTGACCTGTACTTCGATGTTCCAGCAATACTGGAGGCCGTGGGAAGAGTCCAAGCGGGAACTGTGGGTGCGAGAGATGCCTGCGGGCTGCCTCACGCACCGCGACTTCCCGTTCTTCAGGGACGACATGTGGGACTACGAATTCCAGAATTGCTTTGCCGAGTGGCTCCACGCCCGCAACCGGGCGGCACGCACGTGCTGCCTGATCGGCATCCGCACGCAGGAGAGTTTCAACCGCTGGCGCACCATATACAGCGACCGCAACCACCACCGATTTTCGGGCAAGCGGTGGATACGCCAATGGGTCGGCGGCGGAATCTGCAACGCCTACCCGCTCTACGACTGGCTCACGACCGACATCTGGACGGCGAACGGCCGGTTCGGCTGGCCCTACAACCGTATTTACGACCTCTTCTACATGGCCGGCGTACCGCTGGAGAGCCAACGCGTAGCCAGTCCTTTCATCTCGCAGGCGATTTCGAGCCTGCATCTCTACAAGGCCATCGACCCGGACACGTGGGGCCGCATGATCGGCCGGGTCAACGGCGCCAACTTCGCGGCGCTGTACGGCCGGACGGCCGCCGCCGGCTGGCAATCGGTCAAGCTGCCGAAAGGGATGACCTGGGAAGGTTACATGCACTTCCTGCTCTCGACGCTCCCGGAGCGGACACGGAGCAACTACCTCGAAAAGCTCTCCGTAAGCATCCGTTTCTGGCGCGAGAAGGGCGGGTGCCTCCCCGACGAAACCATCGCAAAGCTGCAAAGGGCGGGAATCCGGATTGAAATCGGCGGCAAGAGCGCCTACCGGACGGACAAACGTCCGGTGCGCATGGAATACCTCGACGACATAAACCTGCCCGAATTCAGCCGGCTGCCGACGTTCAAGCGGATCTGCATTTGCATCCTGAAGAACGACCATGCCTGCAAATACATGGGATTCTCGCCGAACAAAAGCGAGACGCAGCGCCGAAATAAAATCATGGAAAAATATGAATCGTTACTGCAACCCTCCGACAAAAGCAACGTACCGGAGCCCTGTCTATGACGTCAGGGCCGTGCCGGTGGAGAAAGTCGTGGCGAACAGCTACAACCCCAACGTCGTAGCCCCGCCCGAAATGAAACTGCTGGAGCTGTCGATCTGGGAGGACGGCTACACGATGCCGTGCGTTTGTTATTACGATGCCGAAAAGGATCTCTACGAACTGGTGGACGGCTACCACCGCTACCTGGTGCTCAAGCGGTCGAAACGCATCTACGAGCGGGAACGGGGCCTGCTGCCCGTGGCGGTGATCGAAAAGGACATCTCGAACCGCATGGCCTCGACCATCCGCCACAACCGGGCGCGCGGCACACACAACGTAGAACTGATGAGCGAAATCGTCGCCGAGCTGACGCGGGCACAGATGTCCGACCAGTGGATCATGCGCCACATCGGCATGGACCGCGACGAACTGCTGCGCCTGAAACAGATCACGGGGCTCGCTGAGCTCTTCGCAGACAAGGAGTTCAGCCCCGGCGACACCGAGGAAGAGGCTGTGGAGCCCGCAAGAATCATGCGCTGAGCACCGCGTCACGATGTATACGGGACGGTGGAGAGGAACCGGCATGGGATACGGCCCGGAATATCCGCACCGGGGCGTGCGGCGCCGCACGCCCCCGCACACAGCCGGATTCGAAGCCCTGCGAAGGAGCATAGCCGCTCCCCGGGCATGGAGCGAATGCCAGCGGGTAAGGCCGCAGGAAAAGGAGCCCGAAAAAAGTTCCGTAACCGGAGCAGGCGGCCTCACGTCGTCCCGGCGACAGCGACAGGGCGCTGCCGCCGGCAGCAGGGGAAACCGGCAGCAGGGGGAACCGGCAGCAGGGGAAAGGCCGCCCGCGAATTTGCGCCCCGGAACATATTATGCGGATATACCGGAGGTTTGGAATAGTTATTGATGATTTTCGCACCACAATACAAAGTTCCGAACCCCAAGATGTTAAAGGAAGGATTTCTTTTCACGTTCATATCCGCCTTCATGGCGTTGTTTCCGGTGGCGAACCCCGTCGGTGCGGGCTTCCTGGTCAACGGGCTTCTGTCGGGGCTGGACGATGAAGACCGCAAGTCGATCATCCGGAGGATCATCACCGACTATCTGCTCGTCGGGCTGGGCAGCCTGGCCGTCGGGCATTTCGTGCTGACGCTCTTCGGGCTCTCGCTGCCAGTGATCCAGCTGGGCGGCGGGCTGCTGATCTGCCGCACCGCCCTGCAATGGCTCAGCGACTCGGACTCCTCGGTGGGGCACGCGCAGGGCAAGGATGTCAATCCGCTCCACAAAATAGCCCTCGAATCGCAGGTCTTCTACCCGATCACCTTCCCGATCAGCATCGGCCCGGGCAGCGTCTCGGTCATCCTGACGCTGATGGCCTCGGTGAGCATGAAGGACGGCTGGGCCAAAGGGCTGCTCTCCTATGCGATCATCGCGCTGGTAGTCGTGCTGATGTGCCTGATCCTCTACCTGTTCCTGTCGCAGGGCGAGCGCATCATACGGAAAATCGGCACCAGCGGCAGCATCGTCATCAACAAGATGGTCGCCTTCTTCACCTTCTGCGTCGGCGTGCAGATCGTCGTGACGGGCATCGCCAAATTATTCCACCTGCACATATAACCGAAAACCGAGCCGGCAATTGACGCGCCCGCACGAAGTTGTCCGGCAGGCAACCCGTAAAAACGATTTATTTTTCTTATTTTGCGGGCCGAAATAAACTATGTAACTATGTCATTCTGGTCTCGACTCTTCGGCCCGGATCACAAGCCCCGGATGGGCGGGTTGGAGATTTTCAAATACATCGGCCCGGGACTGCTCGTCACCGTGGGGTTCATCGACCCCGGCAACTGGGCTTCAAACCTGGCCGCAGGCGCACAATACGGATACACGCTGCTATGGATGGTGACGCTCTCGACCGTGATGCTGATCGTATTGCAGCACAACGTCGCACACCTGGGCATCGCCACGGGCCTCTGCCTGTCGGAAGCGGCATCTGCATACCTCAAACCTGCATGGTCGCGCCCGTTGCTGGGTTCGGCCGTGCTGGCGTCGATCTCCACCTCGCTGGCCGAAATCCTGGGCGGGGCGATCGCATTGCAGATGCTATTCGGCGTACCGGTGCGCATCGGCGCGCTGCTGGTGCTCGTGTTCGTGGTCGTCATGCTCTTCACCAACAGCTACCGGCTGATCGAAAAATGGATCATTGCCTTCGTCTCGATCATCGGGCTGTCGTTCATCTACGAACTGTCGCTGGTAACGATCGACTGGCCGCAAGCCGCCCGGGCATGGGTGACGCCCTCGTTCCCCGAAGGTTCGATGGTCATCATCATGAGCGTATTGGGCGCCGTGGTAATGCCCCACAACCTGTTCCTTCATTCGGAGGTGATCCAGAGCCGCCAGTGGAACCTGAGCGACGACGCGGTCATCCGCAGGCAACTGCGCTACGAGTACGCAGACACGATCTTCTCGATGCTGGTGGGCTGGGCGATCAACAGCGCGATGATCCTGCTGGCCGCAGCGACCTTCTTCGTGACAAAAACACCCGTGGAGGAGTTGCAGCAGGCCGATTCGCTCCTGCAACCGCTCCTGGGGCGAAGCGCGACGCATATCTTTGCCGTCGCCCTGCTCTTCGCGGGGATCTCCTCGACGATCACCTCGGGGATGGCCGCGGGCTCGATCTTCGCCGGGATATTCAAAGAGCCCTACGACATCAGGGACAACCACTCCCGGACGGGCGTGATGGTTTCGCTGGTCGCCGCATTCCTGATCATCCTGCTGATCGGCGACCCGTTCAAAGGGCTTATCTACTCCCAGATGATACTCAGCATCCAGCTGCCCTTCACGGTCTTCCTGCAGGTACACCTGACCTCTTCGGAGCGTGTGATGGGCAAATACCGGAACTCGCGGTTCACCAAATACCTGCTCTACGGGATCGGGGCCGTAGTGACCGTCCTGAATGTGATGCTGCTCGTCAGCTTCTTCCGGTAGGCGCGGCACGGCGTCCGGCGAGGATATGCGATATATGCCCTCCGGCAACGGCTGTGGCAGCCGCGAAGGTGCCGCCCGGGCAGCAGGGTGAAATCAAAAAAGACGATTGAGACCTCGAATAAGCCCGTTTATCGGGGGAATTGCCGTTGTGCAATCATCGGATTTTTAGTAACTTGCCCCGATTTTACGGGCTGCCCGTAAAACCAAGGATGCCATCATATGCCAACGTCTTGCATTACAAGATATTACGACATACGACACTATTTTAATGCTGAAAAAGATCATCAAATATACGCTCCGTGCGCTGCTCGTTGTCCTCGTCGTCCTGATACTGGTTCCCGCCCTGCTCTACATACCGGCCGTACAGGATTTCGTTCGGAAGCGCGCGGTCGGCTATGCCTCGCGGGCGCTCGGGATGGATTTGTCCGTCGAACGTCTCCGGCTCTCCTTTCCGCTCCGGTTATCGGTGGACAACACGCTGCTGGTCGACAAGGCCGATACGCTCCTCAGCTGCGGCAGGCTCTCGCTGGATGTCGCCCTGTGGCCCCTGGTTCGGAAAGAGGTCGTCATCCGGAGCTTCGGGCTGGAGCGGGTCGCCGCCCGCTACAAGGATTCGCTGGCGGGCATGGACATGCGCCTTTCGGCGGGCCTGTTGTCCCTGGATGCGGCCAAGGCCGACCTCTCGGCAAATACGGCAGGCATCGCCAGCCTCGTCCTGTCGGATGCCGATGTCCGGCTGGACATAACGCAAGCGGCTCCGAAAGAGGAAGCGGACAGCACGGCCGCACTGCCGTGGACGATCGGCATCGGGAAACTCTCGGTGGGCAACCTGGCTTTCGGGATGCGGACGGCACCTGCCGTATCGGAACTCTCCGTCCGCCTGGCCGAAGGCACGGTGGATGAATGCCGGGTGCGGCTCGACAGCCAGCAGGTATCCGTGAAAAGCGTACTGCTGAACCGGGGCGGCTACTCCTACCTGACAGGGCCGGCAGTGCCCGGAAAAGAGAAACAGGAGGCAGCTCCCGCCCCCGGCGGCAGCACGCCGTCGCTCCCCTGGACGGTTCGGGTCGGCAGCGTCGTGCTGACCGGCAACCGGGCGGAATACGGGCTGCTGAACCATCGTCCCGCAGCGGGATTCGACCCGTCGTTCATCGCCCTCTCGACGCTCGACCTGGCGGTCGATTCGATCTACAACCGGGGGGCGGACATAGCCCTGCAAATCCGCCGCATGGCGTTCACCGAGCGCAGCGGGCTCACGGTGAGCGACATGACCGGGGACATCGGCATGGACGCCTCGGGCATATCCCTTGCCGGCGTCACCCTGAAAACGCCCTTTTCCCGGATCGAGGCCAACATCTCCGCCGGGGAGGGGATTCTGGCACTGGCTCCGGATTCGCCGCTCAAGGCAGCCCTCACGGCCGACGTGAACACCAAAGACCTAAAATATCTCTATCCGGCGCTGATACCGCCCGTGCTCGACGGACGTATCGTCAGCCTGGCGCTCACCGCAGCGGGGACGCTGGGCGACATCGGAAAAGCCGGGCTGGACATCTCCTCGCCCGGACACGTCGCATTCACGGCGGACGGGGCGGCGAGAAACGTGCTCGATCCCGGCCGCATGGAGGCTTCCGCACAGTTCGAAGGCGATTTCAGGGATATGGCGTTCCTCGAAGCGCTGTTGCCCGACTCCGCCCTGCGGCGGCGCATAGCGATTCCCGACCGCATCCGGCTCCACGGAACGGCCGGCGCAGACAAAGGGGCGTTCTCGGCCGCTTCGACGCTCTCGGCCGACGGCGGGGAGATAGCCCTGCAAGGCCGGCTGGATACCCGCAGCGAGGCCTACGGAATCGAATTACGGTGCGACAGCTTCCCGTTGAACAGGTTTTTGCCGGCCGATTCGCTGGGCCTTTTAGACCTGGCGCTGCAGGCCGGGGGCAGCGGATTCGATCCGCTCCGGGCGCAGACCCGGGGGAACATCCGCCTGCAGGTTGACCGGGCGGAGTTTCGCGGCAGGGATTTCGGAGGCGTGGAGCTGAACGCAAACCTCGAAGAAGGACAGCTTTCCGGCCGCCTGTCCGACCGTGACGAGGCGCTGCGGCTGTTGCTGCTGGTCTCGGGCACGCTGACCGAACGGAAACAGGAAGTCAGGCTCACGGGCAACGTCTTCGATTTCGACCTGGCAGAGCTGGGAATCTCCCCGCAGAAAATCGGCGGGTCGTTCGCGCTGGAGGCCGGGGCGTCCGCCTCGGACGCCGGCAGCTATACGGCCCGGATAGCCCTGGACAGCATCGAGGTCAGAACCCGGCACCGCACAGACCGCATCCGTCCGACGAGCCTGTCATTGAGCTCCGACACGACGGCGACGCGGGCCAAACTGGCATCCGGCGACCTGTCGCTGGCATTCGTCTCCCCCGGGCCCGTGGACTCGCTGGTTCCGGCCCTGACGCGGAGCGCCGACATACTCGCACGGCAGATACGGGCACAAAGCGTCGACATGGAGGCCCTGAAACCCGCATTGCCCGATTTCAGCCTGAGTGTCACGGCCGGACGCGAAAATATCCTGAATAATTTTCTGAAAACAAAAAAGGTGTCGTTCGGCGCGCTGGACATCGAAGGCGTGAATTGCGACTCCCTGCCGGTATCCCTCCGGATAAAGGCTGAGAGGCTGGCCTGGGGAGGCGTCGTCCTCGACACGCTGACGGCAGGCATCGCGCAGGACGGCCGCCGGCTGGATTATTTCCTCCGCACGGCGAACGTCCCGGGGAACCTGGACAACGTAGCCCTCGCAGGGCTGTACGGCCATGTGGCTGGAAATAGGGGCCAGGTAAACCTCTGCCAGAAAAACCGGGCGGGACGCGAGGGGTTCCGCTTCGGGCTGGATGTCGAATGGAACGACAGTCTGGTCAGGGCGAGCGTAACGCCGCCCGACCCGGTATTCGGGTACGAACCCTGGACGGTAAACCCCGGCAATTACCTCGTTTACAGGTATGGCAAAAGCATCGACGCCGACCTCGACATGAGGCACGGCGACCAGCGGTTCGCAATCCGGACGGTTCCCGGAGAGGGGGCGTCCGACGACATCCGGCTGGATATCGCCGGCCTGAACATCGGTTCCGCACTGGGGCTGCTGCCCTCCGCCCCGCCCGTCGACGGGATATTGGGTACGGACATGACGCTGGGCATGACGCCCGACAGCCTGACCCTGCGCGGCGACCTGTCCATCGCGGAACTGTCGTACGACAAACGGCGCTTCGGCAACGTCGACTTCGGACTCTATTACAAGCAGGATCAGGGACATATGGCCGATGCGCGGCTGACGCTCGACGGCGCCGAGGTACTGACCGTCCGGGGAGATTACCGCGCAGAGCGCGAAAGCCCGCTCGACCTCACGGCGACGATCCCCGGATTCCCGTTGCAGCAGGCCAACGTATTCCTGCCCGACGACCTGATCCGCCTCCAGGGCCGGTTGCAGGCGAAAATCCACGCAGGAGGCACCGCTGACCGGCCGAGGCTGGACGGGGGCGTACACTTCGCACAGACCGAAATCCGCGTGCCGATGATCGGCACGTCGTTCCGGTTGTCGTCCGACACGATCCGCATCGACGACAGCCGCGTCATATTCGACGATTACACGCTCCTCGCCCCGAACAGCAAGCCGCTGACGATCGGCGGCGAGGTCGACCTGGCCGATTTCAGCCGCATGACGGCCGACCTCGCGCTCCGGGCGTCGGATTTCCAGGCGGTCGACGTAGCCCGGAAAGAGGGTACGTCGGTCTACGGAAAGGCCTACCTCGACCTGGACGCGACGGCCAAAGGCCCCCTGGACGAACTCGTCGTCCGCGGGAACGTAGCCCTGCTGGGCGGCACGGACATCAATTACGTCATGCAGGACTCCCCGATGGACGTGAAGGAGCGTCCGCAAAACATCGTGACGTTCGTCTCGTTCCGGGAACTGGACTCCCAGGGACAGGAAGAGACATCGCAGGCAATACGCATCGGAGGCATGGACGTACTGGTGAATGTCGACATCAACAACGACGTACAGGCGGCCGTAGACCTTTCGGCGGACGGCAACAACCGGATCGACCTGAAGGGAGGCGGCAACCTGACCTATACCATGAATCCGCTGGGCGACGTCCGCCTGTCGGGGAAATATGTGCTTTCGGGCGGAAGCGTACGCTACAATCCGCCCGTCATCTCCCAAAAAATCTTCAAGATCACGCCGGACAGCTATGTCGAATGGATAGGGAACATCGCCGACCCGGCTTTCAACATCACGGCCGTGGAGACCGTACGTGCCAATGTCTCCTCGGACGGGCAGGACAACCGTGCGGTGAATTTCGACATCTCCATCAACATCCGCAATTCGCTCGACGACCTGGAGGTCAGCTTCGGACTTTCGGCCCCCGAAGACCTCACCATGCAGAACCAGTTGAATTCGCTCACGGCCGAGCAACGGGCCAACCAGGCTATGAACCTGCTGATATACAACACCTACACGGGCCCCGGAACCACGGCGAAGGTCAGCTCCGAGAACCCGCTCAACTCGTTCATCCAGAAGGAGCTGAACCAATGGGCTCAAAACAACCTGAAAGGCGTAGACCTGAGCTTCGGCATCAACTCCTACGGCGAGGACGACCCCAACGGCCAGCACACCGACTACTCGTACCGCCTGTCCAAAAACCTGTTCAGCAACCGCGTACGTGCCGTCATCGGAGGCAAATTCAGCACGGACGCCGACCCGTCTCAGAACCTCAAGGAGAACCTGATCGACGACATTTCGCTGGAATACATGCTGACCAAACGCGACAACATGTACCTCAAAGTATTCCGCCATACCGGGTACGAAAGCATCCTCGAAGGGGAAATCACCGAGACGGGTGTGGGTTTCGTGATCCGGAAAAAACTGCTGAGGCTGGGCGACTTGTTCAAGTCGACGAAACCCAAAGCGAAAAAACAGAAACGAGATGAGGCCGGCACACATTAGAAATACCTGCATTCTGGTTTGCGCCGTGCTGTCGGTAGCGGCCTGCTCCACCACCCGCCGGCTGGGGACGGACGAGGTGCTGTATACGGGCGTGAAGAAAATCCGGATCGAACCCGACTCGGGCGTCGTACTCTCCGCAGCAGCCGAATCCGCCGTGAAGGAGCCGCTGTCGGTCGCCCCGAACAACCCGCTCTACAGCCCCTACATCCGCACCCCGCTGCCGATCGGGCTATGGGCCTACAACTACCTCTATACGCCGAAAGAGAAAGGGTTCAAATACTGGTTTTTCAAGCGGCTGGCTAAGGAACCCGTGCTGATTTCGAAGGTGCAGCCCCAACTCCGCACGAAGGTTGCGGAACAGGTGCTCGAAAATTATGGCTATTTCAGCTCGCAGGCCGCAGATTCCCTGCTTTACCGCAAGCACGGCCGAAAGGCAAAAGTGTACTATACGCTCAACATAGCGCCTCCGTGGCACTATTCGAAGATAACCTATCCGGACGTGGACAGCGGAATGAGGCACCTCGTGGACAGTCTCCGGGCCACGTCCCTGCTCCGCGTGGGGGCACAGTACAACATGGACAGCCTCACGCTCGAACGCAAACGGATCTCCCAGCTGCTGCGCAACAGGGGATATTACTATTTCCGTCCCGAATACCTGGAATACCTGGCCGATACGACTTCCGGTCTGCGGCAGGTCGACCTGCGCCTGAACCTCAAGCCCAACCTGCCGGAGGTGGCGCTCAAGCCTTACCGGGTGGGCGACATCACGGTGAGGCTGACCAACATCAAACCCGGCCCGGCGGATACGCTCCGCCTGCCCAATGCGACGGTCATCGCCCAGAAGCCGATGAAAATCCGTCCCAAGATCCTGTCCAGGGCGCTCACGCTCAAACCCGGGCAGCTCTTTACGGTGGATGCCCAGAACCGCACCCAGACCGACCTCAACAAGCTGGGCATTTTCCGCTCCGTCAACCTGGGTGTCACGCCGCTCGACTCGCTGCGGGGCTCCGACACGCTGGACGTCGCCATCGACGCGCAGTTCGACTATCCGCTGGAAGCCGCCCTCGAAACGGACGTGACTTCGAAGTCGAACAGCTTCATCGGCCCCGGCATCACCTTCAAGGTCAGCAACAACAACCTGTTCCGCGGCGGCGAAATCCTCGCACTGAAACTGAACGGCTCGTACGAATGGCAGACGGGCAACAAAAACTCCGGCGGACGTTCCTCACGGCTCAACTCCTATGAGCTGGGACTGAATGCCAACCTCAACATCCCGCGGCTGTTGCTGCCGGCGTTCATGACGCGCAGGCTGAAATACCCCGGCAGCACGACCTTCCAGCTGGGGGTCGACCTGATGAACCGCCCCAGCTTCTTCCGGTTGATCGCGTTCAGCGGCTCGGCGGGATACAATTTCCAGACCTCGCCTTACAGCCGCCATTCGCTGACCGTATTCAAACTCACCTACAACAAGCTGCTGCACACGACCGAAGCCTTCGACAAGACGATGGACGAGAACCCGGCCATCGCCATGAGTTTCCGCAACCAGTTCGTACCGTCGATCAACTATACCTATACGTTCGACAAGACCTACGGCAGCACCGGCAACCGCCGCTTCTACTGGCAGAACAGCGTCACCTCGGCCGGCAACATCCTCTCGGGCGTGCTGAGCCTGTTCGGCGAAAAACAGCCCCAGCACCTGTTCGGGAACCGCTTTTCGCAGTTCGTCAAGGAGGTGAGCGAAGTGAAGTTCTACCACCGCATCGGGCGCCGGAACAACTGGCTGGCGACACGGCTGCTCGTCGGCGTGGGATATGCCTACGGGAATTCCGAGGTGATGCCCTACAGCGAGCAGTTCTACATCGGAGGCGCCAACAGCATCCGCGCCTTCACGATCCGGTCGCTCGGGCCGGGCAGCTACCGTCCCCCGGCCAACGACCGCAACGGCTACCTCGACCAGACGGGCGATTTCAAGCTGGAAGCCAACGTCGAATACCGCTTCGGCATCATGGGACGCCTGAACGGCGCCGTTTTCCTCGACGCCGGGAATATCTGGCTGCTGAAAAAAGACCCCAAACGCCCCGGTGCGGAACTGAAATGGAAAGGGCTACTCAATGAAATCGCGCTGGGCACCGGATTCGGGTTGCGTTACGACATCAGCTACCTGGTCATCCGTGCCGACCTCGGAATCGGCATCCACACCCCCTACCCCAATCCCGACAAGACGGGGTATTACAACATCTCCAGCTTCAAGGACGGGCTCGGGTTCCACCTGGCGATCGGCTATCCGTTCTGAAGGGAGGGGCATACGGATACGGCGAGGGCGGCTGGGTATTCTCAGCCGCCCTCGCCCACACCAGTCTTCCGTCCTATCGGGAGCGGATTTCCCGCCGCATGAATATCGAGTAGGAAACGGCAAAGCAGACGACGGTCGCGGCAACCAGTCCGGTCAACTGCGCCCACACGACCTTGATACTTTCGCCCAGAGGCAGCGGACTGGGAATAGCCCCGTCCAATTGCTCCATCGTCAGGGGGCCGAGGCTCCGCACCGAAGGCATGAGCAGCGTCGAAGTGGCATCGTTGAACAGTTCGCTCGGCGCCAGCCGCATCAGCCCCAGGATAAACCGCTGGTAGCTGAGCTGGTGGTAGACCGGAGCCATCTCGGAGGGGCTCAGCGCCCGGGCGACCACGCTGACGATCATCGCATAGAACACACTGAAAAAAAGCCACACGGCGATGGATGCCAGCGCAGAGGTAGCCGCCTGGCGGAAACAGAGCGAGAACAGGATCGCCACCGTAAGCCAGAATGCCACGTAGAAGATCCCGGTAACGATGTACAGAATGATCCTCCAGAACTCCCCGGGGGTCGGAGGAATGCCGATGGCGATCAAGCCGCACCCCATCACCAGAAAGCCCAGTGCGAAGAGCAATACCCCGATGACGATCAGCGCAGCCACGAACTTGGCGTTGATGATACAGTCGCGGTGGATGGGCTGCGACAGCATACGGCTGAGCGTTCCTTTGTTCTGCTCTGAATTGACGGCATCGAAGCCCAATGCGATACCGAGCAAAGGCCCCAGGAAATTGATGAAAAATACGAACGAAGGGAGCGTCCCGTCCGACACCGTGAAGAGTTTCAGGAAGAGGAAGGAGCTGTCCGGATCGTCGGGCTTTATCGCGGCCGCGATATTCGTAAGCGCCGTATACAACGACCCCGCACAGGTGAGCACGATGATGCTCACCAGAATAATGAACCGCAGGCTGCGCACATGGTCGGCGATCTCCTTCCGGACGATCGTCCAGAACGGGGAATGCACTTTCTGGTCAGTCATGCTGCCCACCCCCTTCCGTAAAATAGCGGTTGTAGACATCGGCCAGATCGCGGTTTTCGCGCCGCAGTTCCTCCAGGCCGATCTGTGCCACTAGCCGCCCCCGGTTGAAAAGCCCGACGCGGTCGCAAACCTTCTGCACCTGCTCCAGGTTGTGCGAAGAGAACAACACGGTCAGTTGCCCTTCGCTGCTGAGCTGTTTTATGAGGGCGATGAACTCCTGCACCCCGGCGGGGTCGATCCCCGAGGTAGGTTCGTCCAGGATGACGATCTGCGGTTGCTTGATAAGCACGTCCGCCAGCCCGAGCCGCTGGCGCATGCCCCGGGAATATTTCCCGGCCTTCTTCTCCATCTGTTCGCCCAACCCGACGCGCTCCATCAGCCGCACGGCCCTGCTGTGCGCCTCGTCGCGCGCAATCCCGTTCAGCGCGGCCGTATACATCAGGTTCTCCACACCGGTCATGTCGTCATAGAAGCCGACATCCTCGGGCAGGTAGCCGATACGCCTCTTCACCTCGATCGGGTTGTGCGTAGCGTCAATCCCGCAGATGCTGACATTGCCCGACGTCGGTTCGGTCAGTCCGAGCATCATGAGGATGGTAGTCGACTTGCCCGCCCCGTTGGGCCCGAGCAAACCGAAGACCTCCCCTTTCGCCACCGACAGGCAAATACGGTCTACAGCCGTGAAAGCACCGTATTTTTTCGTCAGGTCGGTCAATACGATTACCTCTTCAGCCATGGCCTACCTCCTTCCGTATTTGCGGAAAAGACAATAGACCCCTCCCACGGCAGCCAGGATGACAAGCACGCCGACCCATCCCCAGAACAGGGGCGTCTTCACCGAAATCCGGAACTGCGCATCGGCAGTCACCTCGGGGGTCTTGGCATCCATCACGACCACGTAGTCGCCCGGGAGGGCTTTCGGCGAAGCCTTGAGCTCGGCCGTGACGTTGGCCGCAGCCCCGGCCTTCAGCGACGCGATCTTCGACGGCTCGAACGAGAGTTCCCACCCGGCGGGTTTGCGCGAGGAGAGCTGAATGTCCTTCAGCTCCGACGATCCGGTATTGACGACCTCCAGGTCGATACGGCGGGTATCGCCCGCCGTGATGTCGGCGCTCAACAACCCCTTGGGTGTAGTCACCTCCATCTGGAACGTCCCCGTGATGGCGACTTCGAGTGTCAATTCCGCGGAGGTGGAATTGGTGACGGCACGCACGGGGATTTTATAGGTTCCGGCCTCGGCATTGGCCGCGGGCGTAACTTCGACGGAGATATTCTGGCTGGCATTCGCATCGACCTGCGCCGAGGTCGCCTGCTTATAGTTGGGCTTGAACACCACGTTCCAGCCCCGCGGGGCATCGGCCATCAGCGCATAGAGCTGCCGGTCGGCGGTCTGGTTGCGGAGTGTGGTGCTGAAGGTGAAATTCGATTTGGAATTGCCCTGCATGTTGGGCTGGTCGGTCGTGAATTCGCTCTGGTAAGTCCCCTGTTTGGAGACCACGATGGTGAGCGGCAACCGGGCTTCGCCCGCCGAGAGATGGAACTTATAGCTTCCCTTGTTGATCTTCAGCGGGACGTTGACGGTAAGGGTGAAATTCTTTTTTTCGTCGGGCAGGACGGCCATCTGCTCGATATTCCAGCCTCCGGACTTGATGTCGTATTTCCAGGAGGAAGGAAGGCCGCCGAGCGCAATGTTCTCGGTTCGGATTTCATGGCCGTTGTTGATCAGGTCGACGCTGTAATTGATGGAAGCTCCCGGGGATACGACGATCTTCGTATAGGGCGAATAAAGCACCACGCCGGTCGAGAGGGAATCGGCTGCGGCATGTGCCCCGGCCGCGGGAAAGGCTCCCAGAAGAACTGCAAAGAACAACAAATAATTAGTTCGCATAGTCATATAAAATTTGGTTAGTATAAAAAAATTAAATATGAGAGTCGAATCTGAGCTGAAAAGCGCGGGTTAATTATTTGTTTTGATGGGGTTAGATGTGTTTTGGTTATCGTTTGGTATCCGGGGATCAGGCTGCGGGACGGCGGTTACGACAGGGTTTCGCTGCAGTCAAAGGCAAAAAAGCCCCTGTATCGAAACAGAGGCTTTTATGTGTTCCCGTACAAGGCATCAGAAAACGAACTTTTCGAGTTTCATCTCGCTGAGCTGGTGCAGGCGCGGTACGAGGGTCGTGAAATGCGACGCCTGCTCGTGCGCAGCCAGCGCCTTGGCGTCGCTCCACGTCTCGCAGATCATCAGCACGTCATTGCGCGTAGTGCTTTCGAACAGGTCATAGGCAACGCAGCCCTCGTCCTTGAGCGAAGCCGCCACCAGTTCCTTGGCCGTATTTACCACTTCCTCGCGGTTGGAATCCGTCGTACGGATAAAAACATTCAATCGTATCATTTCTTTACTATTTAAGTTTATAAGGCTTTCACGGCCTCGACGGCCGCATCGTAATCGGGTTCCTCGGTAATTTCGGGCACGAGCTGGGTGTAAACCACCTTCCCCGCCTTGTCGATCACCACCACGGCACGGGCGAGCAACCCGGCCAGCGGGCCGTCGGCCATCAGCACGCCATAGGCGCCGGCAAAACCCGCAGCACGGAAATCCGACGCGGGAACGACGTTGGCGATGCCCTCGGTCGTGCAGAACCGGGACTGCGCGAAAGGCAGGTCTTTCGACACGGCCACGACGACCGTATCGGGCAGCGAAGATGCCAGCTTATTGAATTTTCGCACCGAAGTCGCACAGACGCCCGTATCGAGGCTGGGAAATATGTTCAGCACGACGCGCTTGCCTTTCAGGTCGCTGAGTTTCAGCGGGGAGAGGTCGCCCCTTACCAATTCGAAATCGGGAGCCTGGACGCCGGCCCGGATGAATTCGCCGTCGATATGCACGGGCGTGCCCTTGAATTTTGTCGTTGTCATTGTCATTTATTTTTCTGTCGTTCCATTAAACGTAAAACCGGCAGGTTTATTGCCCTGTCCGCAACATGGCGGCGGAGAAAACCCCACCGTTAGTTGTCCCACAAATTTAATTCCTTTTCGGGAAGATTACAACAACTATTTCATATTCTTTTCAGGTTTACTTTCCATCTTTGCAGCAACTTAACCGGGGAAGAGCATATTTTTTGTATTTTTGCCCGAACCCCGACGAACGGAAACAAACAGACAGACAGACAGACAGACAAGACCGACATGAAAAAGACACTCCTTCTGCTCCTGCTGACGTGCAGCTGCGCAATCGCTGCAGCACAGGAACGCTCGCCGCTGAGGCAAACCGAATTCATCTCCGCCGATTCGCTCGAAGACGAACACGAACTGTTGGAGCGCGTACGCAACATGCCCAACCTCGAAGTCGGCAAGGGCATCACGTTCCGCCCCAAAAGCAACTGGTTCTCGCTGACGATGCGTTTCCGCATGCAGAACATGGTGGGGCTCTCGTTCGACAAGGATTTTACACTCACGAAAACCGATGCACAGGTCAAGCGCCTGCGCCTGCGCTTCGACGGACATATCTATTCCCCGAAACTGGTCTACTCAATCCAGCTGGGGTTCACCTCCTACGACACGGAACCGCTGCCTAACGGCAATATGAACATCGTCCGCGACGCAATCGTCTACTATGTCCCCAGTCCCAAATGGAACATCGGGTTCGGACAGACCAAAATCAAGGCCAACCGGGCGCGTACCAACTCGTCGAGCGCCCTGCAATTCGTCGACCGCAGCATCGTCAACAGCGAGTTCAACCTCGACCGTGACTTCGGGTTCTTCGGCGAATACAACATGCGCGGGGGCGAAGGGTTCAACCTTTCGGCCAAGGGCTCCGTAACACTGGGTGAAGGCCGCAACTGGGGCAGTTCGTCGAACGGAGGACTGGCCTACACGGGACGTCTGGAACTCTATCCGCTGGGACGGTTCAAGTCGAAAGGCGACGTCCTGGAAGGGGATTTCGAGGGTGAGGAACAGGTCAAGATACTCCTGGCTGGAGCCTACTCCTACAACCACAAGGCTTCGCGCCTGAAAGGCCAGCGCGGCGCCATCATGCCGGATGACGCGACCCGGAACATCGGTTCCTATTTTGCGGATTTCATCCTCAAATACCAGGGCTTCGCATTCTACACCGATTTCATGGGACGTAACTGCGACCAACCGCTGTTCGACCCCGAAAGCAATGCCTTCGTATACAGCGGCCAGGGCCTCAACGTGCAGACCAGCTACCTGTTCAACAAAAAATGGGAGGTCGCCCTGCGTAATTCGACGCTTTTCCCCAAGCAGCAGGTACAGCCCTTCGCAGGGTACAAACGCTGGAACCAGACGACCATCGGCGTCACCCGCTACATCATCGGCCACAGCCTGAAGGTACAGGCCGACATGTCGTACAACCACCGCAGCGAATCGTTCGACCCCGACTACAACCGCTGGGAGATTCGTTTCCAGTTGGAGCTGGGGCTCTGACCTGGCGACAACGCAATACGAAAACTCCCGGTTTTTGACCGGGAGTTTTTATTTCAGGTACGACGTCCCGTCACAAGATTTTCAGCGCGATCTGCGCACACGCCTCGGCATCGGCAAGGGCGTTGTGATGGTTCGCAAGGTCGAAACCGCATGCCGCCGACACGGTATGCAACTGGTGGTTGGGCAAGCGGCTGCCGAACGTCCTGCGCGAGGCGCGGCAGGTACAATAGAACCGGTAGCCGGGGTAAGGCATCCCGTACAACTCGAACACGGCGCGCAGGCACCCCTCGTCGAAGGGCGAATTGTGCGCCACGAGCGGCAGTCCCTCGATACGGGGTGCGATCTGGCCCCATACGGTCGCGAAGTCGGGCGCCTGAGCGGTATCCTCATAGGTCAGGCCGTGGATGGCCGTGGTAAAACGGCTGTAAAAATTCGGCCGCGGGCAGATCAGGCTGTAAAGCGAATCGACCACCCGGCCGTCACGCACCACGACGACACCCACCGAGCAAACGCTCGTGCGCCGGCCGTTGGCCGTTTCGAAATCTATGGCTGCAAAATCTTTCATCGGTTCGGGGTAAATATCTCCGGCAAATATACGGATTTTAACGGTTCGCAGTACCTCCGGGAACGAAAAAACGGCCGCCCCCTAAAGGAGGCGGCCGTCGGTTTGGGCAGAACCCGATTATTCGGTATATTCGTCGTCCGACGTGTCGGGCGTAACCCACGAATCGGCCGGGGTCAACGTCTCGACCTCTTCTTCGGTCAGGAAAGCATCCTTGTCGAACATAATGTCGTCGAAATAGTTGACCGTGCACTGGTAAGCGCCGTAGTTGTATGTCCAGTCCTTGGAGTAGATGCCGAAGATGGCCATGATATCGCCTTTCGCGCCGTCGCAGACGACGGGATACTGGGCGAAACGCGAATAACCGCTCGTGCGAACCGTATAGACACCCGCCTTGTTGGTCGTCGAAGGCAGGGAGCTGTCATAGGTGAAAAGCACCGAACCGTAGAGGTTCGTACCGTCGTTGCTGAATGCCCACCTGTACCAGACCTTGTTCATCACCGGGCGGATGTCGGTATACATCCACGCGGGATAGATGTTCGACCCTACCGTCCCGTAACGGCACGTAACGTCGCGCAGGATCACCAGGCGCCCGAAATACTGCTGCCCGTTCTGGCCGAAGAAATTGTCGCAGTTGGCCTCGGTGATCTCGAGGATCTCCTTGCCCAGCTCCAGCTGCGTCTCCCCGCCGAGGAATACGCGCTTGCGGATCTCCGTCGGGTCTTCGATGTTCGAGTTGGCATAGAATTTATGTTCGCCCACCTTGTTGTAGGAATCGGTAGGCCCCTCGCCCAGCGACAGCATCATGCGGTAGTTGCCGATATAGAGCCCCGTGACCTTGACATAGACCCAGTTCGAGGGGATCGTACCCGTGGCCTTGTCGAAACGCCCCATCGGATAGGTAAAATAGAGCCCCGTGGTGAGCTTCACCTCGATGGCACCCGAATCGTCCACCAGGTAGAGCGACTTGTAGACGTTGCCCTCCTCGTCGCTCGACTGCACCTTGCCCTTGATGTAGTAATCCAGCCCGTCGGGCGACTGGCCGATCTGTACGTACTTCGTATCGCCCCAGCTCGAGTTGCTGCCCGTACCGCCGAGCGACTTGTGCTCATCGAGGAACATCTGTTTCACATCGGCGATGGAGATATGCTTCATCCCCGCGAAATCCTCGTCGGTATAGACTTTGGCAGGCTTCGGCGCATCGAAATCATTATAGCACCCCGTAACCGCGAACATCACGGCCAGCACGGCGCATAACTGAAATATCTTTTTCATAATCGTCATATCGTATTAGAAGCGGAAATATACATTCAGGTAATAGGTCGTCCCCAGCAGGTAAAAGTACTTCGAATCGAACGGCACGTAATACTGGATCGGCTGGGCGGCCGCACCCTCCTTGTTCACATAGGTACGGCGCGAAAGGCGCATCTGTTCGTAACCGCCCGTACGGATCGTCTGGTCGTTGAGGATATTCTTCACCTCGAGGCTGAAGCCCAGCTGGTAGATGCGGTGGATGTACCAGTTCTTGCCGACGCTCAGGTTGAGCGTATAGGCCGAGTCGAATTTCTCCTGCTCGCGCAGGTTCATCAGCGCCGTGTATTTCACGGCGCCGGGGAGCTGTGCCGCCTCGTCGGGGCGCAGTACCGTGGCATAAGCGGCACGGGTACGGCGCGCGGGGTTCATCGAGAGGTAGATACGGTCGTAATAGTTGAAATCGACCGAGGCGAACCAGTTGCGCGGGCCGCGGTAGCTCAGGCCGAGGTTGAGCGCCGTCTGGGGCGTGCTTTCGACGTAGAGGTCGTCCCAGAGCACCTTGTCGCCGCGGAGCACCTCCTCGCTGTTGTCGCGCGTCTGCGTGAAGTTGGCGTCCGACGTATAGCGGTAGTCGCCCAGGCTCAGGGCGCCGTTGAACGAGATGCCGCCCCAGATGGGAACCACGACGCCCACTTCGAGACCGTAGTAACGCTTGTCGATGCCGCTCATGGCGAAGTTGGTGAACGACGACTGCGTATCGTCATAGTACGAGATGACCTTCGACTGGTCGGCGACCGAGGTATAGTAACCCGAAACGCGCGCCGTGATCCACGGCAGGTTGAGGTTGTACGACAGGTCGACGCCGAGTACCTTCTCGGAATCGAGGCCCGGCGTAGTCGTATTGCGGGTACGCGCCGAAACGAAAGCGTCGCGGAACTGCGGGGGATTGACCATGTAGGCCACATTGGCGTCGATGGCATGCGCACCCGAGAAACGGTACGAGAACTCGCCCTTGAGCTTGTAGGTCAGGTAGTCGAGCGTCTTCGATTTACCGAGCGAGTTGTTCGCGAAGAGTCCCTTGCGCAGCCGGCCGTCGCGCCACATGGCCGTATAGCCGACCTCGCCGCCGAGGCTCATCGTGAAACCGCCGAACGAGGCGTAATACTGCGCCCAGACCTGTGCCTGGCGCAGGTTGGCGTAGTAATCGTAGCTGAACTTGTCGCCTTCCCCGACGCGGCGGGCCTCGCCGTGCTTGAGGTAATAATCCAGGTCGTTCTGCGAAAGCAGCGGGTTGTAGTTGCCGTTGTCGCGCAGGGCGAACTTATCCACGTCGAGCCAGTAGTCGGCGCCGAGCAGGTCTTTCACCTGGTCATAGTACTCCGTGCGGTTGATACGCGCCGTCAGGCCTCCGCGCAGCACGGACTGGTTGCGGAACGTATGGGCGATGTTGGCCGCGAAGTTGAAATCGCGCTGGTCGGTATGGCGTTCTTCGATCATGTAGATGCCCGAAGCCCCGGACTTGTTGCGGTTGTAGTTCATGCGGAACATGTTGTCATAATCCATCTGGCTCTTGCTGGGGTCGGTGATCCACTCACGCATCGAACGCAGCGCAAGGTCGTTGTACGTCCCCAGATCCGAACTCTCGATGCCCTCGGACAACTGGAGGATACGGTTCGTGTAGAAGCTGGGCAGGTAACGGTAGTAGTCGGGGCGCGGGTCGGGGCCGTCCGTCCACGTCAGGGCCGAATAGCCGTTCTTGCCGAAGCGGAACGAAGCCGCGGCGGCAAGTTTGGTATTCGACGAAATGTCGAACCCGTAGTTGAGCATCACGATCGGCTCGTGGTAATCGCGCACGCGCGAGTTGCGCAGCTTGCCGTCCTGCTTACCCACATTGGGGTTGTAATAGTTGTTACTCAACAGGTCGTAGGCTTCCTGCGTCGACGCCTGCTGCGCTCCGCGCTCGGTCGGTGCGCCCAGGATGGTCAGCGCCAGGTTGTGGCGGTCGCCGCCGAAACGCTTTTCGACCGATGCGAAGTAACCGTAGGCATTGTAGTACACCCCGTCGACATAGGAGTTGCCGCCCTGGCGGGTCGAGAACGAGAAGGCGTACGACCATCCGTTGTCGAGCAGGCCCGAAGCGTAGGAAACCATCGCGCGGAAGCGGTACATCGAGTTGCCGTTCACGACGCTGGCACGGAAGCCCTTGCGCATCTGCGAAGCGCGCGCATTGACATTGGTCGTACCGCCGATGCCGTCGATGCCGTAGCCCGACGAGCGCAGCCCGGCGGTATTCTCCTGGTTACGCGTGGCGTCGTTCAGGCCGCTCCACAACGACCAGGGGCCATAGCCCGTCATGGCGTCGTTGAACCGGATGCCGTTCAGGTAGATGCTCGAATACTGCGAATCGTAACCGCGCACGTTGAAACGCATCTCGCTGAATTTATACGAGGCGATGTTGTTGAAGACATCCTTCGACGACGAAAGCGACGAAGGCAGCGACTGCCCGTCGGCCGCCGTATCGGAGTCGAACTCCGCGAACACGGCGTCGTCGATGACATACTGCACATCGGGGGCCATCACCACCGAATTGAGGTTCTTGACCATCTTGTCGACACGGATCGCCAGGTCGAGGTTCTCGAACTCGGGGGCTTCGAATTTCAACTGGTATTCCCCTTTGGGCAGCTGGTCGATATTGAAATTACCGTGGTTGTCGGTCATGACGGTGACGCCGAGCGGTTCGACGACCACCTTGACATTGCTCAGTGCGACACGGCCGTCACGCGAGACGACCTTGCCTTTGACGCCCCCGTCCTGGGCATACGCCCCGGCACAGGCCAGCGTGAGCAGGATAACGAGTAAAGCTCTGATCTTCATAATTGCTTTGTTGGGTTATTTACCGATGTAAATGAATACGGGAAGGTGGTCGCTGTATCCCCCCTGGAAGTTGTTGCCCACGAACGTACGCAGCGGATAGCCCTTGTACTGGCCTTCCTGCTGGAACAGATAGGGGGCACGGAAAATATTGCCGTAATATTTCCCCTTGGGGGCACGCTCCAGTTTGAGCGAACCCGTCGAGCCGGTAGCGAGGTTCTCCGACACGACGATATTGTCGAACAGGTTCCACTGGTCGCGGTAGGCAAGCGAACCGATGCCCGCCTTCAGCATGTCGATAAAGGGATTGTAGTATCCGCCCGGTTGGAGCTTGCGGATGTTGCCTTCGGCGCCGAGCACCTCGGTGATACTCTTGTCGGTGGCGTCGTCGTTGAAGTCACCCATCATCACGACCTTGGTCGCGGGGTTGATCGCCAGCACCGAGTCGGCGGCATGGCGCATGATCTCGGCGGCGCGCTCGCGCTTGGGTGCCGAAGCCTCCTTGCCGCCCAGGCGCGAAGGCCAGTGGGCCACCATGAAATAGAACGGTTCCCCGTCGATCGTCCCCCACATCGTCACCACGTCGCGCGTGCGGAAATTCGGCAGGCTCTCCATCGTAAACGGGATCGGGGCGCTGCCCTCGAGCTTGAACACGTCGGGACGGTAATAGAACGCCACGTCCACGCCGCGGGCATCGGGCGAATCGTAGTGCACGATGCGGTAATTGGCCGGGGCGAGTTTGGGCGTAGCGATCACGTCTTCCATGACATTGCGGTTCTCGATCTCCGAAACGCCGATCACCACCGGGTAGTCCTTGTTGATGGCAGCGATGTCGAACAACACGCGCGAAAGGTTATTGATCTTTTTGGTGTACTTGGGCGTATTCCACTTCTTGGGCCCTTCGGGCGTAAACTCCTCGTCGTAAATCTCCGGGTTGCGGATCGTATCGAAGAGGTTTTCGAAGTTGTAGAAAACGACCTTGTAGGGTTTCTGGGCGAAGCAGGCGACGATCAGCGCTGCGAAAAGCCCGGTAAAAAGCAGTTTCTTCATATAATTCAGATTAATTTATACCCCAGTCCGAGGGATTGTTCTGTGCCTTCACGTCGGCGGCAATGTCCTCGTCGAGCATCGTAAAGAATTTATAGCCCGTTTTCTCTTCGATGTCGGCGACGCTCGTGATATATTCCTTCAACCCGTTTTTGCTCGACGAAGCGTTTTTCGCCCAGAACCCGATGGCCATCAACTGCGACGCATCCGTAATCTGGTCGACCCGTTTCCCCGTCCGGCCGCTCCGGGTACGCAGCAGCACCTTCCAGCAATACTCCGGAACGGCGACCGACGTACCCGCCTTGTCCGAACCGGAACCCTGCACGCCGTAGGTACCCGTCACGATATAAAGCGTATCGGCACACCGTTTCGACGATGCGGTATTCTCCATACTGAGCCAGGAGCCACCGTTAAACGCAGAATTCTGCGGCATGATGTTGGTCGAATAGAAGGTCTGTTCGTTCAGCAGCGGGGAATAGGGAACATAGCGGTGGTTGGACATACACTGGTGACCGCGAATACCGCCGCTGCGATAGGAACCGAGCGAGAGGTCGGCTTGATACTGGGACGGTATGTCGGGATCATATGCCCATGTGTCCGCACGGTTGTATGAGCCCTGCATATAACAATCGTGGATCGGATAGGCGACCCAGTTGGCGATGCGTTTCTTCGTGTCGTAGCAGATCGTAAAGTTACGTGCCGTCACGGTCGAAGAGAGCGGCGCGTAATGTGTTACGTAACGGTAATCGGGGGCTTCGACATAGGCGGGCAATTCCGCCCACGCGTGATCCATCGACGCCGGAACCGAGTAGTCCGCCTGGTCGATCGTCAACGTGAATTCGTGCCCGCCGTCGAAAACGACATCGACCGCGGCACGGCGCGAAGCGCCCGTTTCATTATCGTCCAGGTAGAGGTACACGACATCGTTCGCCGAAACGAGTTTCGCCGATTTGGTCGTGGTATGCGTCCTGCGCGACGTCCAGCACCAACTGCCGCCTTCGGTCACGGTGACGGTATAAGCCGTACCTACGGGCCCCGTCAGCACGAGCCGTGGATCGGTCGCATAACCTTTGGCGTCGAGCGTGGTCGTCTCGGTTTCCATGAACACCGCGGAAATATTCGCCGGGGTGCCGTCGTCGGAGGAACCGCACCGCCCGAAAACCAGCAGGAGCGCCCCGAGCACCATAGCCCGCCCGAAAAGTTTCAATAACCCGTTTGTCAAAATCATGTGGGAATTTGCAGATAAAAATGTCAGGTAGAAAATCCGACAATCATCCCCGGCGGAAGCCAATCCGCCGGGGATGGATTATCGGAATCAGAGAGTTGCTATTCGCTCAATTCATAAAGGGCGACAGTAATATACCCTTTACCTATATTTGAAGTTGCATATCCTCCAAAACGATTGTCATACTCAGTGTCTCCATTTCGGTATAGGAGTGCACGCCCCGTCACCTCGGAATCTTTAATCAAAAATGTCCCTGCAGTTTCTTCATCAGCAACCCATTTTCTTGATGATGTATCAACAATTGCCAACTGCGTCTTACCACTACTATTATTAGCGTACTCAATAAATTTGCCTGCTGTATTTTGGATCGTATACGCACCGTCACTCGCTACAATGGTAACAGCATGGGCATTATTTGCCGCATTTGCTTCGATTTTTCCATTTGCAACCGTAATCGCAATTCCATCAAACAATTTGTTAGCGTTCAACCCCGCAGATGCCGGTAAAACAGCATATTTATCTCCATTTTCAGCCACTATCAGGTATTTTTTACCCGATGTAATAGAGGTTACGCGCACATACCCGCTTCCCACTATTTTCCCGGCCTGCGAAATCGCAACGGTTTTGGTATCCACAGCAGCACCGGCCTTCATCAGTTTGATGGTCAGCGTGGCGGTGATAGCCTGTTCCGTCGTGTTTTCCTTGGGCGTCACGGTTACAACCATCCCGTTTACGGAGGTCGTGAACTGCTCCGATTTATCCGTAGCGGCTTCGATCGTGCAGTCGTCGGCATTGGCAGCCGTGACCGTCACGGTCTTGGCATTGTCCGTCGCAGCGAAAGAAAGCGACGTCGGGTCGAGCTTGGTAATCTTCGGTTCAGCGGGTGCATCACCATCCTTTTCGACCGATACGGCAATCGTGCTAAGCATCTTACTCTGGTTGGTCATACCTAACGTATAACCCTTGACAATAACAACCTGTCCATTAAGGGAAGCATCGACAAAACCATCGGCGGGATATGCCAGAGAGCCCTGCAGATCCGTACCATCGACAGCTATATTATAGTAATACCCGTCTATCGTAAGCGTGCCCGAATATTCGATATATTTAATAACGGGAGTGGCTGCCGCATAGGCATCGAAAGCGGCCCCGTCGAACTTCTCGGGAGTAGGCTGTGTGAAGGAACCGTCAGACACCTTTTCTATTACCAGGTCGGTTTCAGAGAACTGTACCAACTTACTGTAAGTAGTCGTCTTGCCGGTCACCTTGACAGTCTGGCCAATCGTAGCGGAATAATCTACCACAGGCTTATTATCTTTCCATCCAAGATAGACCAGAATCTTCCCGCTATTGTCCTGAATCAGGAAACTACGTCCGTTAATCGCCACGACTTGTCCCTGCGTAGTATAGGTCGCGCCTACCGAACCGGCAATGACTTCAGCAATGGTCTTCGTTTCAGTTACAGGAGGAGTAATATTGTCCAGGTCGACCTCCGTACCACCGATGCCCTCGAAAAGTTTCACGTCGTCGATACGGTGTGCGGATGTAAGATCCGAAGTAAATTTAATGTAAAGTTCCGAAGGCACCTGTTTCAGCGTGAAATTGGCCGTCGCCAAAGCCCAGGTACCGTAGTTAGAGTGCTCGTCGTCCCCGACAGGGCGGTCATAGGTAATTTCCGCCCAGTTTTCACCGTCTTTGCTCAGATATACATGGAACTCCGAAGTCTTGAAGGCATTGTCCTTATCTTCAAAAATACTACGGTATGAACCGAACGTAAGTTGAAGGTTCTTCTGGGTAGATTCAAGTGCGATTTTCTGAATCTCAAAAACACCGCTCGTTCCGAAGAACATATTGTTGACACCGGAAGCGTCGTCCTTGTACTTCGAATGGCTATCGTTCGAAGGCGAATTCGAACGAACACTTATACCGCTCGTTTTATAAGCAACATTGTCGGCACCCGTACCGGTCTGATTCTTCCAGCCCTCGAATGCATCTGCGAAGGGGAATTTATTATCCGAACCCTTTTGAGCCTGCTCCTTATCGAAATCGTTAGCATAGATAGCATCGCCCGTGGGGGGGGGGGTAACCCCGCTGCCGTACTGTTTTACGGCTACGGACGACTCGGCCTGACCCCATTTGCCGAATTCGGGGTGGATAAGCGTGAAGGAGATTTTGCCTTCGCGCAGGGAAGTACCGGCGGGCAGCTCGGAAACCGTAACGGAAATCGATCCGTTGCCTTTGCCGCTCATCGGGGAGATAGTAGCCCAATCCAGGTTACTTGCAGTAACCGTCCATTCGCAGTTCGCCGTGATGGCGACGGTTTGTGTCGTCTCCGTTTCATCGGTAAAATTAAGCGCCGTCGGATCCGCCGTCAGTTTCGGCGTCAGCGACTTGTCATCATCATCGGAGCATCCCGTAAATGCCGTGGCAGCCACGAGGAAGAATGCGCCGAACAACAACCTAAAAAGATGTTTACTCATAAAAAATAGTTTTAATTAGGTGATTATAAACTAATATCCGTTTGCAAAAATGACTTACGATTTTTCTGTTTTTTCAAGGGGAAACTATTACAAAGATAGTTTATATTTCAAAAATACAAAAGGATTTCGGCATATATTTACTGTTAATATTCCGTTACATAGCAAAAAAAACGTTCCATGCTGCTTCGAAAGGGACAACCCGTCCGGCAGACAGCCTCATCCGCTCCCAAATTAAGGCTCCGGCGGGGGGGGGCTCCCGCCCCGAACCGTAAAATCCCCGGGGTACCTTCGGCCAGACAAAAAAACCGCCCCGGAAACCGGGACGGGCGAAGTTTCAAGGCTGGTTGGCGGATTGCATCGGCAGGGGTCATAAATCGACATCGTTTCTGACGCTGCAAAATTACCCAGCGGCTATTTCATAGTTGCGACAATCCCATAACAATCCCGGGAATATGGCATTGCACGCATGTTGCAGCAGCCGGCAAAGCCCGTCGGCAACACCATCCGGCCGCAAAAGCAGCCAGCCCGGACTGTAAACGTCCGGGCTGGCCGTGCCGAATAACGGGTTCGGCAACGATTGCAATACGACAGCGGCCGATCCCACACAGCGGCCGCGCAGGGATCACGCCCTATTCCCACTCGATCGTTGCGGGCGGTTTCGAGGAGATGTCGTAGACGACGCGGTTGACCCCCTTGACTTTATTGATGATGTCGTTCGAGACATTGGCGAGGAACTCATAAGGCAGGTGCACCCAGTCGGCGGTCATACCGTCGGTCGAAGTCACGGCACGCAGCGCGACGCAACTCTCATAGGTGCGTTCGTCGCCCATCACGCCGACGCTCTTCACGGGGAGCAGGATAGCCCCCGCCTGCCACACCTTGTCGTAAAGCCCGGCATCGCGCAGGGCGTCGATGTAGATTTTGTCCACGTCCTGCAGGATTCCGACCTTTTCGGGCGTGATGTCGCCCAGGATACGGATCGCAAGGCCGGGCCCCGGGAAGGGATGGCGCCCGATCAGCTGCTCGGAGATCCCGAGCGAACGGCCGACGCGGCGCACCTCGTCCTTGAAGAGCAGGCGCAGCGGTTCGACGATCCCGAGGTGCATCTTCTCGGGCAGCCCGCCGACGTTGTGGTGCGACTTGATCGTCGCCGAGGGGCCGTTGACCGACACCGACTCGATCACGTCGGGATAGATCGTCCCCTGCGCCAGCCAGCGCACGTCCTCGATCCGGATCGCCTCGTCGTTGAATACCTCGACGAAATCGCGGCCGATGATCTTGCGCTTGGTCTCGGGATCGCTCACGCCGGCCAGGTCACCCAGGAACTTGTCGCCGGCCTTCACGCCCTTGACGTTCAAGCCCATGTTCTTATACGACTCGAGCACGTCCTCGAATTCGTTCTTGCGCAGCAGGCCCGAATCGACGAAGATGCAGTAGAGGTTCTTGCCGATGGCCCTGTGCAGCAGCACGGCGGCCACCGACGAGTCGACGCCGCCAGAAAGTCCGAGCACGACCTTGTCGTCGCCCAGTTTCTCCTGCAACTCGCGCACGGTGGCCTCTACGAAACTCTCCGAGGTCCACTCCTGCCTGCAGCCGCAGATACCCACGACGAAATTCTTCAGCAGGTGCGTGCCGTCGGTCGAATGGTAAACCTCGGGGTGGAACTGGATGCCCCAGGTCTGCTCACCCTCGATGCGGAACGCAGCCACGCGCACCTCCTCGGTGCTGGCCACGACCTTGTAGTCAGCCGGCACGGACGTGATCGTATCGCCGTGCGACATCCACACCTGCGTGGTCGCAGGCAGGCCGCGCATCAGCGGGTCACCGGCATCGCCCACCGTAAGCATCGCACGGCCGTACTCGCGGCTGGGCGCAGGCTGCACCTCGCCGCCGAAGGCCGATGCGAGGAACTGTGCGCCGTAGCAGACCCCCAGCAGGGGCAGTTTGCCCTTGATGGCCGAAAGATCGGGGGCAGGGGCATGCTCGTCCCTCACGGAGAAGGGACTGCCCGAGAGGATCACGCCCCGCACCGAAGCATCCGGCACCGGAATCTTGTTGAAGGGGTGGATCTCGCAATAGACATTCAGTTCGCGTACGCGCCGCGCGATGAGCTGCGTATACTGCGACCCGAAGTCGAGAATCAGGATTTTTTCCATAATATAACGTAAGTCCGACGAATCTGGGTTCATCAATTTCGGAAGGTTTACAAGCCATGAAACTCGCCGGACTCACTCTACGGCGTCTCCGACGCCGGTTCCAGGCTTAATATCCCTCTGAATCTCCCTTTGGCAAGGAAGACCCCGAATCCTTATTATTTTCTTTTTACCGGACGGTTGTAGCTTCCCGCAAGGCGCATCTCCGCGGCGAAAGCCTCGCTCCCGACTTCGCGGATGCGTTCTATGCAACCTCGGCGGTCTGAGCGAAAAACGACCTGAAAAATCCCGGCGATGAAATTATTGAACTTTCCGCAGGTATCCAGCGGCACCAGCGTGCATTCGGCGCAACTCTGCCAGCCGTTCTCCCGGCAGCAGGAACGAACCTTGCACCACGCGGCCTTTTCGTTATCGCGGCACCCCGGACAACTCCCTTTCCGGAATTTCCGGCATGAACCGCAAAAAAGCCCGCAGGCCGCGATCCCGGGATCGGAACTATTCACCGCGGGAATAATTGGGCGTTTCACTCGTGATAGTCACGTCGTGCGGATGGTTCTCCGTAACGCCGTTCGAGGTGATGCGGATGAACTGCGCGCGCTGCAAAGCCGCGATGTCCCTGGCACCGCAATAACCCATGCCCGAACGGATGCCGCCGATAAGCTGGAAGACAGCCTCGCTCAACGTGCCCTTGAAGGGTACGCGCGCCACGATCCCTTCGGGAACGAGCTTGTTGATATTGCCTTCGCAGCCCTTCTGGAAATAGCGGTCGGCGGAACCCGCCTTCATGGCGTCGATCGAGCCCATGCCGCGGTAGGTCTTGAACTTACGGCCGTTATAGATGATCGTCTCGCCGGGGGATTCCTCCGTGCCGGCGAACATCGAGCCGATCATCACGCAGTCGCCGCCCGCAGCCAGCGCCTTGACGATGTCGCCCGAATAACGCAGGCCGCCGTCGGCGATAACCGGGACGCCCGTATCTTTGGCGGCCGACGCCGCGGCATAGATGGCCGACAGCTGGGGAACGCCCACGCCCGCGATCACGCGGGTGGTGCAGATCGAGCCGGGGCCGATGCCGACCTTGATGCCGTCGGCGCCGTTCTCGATCAGGAACCGTGCGGCCCCTGCCGTGGCGATATTTCCGACCACCACGTCGAGCGACGGATAGGCGGCCTTGATCTCCTTGAGCTTATTGACGATATTCATCGAATGCCCGTGCGCGGAGTCGAGCACCACGGCATCCACATCCTCCTCGACGAGCGCCTTCACACGATCCAGCGCATCGGGCGTGATGCCCACGCCGGCCGCGACGCGCAGACGGCCTTTGGCATCCTTGCAGGCGTTGGGATGATCCTGCACCTTCGTGATATCCTTATAAGTAATAAGCCCCACCAGATGGCCTTCGTCGTCGACCACGGGGAGCTTTTCGATCTTGCAGTTGAGCAGCACCTCCGAGGCGTTGGACAATTCGGAGCTATGCGTGGTGATGAGGCGGTCGCCGGGGGTCATCACCTCCTCGATACGGCGCGACATGTCGCGCTGGAACCGCAGGTCGCGGTTGGTGACGATACCGATCAGCTTCCGATCCGCGTCCACGACCGGAATACCCCCGATCTTGTTCTCTTTCATCAGGTTGAGCGCATCGCCGACCGTATGGTCTTTCGAGATGGTCACCGGGTCGTAAATCATGCCGTTCTCGGCCCGCTTCACCCGGCGCACGTGGGCGGCCTGCTCGGCGATGGACATGTTCTTGTGGATCACGCCGATCCCGCCTTCACGAGCCAGCGCAATAGCCATCGGCGCTTCGGTAACGGTGTCCATGGCAGCGGACACAATGGGGATGTTGAGTTTGATATTTCGCGAGAAACGGGTCTGGACACTGACCTCTCGCGGCAACACTTCCGAATAGGCGGGTACAAGCAGCACATCGTCGAACGTAAGTCCTTCGGGCTGAACCCTTTCATTGATAAAAGACATAATGAACGTGGATTTTTGTTGCTCGCAAATGTAGTGATAATTTTCGAAACGGCCTAATATCCGGGGCAACGCGACGATTTTTTTTATCAACAATTTATCAAAGCCGCCGGGTGCGGGCGAAATCCGGAGCCCCCGGGACAACGCCCGGCCAGCCCCGCCACGGGTAAATACACACGCCTGCGTCCGGGACAGCCCCCGGCGCTACGGGCCGGGAAGCCGCCCGCGCAGTCCCGTACAAGCCGGAGGGGACGCCCCGCGCCCGGAATCCCCGGACAGCAATCGGGGGCATCCTCCCGCCGACGACTTCCCGGACAGGAAAAATCCCCGGCCTCAGGGTCGGGGATCGAAATTATTCCGTCACGGCGGCCTGCGCACCCGGCGGGGTCAATACTGCTCCTGCCCGTTGGGGAAATCGCATGACTTCACGTCCGCGATATACTGCGACACGGCGTCCGACATGACAGTATACAGGTCGGCATAGCGGCGCAGGAAGCGCGGCGAGAAACCCTTGTTGATGCCCAGCATGTCGTGGATCACCAACACCTGCCCGTCGCAGCCGTTACCGGCCCCGATACCGATGGTCGGCGCGGAGATTTCGGAGGTGACGCGGGCGGCCAGCGCCGCGGGAATCTTTTCGAGCACGATGCCGAAGCACCCCGCATCGCTCAGCAGGTGGGCGTCGCGGACGAGTTTCGCTGCCTCGGCCTCCTCCTTGGCACGCACGCTGTACGTCCCGAATTTATGGATCGACTGCGGCGTCAGCCCCAGGTGCCCCATGACGGGGATTCCGGCCGAAAGGATGCGGTTGACCGATTCGAGGATCTCTTCGCCGCCCTCGATCTTCACGGCATCGGCCTCGGTCTCCTTCATGATGCGGATGGCCGAGTCGAGCGCCACCTTCGAATTGCCCTGGTAGGTTCCGAACGGCAGGTCGACGACGACCAGCGCACGGCTGACGGCACGCACGACCGAACGCGCATGGTAAATCATCATATCGAGGGTAATGGGAAGCGTGGTTTCGTAACCGGCCATCACGTTGGCCGCCGAGTCGCCCACGAGGATCACGTCGATACCCGCGGCGTCGACGATTCTGGCCATCGAATAATCGTACGAAGTCAGCATGGCGATCTTCTCGCCGCGCTGTTTCATCTCCGTCAGACGGTAGGTGGTCACAGCCCTGACAGTACTTTCTACAGACATAGTTTACTACGAACCCAATGGATTTATTCAACATTTCATTTGTTCGCAAGGTTCCGGTATGGAATCCATCGGATTCGTATTACGGCGCAAAAACGCCGATTCCATATCGACAATCCCTCCAAACCTCCCTTTGAAAGGGGAGACTTATCAACACCTGCAAACCGGGGTGATAGCGCAAGCCGGGTGCAAAGCCAAATTCATCTGCTTTGCCGGGGCGCAGCTAAACCGCGGTTCAGCGCGGCAAAGTTAACGCTTTGGCCGGATTTGGCAAAAAAAATCCCATAAAACGACACCGCCCGAGACCGAAACGTTGATCGAATGCTTCGTCCCGGCCTGAGGGATCTCGATCGCACCGTGGCACATGTCCACGGCCTGCTGCCCCACGCCCATCACCTCGTTGCCGAACACGAGCGCATATTTCACGCCCGGCTCCGCCCGGAAGTCGCCTAGCATCACGGCGCCTTCGACCTGCTCGACGGCATAGACCCGGTAGCCTTCGGCGCACAGGCGGGCGATGCACTCCTCCGTCGTCTTGTGATAAGTCCACGGCACGGTCAGTTCGGCGCCGAGCGCCGTCTTGTGGATGTCGCGGTTGGGCGGCGTCGCGGTGATGCCGCAGAGGGCGATGCGTTCCACGGCGAAAGCATCCCCCGTGCGGAAGAAAGCCCCTACGTTCTGCAACGAACGGACGTTGTCGAGCACTACCGCGACGGGCATTTTCTCCATCGCGGCGAACTCCCCGGCCGAGGGCCGGTTCAGCTCTTCGTTGGTGATTTTACGCATAACGTATGCAAATGAGTGATTTCGGGGTCAAAAGTAGTCAAATAATAAATATTTTACCTATTTTTGGGGTCTCAATTCAAAAGAATTATGTCACTCAAAAAAGTCTTGATGCTGTCGTTCGCCGCCTTTGTCGCGGGAGGAAGCCTCAGCGCACAGAATCTGATCGTCGGCGCCGACTTCGCGACCCGCTTCGACAACCGGGAATACGCCAACAACGATTTCAACGAATCGCAGACACTCTTCAGCGCCCGCCTCACGCCCCGCATCGGCGTGGAATGGATGGGGAAAAACCGCCTGGTGGTCGGTGTCGACCTGTTGCAGGACTTCGGCAACGACACCCGGTTCCTGACCAAGGCCCGCCCTATCGTATACTACCAGTTCAACAGCAAGAACGTACAGGCCAACGCCGGTATCTTCGACCGCAAGGAGCTGCTGGGCGACTATTCGAGGGCGTTCTTCAGCGACTCGACGGCGTTCTACCACAACCGCCTTTCGGGTTTCCTCGGGCATTATAAATCCACCGAGCGCGAGAATACCTATGTAGAAATGGCGATCGACTGGGAAGGCATGTATTCCGAGCAGTCGCGCGAAATGTTCCGCATCATCTCGGCGGGACGCTATACGCTCGAGCGGGGCTTCTACTTCGGTTATGCCTTCTCGATGTTCCATTTCGCAGGTTCGAAGCTCAACGAGAACGTCACGGACAACCTGCTGGTAAACCCCTATGCGGGCTGGGGATTCAACGCCTACTTCGACTTCGACATCAAGGCCGGGTTCCTCTTCGCCCCGCAGCGCGGCCGCAGCGTAGACCACAACTGGAAAAAACCGTGCGGTGCACAGATCGACTTCGTGCTGACCAAGTGGGGCGTGAAGCTTGAGAACAACCTCTATCTGGGCGAAAACCTGCAACCCCTGCGCAACATCGCGGTCGGCGAAGACATCCCCGTCACCTACGGACAGGACGGGCTTTATGCCGGCGAGCCTTTCTACGCAACGACAAAAAATGTCTATAACCGCACGTGGGTCGGCTACGACCGCCGATTCTTCAAGGGCACGCTGGCCGTCGAGGCGGGCATGGTGTTCCACTACGACGGCACGGGCATGGGCACACAGCAGGTCGTGAAGCTCTCGGTGGACATCCAGAAGCTGTTCAACATCGGCCCCAAGGCAAAGAAATAAAGCATACAACAAGCGAAACATACACATATGGCAAGCGAAACAAACGAAACACGGGAGAAGTCGCTGAACTTCCTCGAAGAGATCATCGAAGAGTCGATCGCCAAGGGCGAAACGCGCGTCCAGACCCGTTTCCCGCCCGAACCGAACGGCTACCTGCATATCGGACACGCCAAGAGCATCTGCATCAACTTCGGGCTGGCACGGAAATACGGAGGCAAGTGCAACCTCCGTTTCGACGACACGAACCCCGTCAAGGAGGATGTGGAGTATGTCGATTCGATCAAGCGCGACATCCAGTGGCTCGGGTTCGACTGGGCCGTCGAACGCTATGCGTCGGACTATTTCGACCAGCTCTACGACTGGGCGATCGTACTGATTAAAAAAGGGTTGGCATACGTCGACGACCAAACGCAGGAGCAGATCCGCGAAAACCGCGGTACGGTTTCCGTACCGGGCACTCCGTCGCCGTGGCGCGACCGTTCCGTGGAGGAAAACCTCGACCTGTTCGTCCGCATGAAAAACGGCGAATTCCCCGACGGGGCCAAGGTGCTGCGCGCCAAGATCGACATGGCGCACCCCAACATGCTCTTCCGCGACCCGATCATGTACCGCATCATCCATGCCGAGCATCACCGCACGGGCGACAAGTGGTGCATCTACCCGATGTACGACTATGCCCACGGGCAGAGCGACTCGATCGAGCAGATCACCCACTCGATCTGCACGCTCGAATTCGACGTGCACCGTCCGCTCTACGACTGGTTCATCCAGGCGCTGGAGATCTACCCTTCGCACCAGTACGAATTCGCCCGGCTGAACCTCACCTACACGATGATGTCGAAGCGCAAGCTGCTCAAACTCGTGCAGGAAGGCGCCGTGATGGGCTGGGACGACCCCCGCATGCCGACGATCTGCGCACTGCGCCGCAAGGGCTATACCCCGGCCTCGGTGCGGAACTTCGCCGAGATGGTGGGCGTAGCCAAGCGCGACAACGTGATCGACCTGGGCAAGCTCGAATACTGCGTGCGCGAAGACCTGAACAAGATCGCAGAGCGCCGCATGGCAGTGCTCAACCCGCTGAAGGTGGTCATCACCAACTACGAGGAAGGCAAGACCGAGCTCTTCACGGCGATCAACAACCCCGAGGACGAATCGGCCGGCACGCGGCAGGTGCCCTTCTCGAAGGTCATCTACATCGAGCGCGACGATTTCATGGAGGAGCCGCCCAAAAAGTTCTTCCGCCTGGCACCCGGCGGCGAGGTGCGCCTGCGCTATTCGTACCTGATCAGGTGCGAGGAGGTCATCAAGGATGCCGCGGGCAACATCACCGAGCTGCGCTGCACCTACGACCCGATGTCGGGCGGAGGGTCGTCGAGCGACGGCCGCCGCGTGAAGGGTGTCATCCACTGGGTATCGGCCAAAGATGCCGTGGAGGCCGAAATCCGCCTGTTCAACCCGCTCTTCACGAAGGAGAACCCCGACGACGTGGAGGAAGGACAGACCTGGGAGGACAACCTCAACCCCGAATCCATGGTCAAGGTCACGGGCTACCTGGAGCCGTCGCTGCGCGACATACCCATAGGGCAGGCCGTGCAGTTCGAGCGCGTAGGCTACTTCTGCCCCGACACCGACTCGACACCCGAACACCCCGTGTTCAACCGCACGGTGACGCTCAAGGATTCGTGGGCGAAAATCAACAAGTAGGAAAACACCGAATACTGTTTAAAATAAGACCTCCCGGTTTTGCCGGGAGGTCTTATTTTAGGTTATTCCGCCGGAAGGCAAATCTCCGTCCTGAGTTTTTCCGCCGGGTCACATCATCCGCCCGAAGGTCTTTCGCCCCAAAAGGTAACGCAGGACTACAGAACCGCGGTAAACCTTCCCGGCGACCGTCCCCCTGCACTGCTGCCGAATCTCCTTCCGCTTGCGCGACAGGCTGCCGTGCCAGCGGAGGAAATCGCGCCAGGCGCGGAATACGGCACGGAAATTATCGCCCCGCCCCTGTGCCAGGTACGACAATGCAGCCATCAGGTCGAGCACGGGGCGCACGACGGCCACGACGGCACGCTGTACGGGAGAAGCACACTTGTAGAGCATCGCCAGGTTATTGCGATGGTTGTAGAACACCTTGGTCGGGGAATCGGTCGTCAGCGTCCCGCCGCCGAGGTGGTAGACCGTACTCGCGGGTACGACCCGCACGCGGTAACCCGCCAGCTGCATGCGCCAGCAGAGGTCGATCTCCTCCATGTGGGCGAAGAAATCGTCGTCGAAGCCCCCCAATGCGCGGAACACGTCGGCACGGCAGCAAAAAGCCGCTCCGCTGACCCAGAATACGTCGCGGGCATCGTCGTACTGTCCTTCGTCGGCCTCAACCCGTTTCAGGATACGCCCCCGGCAAAAAGGATAGCCCAGGAAGTCGATAAAGCCCCCGGAAGCCCCTGCGTACTCGAATCTCGTACGGTCGAGCCACGAAACCAGCTTGGGCGAAACGACCGCCACGTCGGGCTCACGCTCCAGAACGCCGAGGATCGGCTCCAGCCATCCCCGGGGTGTCTCGACATCGGAATTGAGCAACAGGTAATAATCCGCCTCGACCTGCGCCAAAGCGCGGTTGTAACCGCCCGCAAAACCGTAATTCCGGTCGAGGCGCACCACGGCGACGGTCGGGAACTCCTCCGCCAGCACCGCCAGCGACCCGTCCGTCGAACCGTTGTCGGCGACGACGACCCCGACCCCGGCGGAAGCCGCGGCCACGACGCTCGGCAGGAAGCGGCGTAGGTGCTCCGCGCCGTTCCAGTTGAGTATGACGATTTTAACGATTGGCATTCGTGCGTTTGTGTTTCCAGCGGCGGTGCGACCACATCCAGAGCTCGGGATGCTCGCGGATCATGGCTTCCAAACGTCTAACGTAGCGTTCCGTGATTTCGTATTCGGCGACCTCCTCCACACCGTCGTAGATCGGTTCGAACGACATCTGATAACGTCCCCGCTGCAAGCGCTCCATCCGGACGAAATAGACCGGCAGGTTACAGCGCAGCGCCAGTTTCTCCCCGCCGTCGAAGAAGATCGTATCCTGGTTGAGAAAGCGGAACCAATGGCTGTCGGGGCGGCGCGGCGGGTTCTGGTCGGCGATAAGCCCCATCACGAGGTTCTTGCCCTCGATGCCGCGTTCCCGGTTGCGCAGGTAGAAGCGCAGCGAATCCTTCATCGCCACGGTCATCGAATTCTCGTAGTTGCGCAGGCGCTGGTAAAGGCATTCCATCACTTTGCTGCGCAGCGGGTGGTAAACGGCCACAAGCATCTGCGAGCGTTCGTAAAGCCCCCAGTAAGAGCAATACTCCCAGCAGCCGAAATGGGCCGTCATGGCGATCCAGTCGCGGCCGTGCACCTTCGCATAATGTTCCTCGAACCCTTTTACGGTGAGAACCGTACGGCCTTTTTCCTCGCCCATGTGGGCCATATTGACCGTATCGACGAAAATCTCGGCAAGCGTACGGTAAAAACTGCGGCAGACGGCCGCCCGTTCCTGCTCGCTTTTTTCGGGGAACGAGTTCCGCAAATTGGCCTTCACGACCTTCATGCGGTAGCGCAGGCAATAATATATGATGAAAAAGAGCAGGTTTTCAACAATGTAGTATTTGAACCAGTAGGGCATCATGGCAAACACCCGCGCCCCGAGCCACAGGGACTCCAACCATACCTTTTGTACGAAATTCAACTCTGTACGTTTCATCCGGCAAATCAGCGGTTACGGTTCGACGAAAAGTTTTACGTTGGCGACCTTGGTGCGGATTCTCAGCCAGTTTGCAAGTGTCGTCCGGTCGATGGAATCGGAAGGGACTTTCGGCGTGACCACGCAGACGAGCGTCGTATCGAGCGGCGTGCCCGAAACGTCGAACGTAATGCCCTTCATCAGCGATATGGCCCTGACGTTCGTGGTCATGGCGCCCACCTCGCGCGAAATGTCGTCCACCTCGACATTCGTGACACGGTAGCGTTTCAGCTGCGCAGCCATCTCGCCGATGCGCCTGTTCTTCTCTTCCAGGAGTTCGAGGTAACTCTGTTGCAGCGACGCCACGTCGATCTTGTCCGTGGTGTTCGCCTGACGGACGACCAGCTCGGCCTTGTCGAGCCCGAAGCTGCGCATCTGGGTGCGGGCGTTCTCGATCGTCCCGTCGTCGAGCGGCTCCCCCAGGAGCAGCAGTTCGATCTGCGACGGATGCCCGCGGTGCGCGTAACGCTTATTACACTCGATCACGCGCGTATGGGGGAAATTGAAGACCTGCGAGACATATTTGTCGGCCGCCGCTTCGAAAAGCGACACTCTGACCATGTGGAACCCGATGACGACGCTCGGGATGAAGGTCACCAGCGTGATGACCATCATCAGCCGCTTCACGTTGCGCTCGCGCACCTTGTCGATGAACGCCTTTTTCTCGTATTTCAGGAACCGCACCATGGCATAGGTCGCCAGGGCGATGAATACCGAGTTGATGAAAAAGAGGTAGAACGCCCCGAAGAAGAAGCGCATCTGCCCCGTGGCAAGGCCGAAGCCCGCGGTACAGAGGGGCGGGATCAGCGCCGTAGCGATCGCCACGCCCGGGATCACGGTCGACGTGCGATCCTGCCGCGTCTGCGCCACGATGCCCGCCAGGCCGCCGAACAATGCGATCAGCACGTCGTAGGTCGTCGGCACGGTGCGTGCCAGCAACTCGCTGCTGTTCGACGACAGGGGCGACACCAGGAAATAGACCGTCGAGGTGACGATCGCCACGACGAACATCAGCGCATAATTGCGCAGCGACTTTTTGAGCAGTTCGAAATCGTTGATACCCAGCGAAAGGCCGATGCCCATGATCGGCCCCATGATGGGCGAGATGAGCATGGCGCCGATGATCACGGCGGCCGAGTTGACATTCAGGCCCAGCGACGCGATCATCGTCGCAAAGATCAGTACCCACAGGTTGACCCCGCGAAATACCACCCCCTTGGAAATCGACGCCACGACCTCGTCGCGCTGCGCCTTGTCCTCATCGAGGCTGAAACGCCCCCGGAGGAATTCGCGCATCTCCCCCAGCCATGCCGAGAAAGAGCGTTTGACCCGATGCGTATCGTTGTTATTCATCATATCCGATCTTTTGTTCGTCGCCGTCCCCCTGCGTTTCCCGTCCGGGCTTGGGTTTTCCGGCCAGCACGATCACGAATTCGCCTTTGGGTTCGGTCGTGCGGAAATGCTCCAGCACCTCGGCGACAGTGCCCCGCACGGTCTGCTCGAACTTCTTGGTCAGTTCGCGCGATACGGACACCCGGCGCCCGGGGCCGAACACTTCGGCAAACTGTTCGAGGCATTTCACCACCCGGTAGGGCGATTCATAAAATATCATCGTACGCTCCTCGTCGGCGAGCGCCTGCAACTGCTTCGTCCGCCCCTTTTTCTGGGGCAGGAACCCCTCGAAACAAAACCGGTCGCACGGGAAGCCGCTCTGCACGAGGGCGGGGATGAGCGCCGTGGCACCGGGCAGGGTCTCGACCTCGATGCCGGCCTCGACACAAGTCCTGACGAGCAGGAACCCCGGGTCGGAGATACCGGGTGTCCCGGCGTCCGAAACCAACGCGGCATTGCGTCCGGCGGCAATCGACCCGGCCACCATCTTGACCGTGGCGTGTTCGTTGAACTTGTGGTGCGAATGGAGTTTTTTCTCGATACCGAGGTGTCTGAGCAGGAACGACGTAGTACGCGTATCCTCGGCGAGGATGAAATCCACCTCGCGCAGCACATTGACCGCCCGCAGCGTGATATCGTCGAGGTTCCCGATCGGCGTAGGTACGATATAGAGCTTGGCCATGGAGCTATGCGAATTTACGTTCGAGCAGTTCCATCAGGAACTTCGCGCCGTCGGAATTGGCATTCCAGGCATAATTCTCGGCAATGTAGATCATGCAGTCGTCGAAATCGCCGAAGGCATCGAGCTTGTCGAGCGCCGCTTCGTAAGCCCGGGCATCGCCGTCGAATAGGTCGCGTATCATCAGGAACTTGTCGTTGATGCCGATGGCGCGCCTCAGGTCGGTGACGGGCTCGCTGCGGCGCAGTTCCGAGGCCATGTCGCGCGGCGGCACAATCGTATCGGCCAGCGTCTGTTTGTCATGGTTGATCACTTCGCCCAGTACGGCCCCGTTATTCGGCGCCCCGTTCCCTGCAAGGGTAATCTCCTCGAAATCGGGCTCTTCGTCGTCATCCCCGGTGTCGGACACGGGCGCCGGACGCTGCGGCACGGACGCCGCATACGCACCTTCGGCAGGGGCCTCATCCCCGGCGAACATACGCGGAGCCCCGGGAGCCGAAGCGCCAGGGCCGGATGCCGGTTCTGGGCTGTCGGTTGCCGGACTGTCGGTTGGAAGCTGCGGCCGCCCTGCCTCGGGTCTTGCGGCGTCCCCCGCGGCAGGTGCCGGAGCAGGCTTTTCGGCCGTCGGCCGTGCAGCCGTGGGTTCGGGATTGTAAAGCGACATGATTACCCGCTGTTTATGGCGGTGGCGCTGGGTCTCCTCTTCGATGCCGAACAAGGTCGGCGCGATCGGCTGCGGCGCTGCCGCAGGATGCGCCCCCGCTCCGGGAGCCGGGTGGGTAACGCCCGTTTCCGCCCCTGATCCGGCAATTGCTTCCGGTTCGGGCATCCCCGAGGGTGCTTCCCGGTGTGCGGGCTCGTCCCGGGGGTCGGTTGCCCCTTGCGGCCCGGATGCCCCCGGCACACGGGCAAACTCCTGCGAGCCGGAATCCCCATGCGATTCGGATGCCGCCGCAATATTTTCAGCCGGCACTTCCTTGCCGGCGCTATTTCCAGTCGATTCGGGCGCAGGGATTTCTTCCGCAGCCGGGGTTTCAGGATCGGGAACCAGCCCGGCAACCGGGGGTTCAGCCTCCGCAGTTCGCCCCGCAGCCGGTTCAGCCGGGATTTCGGCAGGTTCCGCAACACCCCCGGCCGGCTCTTGTCCGTCCGCCGGCACGGAATCCTGCACAGATTCGGCCACCGTTTCCGCCGCCGCGGTATCGCAATCGGGGAAAGCTGCCCCGGGCTCCGCCACGGGCAGGCCGGCCTGGGGCGCAATGAACCCGGATTCGGGTTCCGGCCCGGATCCGGAGAGCGACGGCAATTCGGGTTCCGCCACGGGCAGCGGCTCGATCGAAAGCACTTCGCCCAGGTCAAGGCTGACCGGGATCTCCGTCGGGAAGGCCTCCTGCCGGACGGCATCGGCCGCAGCGGGTGCCTCCTCCGTACCGAAACGCACGGCCTCGTAGAGTGTCCGCAATTTATCGAGTGCGAGATCCCGCTCGAGGGAGCCGATCTCCTGGGTCGCATTCCAGCCTTCAACAATTTCCGAGAGCTTGCGCAATTCGCTCCGCACGTATTTCAAATCCATAATCCGCACACTTTTTGCCTCCAAAGATAGCAAAAATTTACGAACACACCGTGCAAAATCCGAGATAATATCCCCGAGGGCCTGCGGTGCCGCTGCGGGGCACAAAAAACGGGGATCGACACTCAGCCGATCCCCGTCCGTATGCGGGAGCCGCCCTACTCTCCGAAAATGTGCCGCGCATAATTATACCCGCAGGCATCGTAGATCCGCGCCAGGCGGCGGACACGGTGCAGATAGCCGGCATAATCCTTCCGGTCGAGGCTCCACCCCACTTCGGCCAGCGCACTCAGGCGCGGCAGAAGCATATATTCGGCATGGGGCCATGTCGCGATATACTCCGTCCACAGGTTGGCCTGCACGCCCAGAATACAAGCCTGCTCGGCAGGCGTGAGCTGCTCGTAAGGATCGAGTTCGTAGACCTTCTCCACGGGTACGTACCCGCCGATGGCAAGGGGTTCGCGGGCCGTATCTCGCGTCTGGTAGTAATCCAGGTAGCAGTTCGTGGTCGGCGCCATGATGGCATGGTTGCCCTGCCTGGCGGCTTTGATGCCCCCTTTCGCACCGCGCCACGACATGATGGTCGCCGTCGGGGTGACATCGCCTTCGAGTATCTCGTCCCAGCCGATCAGGCGGCGTTTGCGGGCATTCAGGAACTTCTCGACGCGCGCCGTGGCGTAGTTCTGCAACTGGCGCGGACGCCTCAGCCCTTCGGCCTTCATGCGCGCCTTGCAATGCGGGCACTTCTCCCACATCACCGTCGGGCATTCGTCGCCGCCGATATGGATGTATTCCGACGGGAAAAGGCCGACGACCTCTTCCAGCACCCCCTCGATGAATTCGAAGGTCGTCTCCTTGCCGATGCAGAACACCCTATCGTCGATGTCCCAGGTCTGGCGCACCTCGTATTGCTCGCCCGTGCAGCCGAGCCACGGATAGGAGGCCAGCGCACCCACGGCATGTCCGGGGAATTCGATCTCGGGGATCACCGTGATAAAACGCTTCGCGGCGTAGTCCACGATGTCGCGGATCTCGTCCTGCGTATAGTAACCGCCATAGGGCGTTTCGTCGAACTTGCAGTTTTCGTCGTACTCGCCGCCCGGGTCGCGGCCGATCAGCGTACGGCTGCGTACGGAACCCACCTCGGTCAGCTTCGGGTATTTCTTAATCTCGATACGCCACCCCTGGTCGTCGGTAAGGTGCCAGTGGAACACGTTGAGCTTATGCAGGGCCATGATGTCGAGCGCCTCCTTCACTTCGTCGACCGTGAAGAAATGGCGGCAGACGTCGAGCATCATGCCCCGGTAGCCCAGGCACGGTTTGTCCTCGATCGTCACGACGGGCAGCTCCACGGCACGCACGTTGGCCGCACCATAAGCCGCAACGGGGATCAGCTGGCGGAAGGTCTGCACCGCATAAAATGCCCCGGCAGCGGCACCGGCGACAATCTCCGCACGCCCGGGGCTGATTTCCAAACGGTAGGCTTCTGCCGGCATCGACGCGTCGCACGAGATATTCAGCGCCCCGTCGGCGGGCAGGTCGGCATGCCGTACCCGCAGCCCTTTGCCGAACAGCGGTTCCAGCACTTCGTCGAGCGCCCCGGTCACACAGGCCAGGCTGTCGTCGCCGGGCAGCAGCACCGTTTCGGTCGAAGCGGTTAGTAAAAAGGTTCCCTGCCCTTTCACAACACGTTCGGGGAGCGGCACCACTGCGACTTCATCGTCGGCGGGGATCACCTTGCCACAGCCGCAGAGGGCCGCACAAAGGACAACAAGGGGGAAAAGTCTCTTCATATCCGGGTTATTTTAATAAGGTTCCCTAAAAGGAATATAAGGTAAAAATAATGAAAAAAACGGACAAATCAAAACCCCGGCCCGTTATTCGCACGCCGAAGCCCCCAGCAGCCCCACGTGTTCGACCGACGAACAGCAGATATGGAGCCGTTCGACCGTCTTGGCATACGGGAACTGTTTGAGCTGCTCGTACATCGCCTCCCGGAAAAACCCGAAGGCATGGGCGATGCTCCCGCCGAAAACGATCGCTTCGGGGTCGTAGGCATAGAGAATCATCATCACCAGCCGCCCGATGTGCCCGCCGAATTCGTGCCACAGCGCCAGCGCCGCGGGATCACCCGCCAGGGCACGCTCGTAGGCTTCCTTGCCCGTCGTGCCGCGGCCTACGAAGAAACGGCTGCTGCAATAGTATTCGTAGTCGCGGTCGAGGTACGGGATGCTCCCGATCTCCCCGGCGCCCGTATCGTGCCCGCAATAGAGTTCGCCGCCGATCACGATCCCCGCGCCGACACCCGTGCCGAGCGCCACGCACACCACGTCGCTGTATGCGCTCGCCTCGCCGAAGCGGCTGACGCCCAGAGCAAAGCAATTGCAGTCGTTATTGACATATACCGGGACGCCGAACCGTTTTTCGAGCAGATCCTTCAGGTACACCTCGCGCCACGACGGGATGCCTACGACATTGTAGACGATCCCGCGCGCTGCATCCACGACCGACGGCACGCCGATGCCGATGCGGGCGACGTCGGGGGTGATGAGCTTCCCGATGAGCGAGGCAATATGATCCACGACCTCCCCTTCGGGGCGGTCGGCTTTGCAGGGTTCGGAGAGCAACCGCACGATGCGGCCATCCTTCACCAGGCCGGCGCGCACGTTCGTGCCGCCCAAATCCACACCAATCCTCATCGCGCAATCAGTTGTTATTTCCGACTTTCGCGACTTTCCCGCCGCGGAATTCCACATGGTCTGCGATCCGGCCGTCGCGCTCGTGTATCCACGTCTCGAAGCCTCGCTCGCCCTCGGTCAGCACGAGGATGCGCACCCCCGGCCGCAGGTTGTTGTAGGTCGTATCGTCGCCCGAAAAACGGCCGTAACCGAGGGCGATGCCCTTCTCGGCCACCACATAGTCAATGTCGTGGTCGTGTCCCACGAAGGTGCCCATCACATCGCCGCACTCGACCATCGCGGCGAACATGCCGGGGTTCAGCGCCCCGGGGCATTCATCCTCGGCGGCACGGCCGACATGCGTATTGTCGGGGTTCCGCCATGCAGCGACGTATTCGGGCAGGGCGATATGGAAAAACGCCAGCGCCGGCAGCGGCTTCCCGCCGTTGGCCGCGGTATAGGCGGCGCTGCGGGCACGATACCAGCCCACCTGCTCCTGAGTAAACCAACCGTAGCCGTCGATAGACGGGATTGTTGAATAATCGTGCGAGTCGAGGCAGTAGAGCAACGCCGCAGGTTTCTTCGTCCCGGCGATCTCCAGCACCACGTCGGCCAGTTCGCCCCCGGCGCCGAGCGTATTGAGCGTGCCGGCATACGAGGTGACGATGCGGCCGATCTCCGCGCGGGTGAGATCCTGCTCGGCGTCGTGGTTCCCCAGCACCACGCAAAACGGCAGGTTGCGTTCCGCGACGGGCTCCAACACGCGGTGCCACGCTTGGGCGGCGGGCTTGCCCGTCACCACGTCGCCCGTGAAGACCACCAGGTCGGGATGCTCCGCATCGAGGATGTAGCGCATCTGAGCGATGGTTTTTTCCGCCTGAGCCCGGCTGTAGGGCGTACCGAGGTCGAGGTGCACGTCGGTGAACTGTGCGATCCGGAATTTGCCGTCCCGGCCGAAATGCAGGGCGGGCGCCTGTGCCTGTGCCGAACACCACAAGGCGACGGCACACATAAGAGTCGTTATCTTTTTCATAGGTAGGTTAGGTTCCTTAGTTCAGTTTCACACTGCCGCTTTTCTCCACGCGGACGGTGCGGCTCTGCCCGTCGCCCCACGTCACCGTCAGGTCGAACGGCACGTTGGTCGTAACGCTCACCGCAGGCACGTCCCCGGCTGAATTGCGGCCTTTGACCTTCAGCCCCACGACACCCTCGGGGCCATAGGGATAGCGGTCGATGCCGTGGGCCTCGGTATGGTTGATGTCCCACACGATACGCCCCTCGGAATAGTCGGATTTGATGCCGAGGATATACTCGATGAACACCGCGATCGGCGGCAGCCCCGCCCAGCCCACGAAGTCCTTGCGGGCCATGAACCCGGGTTCGATCTTCTCCGGGGCATAGTACTCCCAGAAAGTCCCCGTGTCTTTCCACACTTCGAATACGGCGTTGAAATGGTTTTCGGCCACCTCCAGCGCAAGGTCATGGTAGCCCTTGCGGTAAAGCCCGTCGATGACCATGTAATTGGCACCCGGCCATACGCCGCCCTGCCAGTAACGGCCCGTCGGGTTGTATTTCGGGTGGTCGGCCGAGAGCGACGGCACGCGGTGCGGACGGTCGAATTCGGCCGTGTCCGCCAGGTGCGCCACCATGCGATCCATCCGCCCCTTATCCAGCGCGTCGGCCTGCAGGGCCCAGAAGGCGCCGATCCCCTTGGTCGTGCAGAGCGACCCGTCGCCGTAGCGGTCGTAGAGGAAACCCGTCGCGTCGTCCCACAGGTGCTCGTTGACATAGGCGCGCAGCCGTTTCATCTCGTCCTCCATGTCCTCGATCTCCTGCCAGCGTTCGATATAGAAACCGATGTTGAGCAGCGACTCGTCGACCAGCATCTGCTGCAGGTTGGTGTCGAGCCAAACCATGTGACCGTGCGAGAAGATCGGGTTGTATTCGGGCTTCACGCGGGGCATGTTGTCCATGCCCGTCCCCCATCCGCTCGACCAGTAGGTGCCGTCGGGCCACGTGCGGTTGAGCCGCCACCACTTGGCATAGGCGCACAGGGCTGGAAAAACCTTGTGCAGGCGGTCGATGTCGCCGAACTGGCGGTAGTACATCAGCTCGACCCACGGCAGCAGGTTGGGCCCCGTCGAGGTGGGGTCGTAGCGTTCGAAGCAGTCGGAGCCGTCGGCGCGGATCTCGCGGCAGATGAACCCGTCGGGATGCTGCTTGGCGTAGAAGTTATCCAGCGTGCGCTGGAACGGGAAAAAGCGGTAACCGTAGCGGGCAAACATCATCATGAACGAAGCGTCCCACATGAAGATATTGCCGTTGTAGGCAATATCGAGGTAAGGCGACACGAACCCGGAGCCCTCCTGCGGCTGGCGGATGTTGCCCACGGCGATCTGCCAGGCATGCCAGTACATCTCGACCTCCTTTTCATGCCCTTCCCACACGGGCGAGGGCAGTATCTTGCGCGCCTCGGCGAACGTCCGGGGTTTGATGTGTTCGGGTTTGGCCGTGCGGAACTCGTTCTCGGCCACGAATACCTCCTTGACATAGGTGTTTTTGTAGGGCAGCTTGTAGGGCCCCGATTTGAGGTCTTGCGCCCCTGCCGTGCCCGCTGCGAAGACCAGCGACACGAATGCCGCGATTTGTTTGCGTAGCGTCATAGTATGCGGTTATTTTATCAGTGATTTTATCCTGCGTGCGATCTCGGTATTCATATAGGCCCCGCAGAACTTGTCGGCGCCCGGGCCGTAGGCGAATACCGGAAGCATGGCGGGCGTATGGTCGTCGGAAACATAGACGCCCGTCACACGCCCCGTATGCTCGTCGCCGTCGACCACCACCAGGCCGCCGGTTTCATGGTCGGCCGTGACGATGACGAGCGTCTCGCCGTTCGTGTCGGCGAATTTCAGCGCCTCGGCAACGGCCAGGTCGAAGCTCAGTGTCTCGATGACCGAACCGGGCAGGCAGCGCGAGTGCCCCGCATAGTCGATCTTGGCGCCCTCGACCATCAGGAAAAACCCTTCGCCGCCGCGTTCCTGCAATTTGGCGATCGAAGCGCGCGTGGCATCGGCCAGCAGTGTCAGGTTGGCCTCCTCGGCCGCATCGTCCATCGCCTCGTCGATGCAGATGACCTTGCCCTTCGCGGCATCGATCCCATCGACCGAACGCACGAAATCGTATTGTTTCTCCAGCTCCCCGACCAGGTCGATCCCGTCCTTGCGGCGTGTAAATTCACGGATGCCGCTGCCGCAGAGCAGGTCGATGCGCCCGTCCATGAGGCAGCGGGTCAGCTCGTCGGCATTGTCGCGCTCGACCGAATGCCCGTAGAAGGCCGTCGGCGTGGCATCGGCAATGTTACCCAGCGTCACGACGCCCACGGGCAGCCCCCTGTCGTGGAAGAAATCGCTCAGCGAGGAATAGGGCACGCCCTCCGGGCTCATCGAGATATGGCGGTTATCATGGCGTTCGCCCGTGGCCAGGGCGCTGCCGCCGGCAGCCGAGTCGGTCGTGAAGGCATCCAGCGCATTGTTCTGTTGCAGGCCGATATATTTCATCTGCAGGGTCGACAGCCCCTTGTTGGCATAGAAAGCCGCCACGATCTGCGACAGCCCCATGCCGTCGCCGATCAGGTAGATCACGTTGCGAACCCGTCCCCGGCCCCCGTCGTTGCGGTAAGTCGGGGTGTAGATGTCGATGCCCTTGGAGAGTTGCAGCTTGTCGTTCTGGAAACCCCGGAAATCGCGCGTGGTCTTGTCCAGGCGCTTGGTTCCCGTCACGCCTTCGGCGGCCGTGCGGCGCTCGCCGATCTGGAAATTCTTGTTGCCGAAATCATCGAAGAACGCGGCGCACACCTCGGGGTGATCGGTATTGAGGTAGTCGATACCCATATCATAAAAGGTATAGTAAACCGTCGTCCCTTCGGGGGCGCCCCAGAAACGCACGGGTTTTCCCCAGGCATGTGCGCGGTCGATGACCGTCTCCAGTTCCGCACGCTCGGCCGGGATGATCGAGCCCTTGCCGTTCCACTGCGAATAGTCGCTGAAATCGGCGCTTATCAGGGCGATGCGCTCCAGTTGCGCGGGCGTATAGTCGGCATCCCACACCCCGTCGAAACGGATATAGGAGGGATATTTGCCGAAATCGGCCGGTGCCGGGACACGCCCCGTGACAACGATCCGCACGGCCTCGGGGTTCACCGCCGGGTCGAACACCTCGGGATAGCGGCCCAGCAATGCCGCAACGGCCTGTAAAGTCGGTTCGGTAGCAGACTTGAGCTCGACCATCAGTTGAAGATGTTCGCCGGAATCCTTCCATGCCCGCCCGCCGTTACGCCCGAAGAGCGTCACCAGCGGTTCGACGTAGAGCGCCTCGAAGGTCATGCCGGGCGAAAGGTCTTCGACCTCGTGCCCCACGAGCAGCTTGCCGCCGTGCAGGAACACGTCGGCCTCGATGGAATAGACCTGCTGGGCGTACGCCTGCCAGAAAGGGGCACGGCGGCAATAATCGTTGTGCGAATGGATCAGGATGGGGCGCTCGGCCACAGCCGTGGCGCAGGTGCACAGTGCTGCGAACAGCAGCCAGCTTTTGAGTATCTTTTTCATTGCGGGATGTTATTTTTCGAATTTGACAATGGCCATCACGGGGGCATGGTCGGAGACATAACCGCCACCGAGCGTATCGGGCAGCACCTCGTAAAGGTCGGCGGCGATGCCGTCGCTCACGAAGATGTAGTCGAGCAACGGGCGTTCGGCCTCGGGTATCTGCCCGAAGTCGGAAAAACTCCACTCCGTGCCGGATTTACGGGCGGCGACCTGCTTCACGTCATGCAGCACGCCGTCTTTCTGCACGTGCGCCACCACCGACGAGCCGGGCTCGGAGTTGAAATCGCCCGTCAGGATCACAGGCCGATCCCCGCGCAGCGCTTCGATGCGCTCCCTGAGCAGGTTCACGCCTTCGTCGCGGGCGACCTGCCCTACATGGTCGAGGTGGGTGTTGACGAAGAGGAACTCCCGGCCCCCTTCCCTGTCATGCAGTACGACCCAGGTTGCCACGCGCTCGCAGGCGCCGTCCCACCCTTTCGAGCCTGCGACGTCGGGGGTTTCGCTCAGCCAGAAAGTCCCGGATTCGAGGGGCGTAAAACGATCCCGCCGGTAAAATACGGCACTGAACTCGCCCGCCTCGGCACCGTCCTCACGGCCGACGCCCACCGCAGCATAGCCGGGCAGCAAACGCTTCAGGTCGCCGAGCTGGTTGGCAAGCAGCTCCTGCGTACCGAAAACGTCGACGCCGTGCGAAGCGATCACCTCGGCGACCCGCCCGCGGCGGAAACGCCAGTTGTCCGCCCCGTCTTCGGGGTTGTCGTAACGCATGTTGAAGGTCATGACGCTGAGCGTCGTGGCCGAACCGCAGGCAGTGAACGCCGCTGCCGCCAGAAGATAGAACAATCGTTTCATAACTTTATAGTTTAATCACCGGGACAATTGGGAAATTCGACGCACAGACGCTCCGCGGGGATCTGCTCGAAGAGAGCCGCTCCGGGCGCCCTCCAGCCCCAGGAGAGATCCTGCCCCTCGTAATCCTCGAAATACATGAGCGTATAGGGATGCAGACCCGCTTCGAGCGCCACGCGCCCGGTCGCCATGACCGAAGCGTGCGACCCGTCGTTGTCGACCACCTTCCGGTCGCCGATCACGAGCACGCTGCCGTCGTCGCTCTTGGTCATGAACTCCCACACGCCCCGTTCGGGAATGCGGATCCAGCCGTTGAAAATATATCCGAAATGGTCTTCCTGCGGGGCATCGGCAATCGACGGCTCGGGCATTGTCCCGGACGCCACGAGCTTCCCCCGGCGAATCTCGTCCACATGCGAGAACACGCCTTCGTAACAGGCATAGGCGACGCCCGGACGCATGGCCGCGCCCGCTCCGGACAGCCCTTTGCGGAATACGGCCTTCTCGGCTCGGAGCGTCAGCGTACGGCTCGGTGCGGCCCCGGGTTTGAATCCCCGCGCCTTGAGCGTCAGCGAGCGGTCGACAACGACGGGCCCGGCATAGAGCGCCGAGGTTTCGTCCGGCTCCGAGCCGTCGAGCGTATAGCGGATTTCGGCCCCGGCCGTCGTCGTGGCCAGGGCGGCGGCCACAGGCTCGGTGAAGAGGCTCACGTTCTGCGTGGTATAGGGGATCGAAACGACCTGGCCGCGCGTGAGCGAATAGGGTTCCGCGGCAGCCTCCGTACCGCGCGTGAAGTCAGGGCGCTGCCGGAGCGTAAAGTGCAGTTCTCCCCCCTGCATCAGTTGTTCGTAGGTGATGAAATTTTCGGTCACGGGCACTCCGTCGAGCGTCACCGAAGCGATATAGGTATTGCGGCGGGGGTTGTTTGCCGTAACGGTCAGCGTGCGGCCGTTGGCCAGGCGCACGACGGCCTTCGGGAATTGGGGGGCGGTCAGCGCAAACTGGTTCGAGCCGGGGCAGACGGGATAGAAGCCCAGGCTGGAGAAGATGTACCACGCCGACATCTGGCCGCAGTCCTCGTTGCCGATGATCCCCGCGGGCGTCGGGGCGTACATCCCGTGCAGCAGGCTGCGCGTGAGCTCCTGTGTCCGCCACGGCTGCCCGACATAATTGTAGAGGTAGGCCATGTGGTGGCTGGGTTCGTTGCCGTGGGCATACTGCCCCATGAGCCCCGTCACGTCGCTTACGTCGAGCTGCATCTCATCCGATTCGAGCGTAAAGAGCCGATCCAGTTCACGGACGAATGCCGCGCGGCTGCCGAAAAGCCCGGCGAGCCCGTTCACGTCGTGCGGCACGAAGAAACGGTAGTGCCACGGCGTGGCCTCGGTGTAGTCGCGCCCCGTGGCGAACTCTTCGAACGGCTCAGACCAGTTGCCGTCTGCCTGGCGGCCGCGGAAAAAGCAGGTCGAGCCGTCGAAGACATTGACGTAGTTGAGCGCCCGCTGCGCATACTCCCGGGCGACGTCGTCGCGTCCCATGGTCCCGGCCATGCGGGCGATCGCCCAGTCGTCGTAGGCGTATTCCAGCGTGCAGGAGACCGACTCGCGCTTGATGTTGGAGGGGATAAACCCTTGTGCCACATAGTAATCGGAACCTTTCTTATTGATGTTCGACGAGCGGATCATCGCATCGAGTGCCTTTTCGGCATCGTATCCGCGGATACCTTTCAGGTAGGCGTCGGCAATGACCGACGCGGCATGGTAGCCGATCATCGTCCCCGTCTCGCCCGACGCGAGCGGCCAGATCGGAAGCTCGCCCGTTATGTCGTACATGTCGAGCATACTGCGGATCATGTCGTTGACTAACGTCGTATCCACCAGCGTCTGCAACGGGTTCCACGCGCGGAAAGTGTCCCACAGCGAGAATGTCGAATAGTAGGCACCGCCCTGCGGCATACGCGCGATGCGCTGGTCGTGACGGCGGTACTCGCCGTTGACATCGCTCATCAGATTGGGCGTCAGCTTGGTATGGTACTGCGCCGTATAGAAATTGACCATTTCGTCGCGCGAACCGCCCTCGACGACGATGTCGCCCAGCGCTTCGCGCCACAGCGCGACGGCACGCGCATGCACGGCATCGAAATCCAGCTCCGGCACCTCGGCGACGCTGTTGAGACGGGCATTCTCAGCGCTGACCGACGACAACCCGACGGCTATCGTAAGCGTTTCGGTCTCCGGCGCAAAGGTCAGCACGGCCTGTTTGTCGCCCAGCAGCCGCACGTCGGCGAAAGGCTCCGAAAAACGGGCGGAGAAAAAGACATACTGGTCGGGCACCCACCCCTGCGTGCGGCGCATCCCGGCGATCTCATCGGGCGCCGTCGTCCGCAATTCGCGCATGTCGACCTGCTCCTCGGCGATCGTGTGCATCAGGTCGACGACCACCTGCCGCGGCCCCTTGCCCGTAAAGGTATAGCGGTGCACGCCCGTACGGGGCGCCGCCGTAAGCTCCACCCGGATATTTTCACCGGGTAACTCCACGGCATAATAGCCGCAGGAGGCCTTCTCGTCCCCGTGCGAAAAGAAATAGGGCTGCAGGACGCAGGCGCCGTCGTGCAACACGATTTCGCGCGTGGTGGGATGGAACAGGATGTCGGCCAGGTCGGCACACCCCGTACCGCTGAGGTGCGTATGCGAAAAACCGTCGATGGTCGTATCGTCATAATGGTAACCGGCGCAGGCGTCCCAGTCCCCGGCACGCGTGTCGGGGCTGAGCTGCACCATGCCGAACGGCGTCGTTGCGCCCGGGTAGGTATGCCCGTGGTAGCCCGTGCCGATGAACGGGTCTACATAATCGACCGGGCCGGCCGGCCGCGGCGCGCACGCAAGGAGCCCGAGGGCCAGCAAGGCGAAGGTAAGTTTTTTGGTCATGGCAGTTTCGGTGTATGCGTCCCGTCCGTAAAGCGTTCCATCAAAGATAAGGATTCCGGGGCGGTATTGCAAACCCCGGCAGCCGTATCTGCGCAGCATCGGAACCGGTCGCAGTTTAGGTTATACAAATATAAGAGAAGAGAAGCGTCCCGTCCGTGGCTATTTGCGCTTTTACATCCTCACATCGCGCAGAACCTTCCTATCCGGCGCCGAAACCCCGGCAGGAGTGCCTTTTCGCCCGAAATTCCGTCCTGGGGCAGAAAATTCCCGAAAAAAAGCTATCTTTACCCTCGAAGAGACCCAACCAGACCATGGCACGCGTAATTTTCCTGACCGATTTTTCCGAAGCCTATGCCCGCGAACTGCTGCTCGGCATGGCCCGCTATGCGCACGACACGGCGCAGGCGTGGAGCCTTTGCCGGCTGCCGTTGTCGATACGCGACAAGTTCGGCATAGAGGCGGTGGTCGAATGGGCCGTGCGGATGAAGGCCGACGCCGTGATCGGGCAGTTCTACAACACGGACAACGTCGGTCTGTTCCGCGAAAACGGCATCATCGCCATCGCGCAGGATTTCAAGAAGCGTTTCACGACGATCCCCAACATCACCGGGCCGCACCACCTTGCCGGCCGCATGGCCGCGGAGTATTTCCTGAAAAAGGGGTTCCGCAACTTCGCCTTCTACGGGACGCGGGGCATCGACTTCTCGGACGAACGCTGCCAGGGTTTCCGCGAGACCATCGAGCAGGCGAACCCCGATTTCACCTTCTCGTCGCTGCGCAGCGGAGCCCAGAACGACCTGTGGTACTACGACACGGCGCAGCTCATCACGTGGCTGCAATCGCTGCCCAAACCGGTGGCTATCATGGCCTGCGACGACAACCAGGCGTACCATATCACCGAAGCGTGCCTCCAGATCGAGGGGGGGGGGAAATTCGCGCATCCCCAACGACATAGCCATCCTGGGGGTAGACAACGACGAGACGATCTGCAAGCTCTCCGCCCCGAACCTTTCGTCGCTCAGCCAGGGCGTCGAGCAGGGCGGCTACGACGTGGCACGGCTGATCGACCGGCTGATCCGCAACCCCGAAGCGGAATGGGAAGACGTCATGGTGATGCCGCTCAACATCATCACCCGGCAATCGACGGACATCTATGCCAACAACGACCCGCACATCGCCGAAGTATTGCGCTACATCCATGAGAATATCAGCCAGAAGATCACGGTGGACGACCTGGTGAAACTGGTGCCTCTGTCGCGCCGCCTGCTCGAAACCCGCTTCAAGAAGGGCATGGGCACCTCGATCTACGATTACATCATCCAGACACGCATCGAAAAGATGATGCAGCTGCTGTGCGAAGGGCTGAGCGTATCCGAGGCGGCCGCCGAGCTGGGTTTCTCCGACATCAAGAACGTCTCGCGCACGTTCCGCCAGCTCAAAGGCCTCACCCCGTCGGAATACCGCAGCCAGGTCGCCCCGAAAAGGCGTTAGCACCGTCCCGCAAACAGGTGTCCCGCCCCGGGCATTGCGCACGGAGATCAAAATTCAGGCATATCGGCCGTTTTTTGCGGAGGATTTACTATCTTCGGGGCAAATTAACCGTTCAAACTGAATTTATGTCCTTAAAACCGCTATTCCTATTCGCATGCACCCTGTGCGCGCTGCCGCTCATGGCACAGAAAAACTACACGCTCACCTCGCCCGACGGCACGCTGCAGGCCACCGTCGCCACCGGCTCCGACCTCCGGATCTCGCTCTCGGCCGACGGCGAAACGCTGCTCGCCCCGTCGCCCGTCTCGATGACGCTCGGCGGCGGCGAAGTGCTGGGCAGCAACCCCAAAGTCACCAGGGTCAGGAAAAATACGGCCGACGCACGGATCGCCTCGCCGTTCTACAAGAAGAGCAGCGTCCGCGACCACTACAACGAACTCGAGCTTACGATGCGCGGCGATTACGGGCTGGTAGTCCGCCTTTACGACGACGGGCTGGCCTACCGTTTCACGACCCGGAAAAAGGACGGCATCCTGGTCGAGAACGAGCAGGTCGCCTATACCTTCCCGGGCGATTATACGGCGTACGCCCCCTATGTCGGACACAAGCGGCTGCTCGATTTCGAAGGGCAGTTCCGCAATTCGTTCGAGAACACCTACACCCGTCTCCCGCTGACGCAGCTCGACCCCCGCAAACTGATCTTCCTGCCCGTGCTGGTGGAACTTCCCGGCGGCCGCAAGATGGTCATCACCGAGGCCGACCTGCAGGGTTATCCGGGCCTCTTCCTCAACAACTCGACGGAGGCCCCCGTGCTGAAGGGCGTGTTCGCTCCCTATCCCAAAAAAGAGGAACAGGGCGGCCACAACCAGTTGCAGATGCTGGTCACGGAGCGCGAACCCTACATCGCCGCGACCGAAGGCACCCGGTCGTTCCCGTGGCGCGTAATGGCCGTATCGAAGGACGACAGCCAGCTGCTCGACAACGACCTGGTCTACCGCCTCGCCCCGGCCTCGAAGATCGCCGACACCTCGTGGATCAAACCCGGCAAAGTGGCCTGGGAGTGGTGGAACGCCTCGAACCTCTACGACGTCGATTTCAAGGCGGGCATCAACAACGAAACCTATAAGTATTATATCTGGTTCGCCTCGCAGCACGGGATCGAATACGTGATCCTCGACGAGGGATGGGCCGTGAACAAACAGGCAGACCTGATGCAGGTAGTGCCGGAGATCGACCTGGAAGAACTGGTCGAATACGGCCGCGAGCGCAATGTGGGCATCATCCTCTGGGCGGGCTACTACGCCTTCGAGCGCGACATGGAACGCGTCGTGAAACATTACGCCGACATGGGCGTCAAGGGTTTCAAGGTCGATTTCATGGATCGTGACGACCAACGGATGGTCGATTTCCTGCACCGCGCCGCCGAAGTCTGCGCCGAACATAAGATGCTGCTCGATTTCCACGGCGTATTCAAGCCCACGGGGCTCAACCGCACATGGCCCAACGTACTCAATTACGAGGGCGTGTTCGGCCTCGAACAGCTGAAATGGTCGGCCGAATCGACCGACATGGTGAAATACGACGTCACGATGCCGTTCATCCGCATGGTCGCCGGGCCGATGGACTATACGCAGGGAGCCATGCGCAATGCCTCACGCGGCAACTACCGCCCGGTGCACAGCGAACCCATGAGCCAGGGCACCCGCTGCCGCCAGCTGGCCGAGTACGTGGTCTTCGAGTCGCCGATCACGATGCTCTGCGATTCGCCGTCGAACTACATGAAGGAACCCGAGTGCTTCGCTTTCATGGCCTCAGTCCCGACCGTATGGGATGAAACGGTGGCCCTCACGGGTTCGGTAGGCGAATATATCGCCATCGCACGCCGCTCGGGCGACACGTGGTACATCGGCGCTATGACAGACTGGACTCCCCGCGAACTGGAGTTAGACCTGTCGTTCATCGGCAGCGGCAATTACGACGTCGAGAGTTTCGCCGACGGCATCAACGCCGACCGGGTCGCCCGCGATTTCAAAAAGGCCGTATCGGAACTGCCGCAAGACCGCAAGCTGAAAGTCCGGTTGGCCCCGGGCGGAGGCTATGCGGCCCGCATCTACGCACAGTAAACACTTTTGCCAAAAAGCAGCGGCCCCGCAGGCCGCTGCTTTTTTATTCCGGGCAATCCGTCCAGCGATCTCGGCAAAAAACCCTCCGGCGATCCCCGGCAAAACGGGAAATCGCACGGTAAGCCGCGCGAAACGCCCTGCCCGCGATGACAATATGAAAAGAATTTCCTATCTTTGCGAGGTTATTGAAATCTAACGACAAATAAATAGAATGGCTTTACAATGCGGTATCGTAGGTTTGCCCAACGTAGGTAAATCGACCCTTTTCAACTGCCTGTCCAATGCGAAGGCGCAGGCGGCGAACTTTCCTTTCTGTACCATCGAGCCCAACGTGGGCGTCATCACGGTTCCCGACCAGCGGCTCATCAAACTGGCGGAGATCGACAACCCCAAGCGGGTGATCCCGACCACAATCGAGATCGTCGACATAGCCGGACTGGTCAAAGGGGCGTCGAAAGGCGAAGGGCTCGGCAACAAGTTCCTGGCCAACATCCGCAATACGCACGCCATCATCCATGTGCTGCGTTGTTTCGACAACGGCAACATTACCCATGTGGACGGGTCGATCGATCCCGTGCGCGACAAGGGCATCATCGACACGGAGTTGCAGCTCAAAGACCTCGAAACCGTCGAAAACCGCCTCGCCAAAACGCAGAAGCAGGCCACCTCGGGCGGCGACAAGAACGCCAGGCGTGCCGTGGAGTTGCTCCTGCAATACAAAGCCGCACTCGAACAGGGGAACAGCGCCCGCACGGTGGAACTGGAGAAGGAAGACCGCAAGCTGGTCGCCGACCTCAACCTGCTGACCGACAAACCGGTGCTCTACGTCTGCAACGTAGACGAGAAAAGCGCCGTGACGGGCAATGCCTATACCGAAGCGGTGAAGGCGGCCATCGCCGGCGAGAAAGCCGAAATGCTCGTCGTCGCAGCAGCGACGGAGGCCGACATCGCCGAACTGGAAAGCTACGAGGAGAGGCAGATGTTCCTCGAAGACCTCGGCCTCGAGGAATCGGGCGTGGCACGCCTGATAAAATCGGCCTACAAATTGCTGAACCTCGAAACGTTCTTCACCACGGGCGCCGACGAGTCGCGGGCCTGGACATACGTGCGCGGCATGAAAGCCCCGCAGACGGCAGGTATCATCCACACCGACTTCGAAAAGGGATTCATCCGCGCCGAGGTCATCAAGTACGACGACTACGTGGCGCTGGGCTCGGAGAAAGCGTGCCGCGACGCCGGTAAAATAGGCATCGAGGGCAAGGAATACGTCGTGCAGGACGGCGACATCATGCACTTCCTGTTCAACGTCTGACGTCCCCATCCGGCACACCGAAACGCAGCAGACACCCGCAATAAGGACACCCCGGACATGGACACGTTGTGCAGCATACTGTTCTCCCGCCGGACGCAGGGAGTGCTTTTCGGCCTGATCCTCGCCGCTGCGATCCTGCGTAACCGCACGATGTGGATTATCACGGCGGCAATCGTGGGAACAGCCTGCGCGGGCATGGCAATCGTCGCGGCCGCCGGGCTGCGCAGTTGCGGCAGGGCGTGGCGCGATTTCCCGGATACGCCCGAATACGACGCCTACGCCCGGCACAGGGAAGACGAACTGAAACGAAACGACAAAAACAAAATAGAATCATAACATGGCAAGACCCGTAAGAGTGCGCTTTGCACCGAGCCCCACGGGGCCGCTGCATATCGGCGGCGTCCGCACGGCCCTTTACAACTACCTATTCGCCCGCAAGATGGGCGGCACAATGATCCTCCGCATCGAGGACACCGACTCGCAGCGTTTCGTACCGGGCGCCGAAGAGTATATCCTCGAATCGCTCGAGTGGTGCGGCATCCGGATCGACGAAGGCGTCGGCGCGGGCGGCCCCCACGCCCCCTACCGCCAGAGCGAACGGCGTGAGATATACCTCAAATACGCCCTGCAGCTGGTCGAAGCCGGGTGGGCGTACTATGCGTTCGACACGGCCGAAGAGCTGGACGCCCTGCGCAGGGAGGCCGAAGGACGCGGCGAGGCATTCGCCTACAATTACACCGTGCGCGAAAAGCTGGCCACCTCGCTGGCGCTGCCCGCCGAAGAGGTCAGGGCGCGTATCGACCGCGGCGACCAGTGGGTGATCCGTTTCAGGATGCCTGAAAACGAAGTCGTCGAAATGGACGACCTGATCCGCGGCCACGTGGAGGTCAACACCTCGACGCTCGACGACAAGGTGCTCTACAAATCGGCCGACGCACTGCCCACCTACCACCTCGCCAACATCGTCGACGACCACCTGATGGAGGTCTCGCACGTCATCCGCGGCGAGGAGTGGCTTCCTTCGCTGCCGCTGCACTACCTGCTATACAAGGCATTCGGATGGACGGCGACGCAGCCCGCGTTCGCCCACCTGCCCCTGCTGCTCAAACCCACGGGCGGCGGCAAGCTCTCGAAACGCGACGGCGACAAGATGGGATTCCCCGTATTCCCGCTCTTCTGGAAATCCCCCACGACGGGCGAGACCGCGCACGGATACCGCGAGGACGGCTATTTCCCCGAGGCATTCATCAACATGCTAGCACTGCTGGGGTGGAACCCCGGCACCGAGCAGGAGATTTTCTCGATGCAGGAGCTGATCGACAATTTCTCGCTGGAACGCGTTTCCAAGTCGGGCGCACGCTTCCAGCCCGACAAGGCAAAATGGTTCAATGCACAGTACATGCACCATAAGAGCGACGCCGAACTGGCCGCGCTCTACCAGCCGATCCTGCGCGGGCACGGCATCGAGGTCGCGGACGAGGTCGCAGGCCGCGCCGCCGGCATCATGAAGGAGCGCGCCACGTTCATCACCGACCTGTGGGATCTGACGTCGTTCTTTTTCGTGGCCCCGGCCGAATACGAGGAGAAGCAGACCAGGAAATACTGGAAGGGGCAGAACCCTGAAATCCTGCGCGAACTGCGCAGCGTACTGGCCGCGATCGACGATTTCTCGCTGGAAAATACCGAGCGGATCGTACACGGCTGGATCGAGCAGAAAGGCTACGGCATGGGGCAGGTGATGAACACGCTGCGCCTGGCCCTGGTCGGCGCCGGCAAGGGCCCCGGCATGTACGACGTGACGTCGTTCATCGGCAAGGAGGAGACCCTGCGCCGCATCGACCATATCTTGGCAACCTTAAAACCCGCAGAATAATATGGTAACTATCGAACAACACGTATGGGGCATGACGCCCGAAGGAGAGGCGATCATCCTCTACACGATGCGCAACGACAAGGGCGCCGAAGTGAAGCTCTCGAATTTCGGGGCGGCGATCGTCTCCGTGACGATGCCCGACCGCGAAGGCCGCATGGCCGACGTGGTGCTCGGTTACAAACACCCCGAAGGCTACTTCTTCGACGGGGCCGCCTCGGGCAAGAGCGTCGGCCGCTGTGCCAACCGCATCGCATCGGGACGCATGACCATCGAAGGCAAAGAATATTCGCTGGAGGTCAACAACGGCCCCAACCACCTGCACGGCGGCACGAAAAATTTCGCCAACCGTCTTTGGGAAAGCCGTGTCGAGACCAACCGCGTCGTCATGTCGCTCCTGTCGGAGGACGGCGACCAGAATTACCCCGGCGAGCTGAACGTCGAAGCCGTATTCGATTTCGACGACGACAATGCCCTGGAAATCACCTACCTCGCCAAGACGAACAAGACGACGGTCGTGAACCTCACGAACCACGTCTATTTCAATCTCGCGGGCGACGGAAGCGGTTCGATCCTCGACCACGAACTGCGCCTGAACAGCTCGAAGGTGCTCGAAATGAACGACAAGCAAATCCCGACCGGGAAATTGCTCGACGCAGCGGGCACCCCGCAGGACTTCCGCCGATTCAGGCCCTTCCGCCCCGGCATCGGCTCGGAGTTCAACCACATCCGCGATTTCAAGGGGTACGACCATCCTTTCGTCATCGACGGGTGGCAGCCCAACATCCTGGGCGAGGTCGGAGAACTGCGCGAAAAAAGTTCGGGGCGCTGCGTAAAGGTACTTTCGTCGCAGCCCAGCGTGATGGTCTACACCGGCAACTGGCTCGCAGGCGGATGCCCCGAAACCAAGACCGGCGGACGTTACGACGACTACGACGGCGTGGCGATCGAATGCCAGAACTACCCCGACGCCGTGAACCACCCCGATTTCCCGTCGCCGCTGCTCAGACCCGGCGAACTCTATTGCCAGAAGATCGTCTTCCGGTTCGGCACCTTTTAGGCTGTCCCGGCAAAGCGAAAATCTCGGTTTCCGGGCGCACGGCCTCGCACGGCCTTGTGCGGCTTCGTGCGGCCTTGTGCGGCGCCGGTATGCAGTCTGCGTTACCGCATACGGTTCAGACAGCATTCCTTATCATAACAACCAAAATTGGATCTGTTAAGCTTTGCTCCAGGCTGATCGGGGTGGCAGGGCAGGATCAAGCGTAAAAAAGCAGGGCTGCCCGTAAAGGCAGCCCTGCACCTAATATACAACACGACCGCAGCGCACACAACTCGCTGCGGGTCGAATTGAAGCGTGTTTTTTCGTGCAGGAAACCGGAAACAAAACCGTTGCCCCCGTCCCCCATTCTCCTTCAAAAAAAGATGTGACGACCCGATTTATCAGGTCGTCACATCTTTTCGCCCCACCCCTGAAAAAGTCGGAAGGGAGGGCTTTCCCGGGGAGCGGATTATTTTGCGCCGAAGAGTTTCCCTTTCAGCGAAAAATTGTCATACTCGGCCTTGAGCGAAGCCATCAGGTCGCGTACCGACTGGATCTTTTCGGCCCGCCATGCGTTGGCGCCGCAGAAGGCATAGCCGTTCTGCAATTTCCCCTTGAAGGCGTTGTAGAGCGCCAGCATGATGCAGTAGGGGCTGTGCGTCACGTCGCACGTCTTGATGCAGTCGAACGGACAGTTTCGGGGGCGTTTCAGGCCCTCCTTCACCCGGTCGAGGAACGAGCTGTGGATGGCCCGGCCCGGCATGCCCACGGGGCTCTTGATGATCTCGATATCCTGCTGCGTGGCGTCGAGGTAGCTCTGCTTGAAGGCCGGGTCGGCATCGCACTCGTCGGTCGTGACGAAGCGGGTGCCCATCTGCACGCCCTCGGCGCCCAGCGACATGATGCGGTAGATATCCTCGCCGGTGTAGATACCGCCGCCGGCGATGACGGGGATATGGCAGCCGTGCTCGGCCTCGAACGCATGTACTTCGGCGACGATTTCGGGAACGATGCTCTCGAGCGCATAGTGCTCGTCGACAAGCTGCTCCTCCTTATAGCCGAGATGGCCGCCCGCCTTGGGGCCTTCGACCACGATGGCGTCGGGAATGTACTTATATTCTGCAAACCATTTCTGGCACAGCAGTTTCGCGGCGCGCGCCGACGATACGATGGGTGCCAGTTTGGTTTTGGCTCCTTCGGTAAGGAACGACGGCAGGTTGAGCGGCAGCCCGGCGCCCGAGAAGATGATGTCCGCCTTCTCGGCGATGGCGGTTCTGACCATGTCGGCGAAATTGGACATGGCGACCATGACGTTCACGCCGACGATGCCTTTCGTGGCCTCGCGGGCCTTTTTCAGTTCCTGTTTCAGCCCCCAGATCGAGGCCGTACGGTAATCTTTCGAATAGTCTTTGTAAATCACTCCCAGGCCGGCCGACGAAATGACGCCGATGCCGCCCTGGTCGGCGACGGCCGAAGCCAGCCCTGCGAGCGATATGCCTACGCCCATACCGCCCTGCACGATGGGGACGGGAGCGAGCAAATTTCCGATTTTCAATGCTTTCATGTTAAATTGGGATTAGTGCAAACTAAATAACCATGGAGCCAAAGGTACGAAAAATCGGGGCGATTGGTTCCGCACGGGAAGATAATTTAACGCAGGCTTCACATTGCGCAGCCGCAACGGCAGTCTTTTCGGGGCGAGGAGTTCCGGTCGGGCGGTCGTCCAGAAGTGAGAAACAACTTTTTTTACAGCAAAAAAACGCGGATTTTGCTTTTTTTTCTAACTTAGAACCGCAAACACCACAAAACCACTAACCTTCAAATCGACAAGTATGAAAAAACTTCTCTTTCCGGTTCTGGCCCTAATGCTATGTATTCCGACCCTCTCCGCCCAAAGCAAGGGAGACAAATATGTCGGCGGAATAATCGGAATAACGACGACGTCGATCGGCATCGACGGCTCCTCCGCATCGCAGACGACATTCGGATTTGCGCCCGAATTCGGTTATTTCGCATCCGACAAGCTGCGTATCGGCGGCTCGATCGGATACCAACTGATTTCAGCCAACGGCGAAACGACTCACGGGCTGACGGCAGGCCCCAGCCTTGCCTATTACGTCAGACTATGCGACCGCTTCTACTACACGCCGCAGCTGGCGGTGGGATTCGCGTTCGCATCGACGGACGGAACCAGCGGATACGGCTTCGATGCAGGGTTGTCGCTCGGAGCGTTCGAAATCAGGCCGTCGTCCCATATCGGATTGTCAATCGGTCTCCTGACATTGGACTACAGCTATCTGTCGTATTCGGGAACGGGTGTGAACGGGGTCTCTTTCCAGCTCGGAATCAGCCCGACGGTCGGTTTCAAATATTACTTTTAGACCGCTAAAACCCGATCCCTGCCTACAGGAACCGGACACCTCTCACCCGGGCGCGGTTGCGGCCGGGGGCTTCGCGCTCGACGATACCGGTCACCACGTCGGCGGCATCGTGCCAGCGATTGGCGCGGAACCGGCGGCGATAGGTCGTCAGGTGGGCGTATAGCTCCGGCCAGCGCAGGTTCCAGCCCCGGGGAAAGCGCACGAGGTGCAGCGCCGTGGCCGAATTGGAGAGGATACGCGCCTCCTTGTTGGCGCCCTGGTGGAACCATTCGATGCGCACGGAGGGTGCCAAAGCCTGCACCGAGCGTGCAAAACCACGGCCGCCGTTATTGCTTTCGACGGCCGCCTGCCGCGTATCGGAGCGCAGGAGCATCCCGGCCACGAGCGGCTCGGTGACCTCCATCGGTTCGCGCGAATAGACGGCATCGGTGATGTAGGCCACCCCGTCGGCATCGACCGCATACGAGAGCGAGCAGAGGTAGTCGTCGCCCGTATCGGCCGTATCGGTATAGTTGGCGCGGCGGACAATCTCGTGCGGCAGCTGGTCGTACTCGGCGAAGTTCAGCCCGTAGAGCAAACCCTCGCGGGACGAGGGATGCCCCTGGTACATACTTTCGAATTGCAGCGGGTCGAGCCGCCGTTTGGCTTCGAGCAACGCACGCCCCTGCTGCCCTTCCCACAACGCCTCGCCAGGGACACGGGGGTCGACCTCGGTAGGCGGCGAGGTTTTCAGCGCCTCGAAATTCAGATGCAGCCATGTGTCGGGGGACAGCCCGTCGAGCTGCGCCCAGCGGGTGAACTCAACGACGGGTTCACGCGCGGCGAGCGTGCCGATAAGGTCTTCTTCGTGCCAACGTGTGAAGACGATCAGTTCGCGCGAGGCGTTGTGCATGCGCGTCCGCACGACCGAGGTATACCACTCCCAGCAATTGGCGCGGACGATGGGCGAATTGGCTTCGAGGGCATCCTTGTAGAGGTCGTCGAGGATGAAGCAGTCGACTCGGTTACCCGTGAGCGCCCCTTCGCGCCCGACGGAGAGCAGCCCGCCGCGGCGGCCGATGACCTCCACTTCGTCGGCCGTACGGATATAACCGGGCGGCTTCGCCCCCTGCTTGATGGTCGTGGCGGGAAAGAGCGCGGCATATTCGCGCGATTCGATGATACGTTGCACGCGGCGGTTGAATTTCGAAGCCAGCGCCCCGGAATAGGAGGCGATCGCAACGCGCAGGTCGGGATCGAGCCCCAGCACGTAGGCCGGAAGCAGTGTCGTCGCACCGACGCTCTTGCCGTGCTGGGGCGGCATGGTGACGATCAGACGCCGGATGCGCCCGGCGGCAAAAGCCTCCAGCACACGGTAATACGCCCGGTGGAAGGGTTGCAGCTCGAGGAAGGGATAGACCGCCAGCGCGAATGCGCCCAGCGAAGGGGGCACACCCGCAGCGGAGGAGGGAGCCCCGGACGCCCCGGCTCCATCCGTGCAGACCGCCCCACACCCGGGCACGGCGGGCCGGCCGGCAATAGCACCTTGGGCGGGGGAAGCAGGCCGGACAGGCGCGGCGGAAATATCGGGCGCGACGGACTGACCGGGTGTGCTGGGCTGGCCGGGTGTGCCGGGCAGATCGCAAGGAGCGGGCTGACCGGAGAGTACAGACTGGACGCAGGAAAGGGGCTGGCCGGGCGCGGCGCGAAGGCCGGGCACAGCGGAAATGTCGGGTGCGACGGAAATATCGCCGGGAACGGACTGATCGCAGGGAACCGATTGGTCACTGGGAACGGAAGATCCGGTGGGAACTGGCTGGTCGGATGCGACAAACTGGACGCTGGAAAGGGGCTGGCCGGGCACGGCGCGAAGGCCGGGGAAATCGGGCTCGAGGATGGCGGCAGGTACGAAAACCTCTGCGGAAGGAATTTCCGCAGAGGCCGGATCGGTTTTAACAGACATTGGTTTGGTTTTTGAACCCTATGCGCGGCGCCGCGGCGGGAGGTTCGGAAGAAAATGACGTTCCGGCGGCTGCGCCGGGCCCGGAGGGATGGCCGGAACGGTTGGGGCGGACTACACGTAGCGCTTCAGCTCGGAGAAATCGAAGTCGTTGAGCACTTCGCCCCCGGCTTGCGTGGTGTGGAATTCCCACCAGACAGGCACGAGATCCGTAACGGGGTGCCGTACCCCTTCGGGCAGCGAAACGCGGCCGCGGTAGACGATGACCGACGCCGTGAGGCGGCAGTCCGTATCGCCGAAGCGGAACGCAAGCGAACCCGAAAAATAGTTCCCGCCGTCGATGGCGTCCGACAACCGTGCCGCCGCCTCATGGTAAAGTTCAGATGAAACCGAATACATAGTTGATAATTAGCAAGATTTTTGCAAATAAATTTGCAGGCAGAAATAAATTGTTTAACTTTGCAGGACAAAGATAAGTTCAAATATTGAATTTCCAAATAAAATATTCAATTTTTTAATATAAAATTTTCCGATTAAAAGCTATGAACGAACGGGTAAAACTGATACGGAAACAGTTGGGGATGACGCAAGAACAACTGGCACAGCGGCTTGGCATCGGCAAGGCGGCCCTCTCGATGATCGAGACCGGGAAGGCGGGTCTCTCGGCACGCAACCGGAACATCCTGGTTCAGGAATTGAACGTGAATCCCGAGTGGCTCGAGGACGGCAAGGGCAACATGTTCAACGCCGAACCCGACCTGACAGCTTACATGCACCGCACGGACAATTCGCTACCGTTGCAGAGCGTGCCTCTCTACTCGATCGAGGGCACGGCGGGGCTGGTACCGCTGTTCGCCGACCAGGCGCAGGCCAAACCCGTGAATTTCATCCACATTCCCAACCTGCCCAAATGCGACGGCGCCATATATATCGTTGGGGATTCGATGTACCCGCTGCTCAAAAGCGGCGACATCGTACTTTACAAACAACTGGGCGACATCAACGACATCTTCTGGGGCGACATGTATCTGCTGTCGATCGACATCGACGGCGAGGAGTACGTGACGGTGAAATACATTCAGAAATCCGACCGCGAGGGGTATGTGAAACTCGTGAGCCAGAACCCGCACCACGCAGACAAGGACGTGGCAATCAACCGCATAAGGGCAATCGCGCTGGTCAAGGCCAGCATCAGGATGAACTCGATCCGGTAGCGGGCCCGGACAGGGGCGGACAAGCCCCGAAACAGAGGCGGAAGCAGGCACGACGAACGCGCACGCCTGCTTGCGCCTTTATCATGCAATGCGGGCAATATCATGCAATGCGGGCAATGCCCTGCGGCTGCCGCAGCGAGCAGGCCGCAGCGAAGCGACTCAGAACAGGGCGCCCGCCCGTCTCTCCCGGGAAACTGTCCCGGCGGCAGCGCACGACGAACGTCGAGGCAAACCCGCTGCCGGACGCCGTACTGCAAAAACGGCACCGCAGAAGCGGGAAGGGCGGAACCCGGAGCCGGGAGCCTGCCACGAAAGAAGATGGATCGGCATCCCGAATCCAAAAAAATTCGTATCTTTCGGAAATAAAACAGACCCGACATGGAACTATCCGATAAAAAATTCGCGGTGCTGATCGACGCCGACAACATCTCGCACCGGAAAATCAAGGACATACTCGACGAAATCGCCAACTACGGCACGCCGACGATCAAGCGTATCTACGGCGATTTCACCGACCCGAAGTTCGCGGCATGGAAAAGCGTGCTGCTCGAGAATTCGATCACCCCGATCCAGCAATACGCCTACACGACAGGCAAGAACGCGACGGATTCGGCGCTGATAATCGACGCGATGGACATCCTGCACAAAGAGTCGGTCAACGGATTCTGCATCGTGTCGAGCGACAGCGACTACACCCGCCTGGCAAGCCGCATCCGCGAATCGGGACGGGAAGTGCTCGGTTTCGGAGAAAAGAAAACTCCCAAGCCGTTCATCAAATCGTGCGACAAATTCATCTATGTAGAGATACTCGGACAGCCCGCACCGGCACCGACAACGGCCGTTACGCCGGCAACGGCGCCGGCAGCCAAAGCTGCGGCACCGAAAAAGCCCGCGAAAAAACATCAGGGGCGCAATGCACCCGAAACAGACATGCCGGAAGCAGCCGTCGCGGAACACGTTGCTGCGGAGGCAGCCCCCGCAGAACCCGCCGCTGCGGAGAAGAAGGCCGCCCCGGCTCCGGATACGGCACAGCCCCAGCCGATCATTCGTCCGATCGACGAGGATTTCAAAACACTGCTCGCAAACACGATCGAAGACGCCGCCGACGACAGCGGTTGGGCCTTCCTCGGAATCGTAGGCGGGGTACTCACCAAGAAGATGCCGGATTTCGACCCCCGCAATTACGGGTACAAAAAACTGTCGCTGCTGGTAAAATCCCTTTCGAAAATAGTCGAGATCGAAGAGCGCCCGTCGGAAAATAAGGAGCTGAAACTCGTTTACGTCCGAAACCGTATCCGGTAGACGTCCAAGCCTGCCCGCCCCGGCAACCGAACCACGCGGGGATCACGGGCGCCCATGCAAAATACGCCGGACAGGCCCCCCGCAAGATTTTCCGGGCCACTATCCCTGCAGGATTTCCCGGGTTAACATCCCTGCAGGATTCCCCGGCCGGATGCGGCATAACAAGCACGTTACGGCAACGAGGCCGCTGCAACGCAATTTTGCAGCGGCCTTTCGTATAACTCCCAATGCGGGTTGCGTGCCCGGAACGGGGGCTGCCCGGGACAGGACAGGACAGGACAGGACAGGACAGGGCGGGACAGGGCGGGACAGGGCGGGACAGGGCGCATGGGACGGCACGGGAAGTTCGGCGAAGGAAGCGACAAAAAAGCGGCGGGAAGAGCCACGGGAACAGCGCAGGAGCAGCCGGGGCAGCAGAAAGAACAACGACAGAAACAGCAGTGGGAGCAGAACGGGAACAATGCAAGACCAGCCGAAACAGCAGAAAGGACAACGCCAGAAACAGCGACGGGGCAAGACAGAAACAGCAGCGGGGCAAGACGGGAACAGCGGCGGAAGCAACAGCAGGGAGAACGGAAGAAGGCAAATTACAGCGAAAAATCCGGAGCAGCACTTACAATCCGGAAGCAGCATTCGCAAAAAATTTTAATAATAAGGCCGCTATCAAATCGCAACCAAATTCACAAATCCGGTAACAAATAAAACGCAAAACGAGCCCCCTAAAGCAGGATTATCAGCAACACGGAGGCGCAAAGAGAAAAACCCGGCGGATACGGGCTGCAAAAAAGTCACCCGTCGTGAACAATTTGACAATAAATTTATATATTTGTGATATTGTTTTCAAAACCCTACTAATCCGAAACAAGACATGGACAAAACCAATGTACGGGAGTTGCAGGATGTCGTGATCCGCTTTTCCGGCGACTCGGGCGACGGCATGCAGCTTACGGGCACGCTTTTCTCAGACACCTCGGCGCTGCTCGGGAACGGGATCTCGACCTTCCCCGACTACCCCGCCGAAATCCGTGCGCCGCAGGGTACCGTGGCGGGCGTATCGGGATTCCAGGTTCACTTCGGCAGCCACCGGGAACTGAATCCCGGCGACTACTGCGACGTGCTGGTAGCGATGAACCCCGCAGCGCTCAAGGCCAACCGCAAATGGCTCAAACCGGGTGCGACGGTCATCATCGACGGCGATTCGATCACCGAAGACCACCTCAAAAAGGCGTGCTTCGCCACGCTCGACCCCATCGCCGAGCTGAAACTCGACGAGTACAACGTAGTAATCCCCGGCATCACCACGATGACGCGCGACGCGCTCCGGGAGACCGGCCTCGACAACAAGAGCGTGACCAAGTGCAAAAACATGTTCGCACTGGGTATCTGCTTCTACCTGTTCGACCGGCCGGAGGCTTACGCATTCAAATACATCGAAACCAAATTCGCAAAGAAGAACCCCGCCATCGCCGAAGCCAACAAGCTGGCCATCCGGGCGGGATACAACTACGCAGCCAATACGCACCAGTTCGCAAACACCTATACCGTAGCGCCCGCACCGCTCGAAAAAGGCACCTACCGCTCGATCAGCGGCAACGTCGCCACGGCATGGGGACTGTGCGCCGCAGCCGAAAAGGCCGGATTGCCGCTCTTCTGCGGCTCGTACCCGATCACCCCGGCCACCGTAATCCTCGAAGAGCTGGCCAAGCGCAAAGACCTCGGGGTGAAGACCGTGCAGGCTGAAGACGAAATCGCGGGCATCTGCACCGCCATCGGCGCAGCCTTCGCCGGCAACTTCGCCGTGACGACCACCTCGGGCCCCGGCCTGTCGCTCAAGAGCGAGGCGCTGGGACTGGCCGTGATGACCGAGCTGCCGCTGGTGGTGGTCGACGTACAGCGCGGCGGCCCCTCGACGGGACTTCCGACCAAGACCGAGCAGAGCGACCTCTCGCAGGCGCTCTACGGCCGCAACGGCGAGTGCCCCGTGATCGTCGTGGCGGCATCGTCGCCCAGCGACTGTTTCCACTACGCATTCGAGGCCGGGCGCCTGGCCATGGAGCATATGACCCCCGTGATCCTGCTGACCGACGGGTTCATCGCCAACGGCTCGGAGCCGTGGCGCATCCCTGCGATGAAGGACTACCCGGCCATCACCCCGCCGATCGTGGACGAGGCCCCCGAAGGCGGTTTCATGCCCTACGTGCGCAACGAAAACCTGGCCCGCGGCTGGGCATTCCCCGGCAAGACGGGACTGGAACACCGTGTCGGCGGCCTCGAAAAGGACTGCGTAAAGGGTTGTATCTCGCACGACCCGTCGAACCACCAGAAGATGGTGCGCACCCGCGCCGAAAAGGTGGCGAAAGCCGTCGACGACATCCCGGCACAGGCCGTATGGGGCGCCCCGGAAGGCGACCTGCTGGTGGTCGGCTGGGGAGGTACGCGCGGACACCTGCAAAATGCCGTCGACCAGATGCGCGCCGAAGGCAAGCGCGTTTCGCTGTGCCATTTCAACTACATCAACCCGCTGCCGCACGGCGTACGCGAGATATTCTCGAAATTCCGCAAGATCGTCGTCTGCGAGCTGAACGAAGGGCAGTTCGCCAACTACCTGCGCCAGAGTTTGCAGGAGTTCCGCTACGAACAGTACAACAAGTGCGAGGGCCTGCCCTTCACGGTTGCAGAGCTTTGCCAAAAATTCGAATCCTTATTGAAATAACGCCATGGCAGAATACAAATACACCCCCGCGGATTTCAAAAGCGACCAGGAGGTACGCTGGTGCCCCGGATGCGGCGACCACGCCATCCTCAGCGCCGTACAGCGCGCGCTGCCCGAGATCGCCGACGCGACCGACACGCCGCACAACCTTTTCACGTTCGTGTCGGGCATCGGCTGCTCGTCGCGGTTCATCTATTATATGAAGACCTACGGGTTCCATTCGGTGCACGGCCGCGCCAACGCCGTGGCCACGGGCGTCAAGGTCGCCAACCCGCGCCTCAGCGTCTGGGTCACCACGGGCGACGGCGACTCGCTGGCCATCGGCGGCAACCATTTCATCCACGCCATCCGCCGCAACGTGGACCTCAACGTGATCCTGTTCAACAACGAGATCTACGGCCTCACCAAGGGGCAGTACTCCCCCACCTCGAAGCTGGGCAAGATCACCAAGACCTCGCCCTACGGCACGGTCGAAAAGCCGTTCAACCCCGGCGAACTGGTGATCGGCGCCAAAGGCACGTTCTTCGCCCGCTCGGTCGACATGGAGGTGCAGCTTTCGAAGGAGTGCATGGTGGCCGCTGCGATGCACAAAGGCATGTCGGTGATCGAAGTACTGCAAAACTGCGTGATTTTCAACGACAAGACCCACGCCGCATTCGCCGCCGACAAGGCTACGCGCGCCGAACGTACGATCACGCTGCGCCACGGCGGGAAAATGCTGTTCGGGGCCAACATGGAGAAGGGAATCGTCTTCGAGGACATGAAGCTCAAGGTCGTGACCGTCGGCCAGGACGGCTACAGGCTGGACGATGTGCTGACGCACGACGCCCACGAGCGCGACACGACGCTGCACTCGATGCTGGCGGCGATGAAATATCCCGAATACCCCGTTGCCCTGGGCGTGATCCGCGCTGTCGAGGACGCCACGGTTTACGACCGCGAGATGGCCCGGCAGGTCGAGGAGGTCAAGGCACAGAGCAAGATCCGCTCGGTGGACGAGTTGCTGCATTCGGGCGCCACGTGGGAGATCGAATAACGGACACGACACTGACCGGGGAGCCATCCCGGCATATGGGAAAGCCGGCGCTTCAGGCGCCGGCTTTTTCCATGGGGTCGGGACAAACAAACGGCAACCCGGAGGAAGGATCGCCCGGCCCCCTCCTGTATGCCGCAAGCCCCCCCCCGCCTGCCGGCACGAAAGCCCCGGACGGCGCAACACCAAGGATGGGGCAACACCAAGGATGGGGCGGCTCGCCCCAAAGACAGGACAGCGCAACATCAGGGATGGAGCGGCGCAACCCCAAAAACGGAACCTCGCAACGTCAGGGATGGAGCGGTGCAACCCAAAAAACGAAATCGCGCGACATCAGAGCTGGAGCGGCGCAACCCCAAAAACGGAACCTCGCAATGTCAGGGATGGAGCGGTGCAACCCAAAAAAACGAAATCGCGCGACATCAGAGCTGGAGCGGCGCAACGTCGGGTACGAAGCAACGTAACCCCATAGACAGGACGGCGCAACCTTCACGGAGCTCGGTATCTTTCGAAGCCGGAAATCAGCGTCCCGGCAGACGGTTCGGCCATACGCACGGAGCAATATGCAGGGAGAAGGCACAGGCCGCACGGGCTTGCAAAGGCAGCTGCGGCAGAAACCTCACCGCGCATTAGCATCCCATACGGACGGAGGTACTACCCGCAAAGACGCGGCAACAGTCTCATAATCCACGTGGCAGGCGAAAAAACGGCTGCGGACGCCTCCGGCCCTACCCTTTATCCGAACGGTAGCAATGGCAATTCAACAGTTGATTTTTTGCGTCCGCTATTTGGAAATAAAAAAAATTCCGTTATCTTTGCACCCACAACGGGGGATTAGCTCAGTTGGCTAGAGCGCTTGCATGGCATGCAAGAGGTCACCAGTTCGACCCTGGTATTCTCCACAACCCCGGTAAGGATGGACACAAGTCCATCCTTATTTTTTTATCGGAATCCGTCCCCTGCATCCACAAATGTCCCCCTCTATCATCCTGCAGCGACCGGGCGCAGACTGGGCGCGGCACCATCCGGATACGGACAAAACCGCGGGCAGGCTCGGCCCGGGCAAAAAAAACGGCTATCGGCCGCAAAAAACGCAATCACCAGTAATACAGGACAATGACAGGCAACGAACGAGGCTTTTGAAAAAAATATCCGCCCTGTACCGACATTATCGGGAACATAGATTTTGACAATTCGGATATTTTACGTTTATTTGCATGAACATATTGACAAATATCAGAACATATACAAGATACAAAGGTGAACATAGCGGGTCGAACAGGGTAAAAATTCCCCTCAGGAATGACTCAGGGGAAAGCCCCCCGGGAAAGGCCTGCGCCGATGCCCGCAGCAAACCGCCCTACACGCCATGCTATACGCCGATCCCGGCACGGCTATAATCCGGGGATAACACAAAAGCCCGAACAACATGAAATTACAACTCGACCCGAACTCTTCCAAACCGCTGCACCAGCAGGCAGAGGATCTGCTGCGCCGGATGATCCAGCAGGAAGAGTACCGCAAAGGCAAACTGCTTCCCAACGAGGTGGAGCTATCCAAAGAACTGAACATCTCGCGCAACACCCTGCGGCAGGCCATCAACCGGATGGTGTTCGAAGGGCTGCTCATCCGCAAGAAAGGATACGGGACGACCGTGGCGCCCCAGAACGTGATGAGCAACGCCCGCAACTGGATGAGTTTTTCGCAGGAGATGCACGCACAGGGCATGGTCGTGCAGAATTTCGAACTGCACATCAGCCGCAAGACGCCGCCCGCCGAGGCTTCCGAGTTTCTCAATGCCCCGGAAGGAGCCAGGCTGCTGTGCCTGGAGCGCCTGCGCGGACGCCCGAACCTGCCGTTCGTCTATTTCATCTCCTATTTCAACCCCGCGATCCCGATGACCGGGGAGGAGGACATGGCGCTCCCGCTCTACGAAAACCTCCGGAAGAATTACGGCATCGTCGTCAAGACCTCGCGCGAGATGGTATATGCCCGCAGCGCAAACGCGGAGCTGGCCGAAAAGCTCGACATCAACGAAGGGGAGCCGATCCTCGTCCGCAAACGCTTCGTGCTCGACGTAAACGACACCCCGGTGGAATATAACATCGGCTATTACCGCGCCGACAGTTTCACCTACTCGATCGAATTCATCAACGGCTGACAAATACTACAACCCAAATGAACAAGTCACTCCACAAATTACTGCCCGTCCTGTTCGGTTTCTTCGTCATGGGCTTCTGCGACGTGGTCGGTATCTCGACCAGCTATGTCCAACAAGATTTCGGGCTCAGCGAAACCCTCGCCGGATTCATCCCCTCGATGGTCTTCATCTGGTTCCTGCTGCTTTCGATTCCGGCGGCCCTCGCCATGAACCGCCTCGGCCGCAAGAACATGGTACAGATCAGCAACGGCATCACGGCCGTCGGTATGCTGATCCCGTTCGTACACTACAACCTTGCCACGTGCATGACGGCATTCGTGCTGCTGGGCATCGGCAATACGATCCTCCAGGTATCGCTCAACCCGCTGCTCACCAACGTGGTCAAGGGGGACGCGCTGACCAGTTCGCTGACCGCAGGCCAGGTCGTCAAGGCCGTCTCGTCGTTCTGCGGCCCCTTCATCGCCGCATTCGCCGCCGGCACGCTGGGCAACTGGCAATACCTCTTCCCGATCTTCGCGCTCATCACGCTGCTCTCGGCCGCATGGCTCATGTGCACCCCCATCCGCGAAGAGGCCGAAGCGCCGCAGGCCTCGCCCGTCGGTGCGACGTTCGCCCTGCTGAAAGACCGCACGGTACTCCTCCTCTTCCTCGGGATCGTCTTCGTCGTCGGCGTCGACGTGGGGATGAATACCGTGGCGCCCAAGCTGCTGATCGAACGCGGCGGTTACCCCGTCGAGCAGGCCGGACTCGGGTCGAGCGTTTACTTCGTCTGCCGCACGGTCGGTGCGCTGATCGGTTCGATCCTGCTGGTGCGCATGAACGATGTGCGTTATTTCCGCATCCACATCTTCGCGGCCATCGCCGCCATGGCCGTCCTCTACTTCGTACAGGGTACCGTGGGAATGCTGGCGCTGGTCGGACTGATCGGCTTCGCCTGCTCGAGCATCTTCTCGGTGATCTACTCGACAGCGCTGAAATGCCATCCGGAAAAAGCCAACGAGATTTCGGGGCTGATGATCACGGGGGTCTGCGGCGGCGCCGTCATCCCGCCCCTGATGGGCTTCACGACCGACCTTCTGGGCAGCCAGACCGGTTCGCTGCTGGTCATTTCGGCCTGTATGCTCTACCTGGCAGGCTGCGCCCTCGCCCTGCGCAGGTTCGCCGCGAAATAGACGGACGCCACGCACCTCATGTATATACATTAAACAGAAAACCATATAACCCAAAGGCGGCCGCAACGGCCGCCGGCAAACATCAACGATGAAAAAACACCTGCACAAACTGATCCTCTTCTCCGCGACGGCCTGTCTGTCGGCATGTACGGCCCAGGAGCCGCTGACGGACTACGTCGACCCGCGCATCGGCACCGCACATTCGCGGTGGTTCTTCTTCACCCCGGCGGCCGTACCGTTCGGCATGGCCAAACTGGCTCCGACGACCGACGGCCACCTGGGGAATCCCAACGGCTGGGAAGCCGTGGGCTACGACTCACGCCACACCTCGATCGAGGGCTTCGCCAACTTCCACGAGTTCCAGGTCGGCGGCGTGGTGGTGGCTCCGACGGTCGGCGAACTTCAGACCGTACCCGGGCCGCTCGACAACCCCGACGCGGGCTACCGTTCGCGCTTCGACAAGAAGGACGAGGTGGCGCGCCCCGGCTACTACTCCGTGCTGCTGAAGGATTACGGCGTCAAGGCCGAACTGACGGCCACCGAACGGGTCGGGTTCCACCGCTATACCTTCCCGGCAACGGAGGAGGCGAACCTGATCTTCAACATCGGGACGCGCATGGGCGAAAGCGGCCCGGTGCGCGACGCGTCGGTGACCTACACCGACGACGGACGTATCGAGGGCTGGGTGGTGACCGAGCCCGCCTATGTCGACATTTACCAGAAAGGTGCCACGGTGACAATGTATTTCAGCGCCGTACTCGATGCCGAGCCTGCGGCCTGGGGCGCGTTCAGCGGCGAGCAAACCTTCGCGGGGGAGCGCAGCCGCACAGGCGTCGGAGCAGGGCTCTACCTGCGTTTCGACACCCGCGAGCGTCAGCAGGTGGGGCTGAAGATCGGCCTGTCGTACACGTCGGTGGAGAACGCGCGGCTGAACCTCGAAAAGGAGGCCGCCAGGAAAGATTTCGACCGGGTGCGCCGCGAGGCGAACGACACGTGGGAAGAGGCGCTGGGCCGGCTTCGCGTCGAGGGCGGCCTGCACGATGACCGCGTGAAGTTCTACACGGGACTGTTCCACGCCCTGCTGGGACGCGGCCTGGCCAACGACGTGAACGGGGCCTATCCGGCCAACGACGGCACGGTCGGACAAATTGCCCTCGACGGTGCGGGCAGGCCGGTGCACGACTATTACAATACCGATGCGATCTGGGGCGCCTACTGGAACCTCACGCAGCTGTGGAGCATCGCCTATCCCGAATACTATGCCGACTGGGTGGCGAGCCAGCTGCTGGTCTACAAGGACGCCGGATGGCTCGGCGACGGCATCGCATGCAGCAAGTACGTCTCGGGCGTAGGCACCAACTTCACGGGGCTCGCCATTGCCGCGGCCTACAACTGCGGCATCCGCAACTTCGACGTGGCGCTGGGCTACCAGGCCGCCCGCAAGAACGAGTTGGGCAGCGAAGGCCGCCCGGCCGGCGCGGGCAAACTGGACGTGGGGAAATTCGTCAGTCAGGGCTATTCGCCCTACCTGCCCGAACTGGGCATGCAGACCACGCCCGACGGCTCGGGATTCGCGGCATCGCATACGCTCGAATACTCGTTCAGCGCCTATGCCGTCGCGCAGATGGCCCGCCAGTTGGGCCATGAGGCCGATTACGAGCAGCTCAAGAAGCTCTCGGGCGGGTGGGAGCTGCTTTTCGACCCCGAAACCAAGTACATCCGGCCGCGGGATGGCAGCGGTGAATTCATCGCCGACTTCGACCCCTATGCGGCATGGGCCGGATTCCAGGAGGGCAATGCCGTGCAGTACACCTACTACGTGCCCCACGACATCGACCGGCTGGTCGAGATGGTCGGCCGCGAGGAGTTCAACAACCGCCTCGACAGCACGTTCCTCATCTCGCGCGAGAGCGTCTTCGGCGGCGGCAAGACGATCAATGCCTTTGCGGGAGTCCATGCCTATTACAACCACGGCAACCAACCGAACCTCCACATCTCGGCGCTGTTCAACTTCTCGGGCAAACCGTGGCTCTCGCAGAAATGGATGCGCACGATCTGCAACGAATTCTACGGCACGGAGGAGATCCACGGCTACGGCTACGGGCAGGACGAAGACCAGGGACAGCTGGGGGCATGGTACGTCATGGCCTCGATGGGGCTCTTCGACGCGAAGGGGCTCACCGCCCCCGACCCGACATTCCAGATCGGCAGCCCCCTGTTCGACAAGGTGACGATCCGCCTCAACCCCGATTACTATACGGGCAAGGAGTTCGTGATCGAAACAACGGGCAACACGCCGGAGAATTACTATATCGGTTCGCTGGAACTGGACGGCAAACCCTTGCAGAGCGTACAGCTTCCCTTCGCCGAAGTGGTCGGCGGCGGCACGCTGCGGGTGAACCTCGCCGCGGAGCCCAACACCCGGCTGAACAAATAACTACGAAAAATATACCGTCATGGCACAATCGGCACATAATCGCTACGCCCTGGGCGTGGACATCGGCGGCAGCCATGTCTGCTCGGCGGTGGTAGACCTCGCCACGGGGCAACTGTGCGGGGAACCGCACACGGACAAAGTCGACGCGGCGGCCGGGGCCCGCACGATCGCCGGGGCCTGGGCCGCGAACATCCGGCGCACGGCCGCGGCATCGGGCATCGGACGCATCCGGTGCGCAGGCTTCGCCTTCCCCGGGCCGTTCGACTACGAGCGGGGCATTTCGCTGATCCGGGGCGTGCGGAAGTTCGAGCGCATCTACGGGCTCGACGTCGCGGCGACGCTCTACCCGCTGCTGCGGGAGTGCGGCACGGAGGAGTTCCGCTATGTCAACGACGCGGCGGCCTTCGCGCTGGGCGAATGCCTCGGCGGGGTCGCGGATGGCGCCGAACGCGTAGTGGCGCTGACGCTCGGCACGGGCGTCGGGTCGGGCTTCGTGGCCGGCCGCAGGCTGGTGACCTCGGGCGACGAGGTGCCCGCCAACGGCTGGGTATACTGCCTGCCGTTCGAAGGGGGCATCGTCGACGAGGCCTTCTCGACCCGCTGGGTATGCGGCCGCTACCGGGAGCTGACCGGGCAGGAGATAAGCGGCGCACGCGAAGCTGCCGAACGCCATGCGGAAGACCCCGCGGCACGGCGCCTGTTCGACGAATACGGGGAGCGGCTGGCGGCATTCGCAGCCCCCGTGGCGGAACGCTTCCGCGCCGACATGCTGGTGCTCGGCGGGAATATCTCGCGGGCCTACCCGCTGTTCGGGCCCGCCATGGAACGCCGGCTCGAAGCCGACGGCCACCGGATCAGGATAGGGCTCCCGGCCCGGCCCGACCATGCCGCCCTGATCGGCGCAGCATCGTTATTCATATAACCAAACAATAGTCATGTCTCTTTTAAGGAAAACAACACAGAACCCACTTCCGGTATGCAAACCGGAAACCGGAAAAAACCAATACGACATCTACCCGACACATGACCTCGGGGCGGATAAGATTTTCTGCGACTACACGTCGCTGGCACGGCGGCTGGCCGGGCAGAAACAGGTTGTCGTCGACGGCTATGTCGGCGTACGCTTCGACCTCTTCCGGCAGGAGCTGAACCGTGCGCTCACGCAGCTGGGCATCCGCCCCGTGTGGTGGAGCGTCGACGCGGCCCTGCGGCCGCAGGAGGAGATCGAACGCCTGGTCGCCCCCTATCTGGGCGGCGACGACCCGATCTTCGGCTTCCGCACCCCGCTGCGGCTGGAGGAGTTCTTCGACGGGGAAAAACTGCGGGCGATCGCACCCGACCCCGAGGCGGAGATGAACATACTCGTCGGCACCGGCGCCGCGCTGGCCGGCTGGCAGGGAGAGTTGGTCTATATCGACATCCCGAAGAACGAGATCCAGTTCCGCTCGCGTGCGGGCAGCATCGCCAACCTGGGGGCCACGCAGCCCGAGCCCCCGAAAAAGATGTACAAGCGATTCTATTTCGTCGACTGGGTCGTACTGAACCGCCACAAGAAGGAGCTGCTGCCCCGCATCGGCATAATCGTCGACGGGCAGCGCGAAGGGGAGATCACCTGGGCCGAGGGCACCGACCTGCGCCGCGGCCTGGAGCACCTCGCCGCAAACGGATTCCGCGTCCGGCCGTGGTTCGAACCCGGGGCGTGGGGAGGCCAATGGATCCGCGAACACATCGGCGCACTGCCCCACGACGTGCCCAATTACGCATGGTCGTTCGAGCTGATCGTACCGGAAAACGGGCTGATCTTCGGCAGCGACGGCAAGATGCTCGAAGTGTCGTTCGACATGGTGATGTTCCAGGGCGGCGAGCAGGTCGTCGGCAGCGCGTGCTACGACGCATACGGCGACGAATTCCCGATCCGCATGGACTACCTCGACAACTTCGACGGCGGCAACCTTTCGATCCAGTGCCACCCGCAGCGGGAATATATCCGCAAGAATTTCGGCGAGGTACTGACTCAGGAGGAGACCTACTATATCCTCGACACGGCACCCGGGTCGGTCGTATACCTCGGGTTCAAAGAGGATATCGACCCTGCGAAGTTCGAACGGGCGCTGACCGAAAGCTTCGAAAAAGGCACGGAACTCGACGTGCCGCGCTACATCAACGCCGAACAGTCGGCGCGGCACGACCTGTTCCTCATACCGCCGGGCACGCTCCACAGCTCGGGACGCAACAACCTCGTGCTGGAGATCAGCACCACGCCTTACATCTTCACATTCAAGATGTACGACTGGCTGGCGCTCGACCTCGACGGGAAACCGCGCCCGCTGAACATCCGCCGCGCAATGGAGAACCTCTGCTTCGACCGCAAGGGCGAAACCGTGAAACGGGAGCTGGTGTCGCACCCCGCGCTGCTCGACAAGGGGGCGGACTGGGAACTGTGGCACCTGCCCACGCACCGCAACCACTCCTACGACGTGCACCGTTACAAGCTCAACACCTCGGTGGAGGTCGCAACGCAGGGAAAATGCCATGTCCTGAACCTGGTCGAGGGCGAAAGCGCCGAGGTCGAAACCGCGGGCGGCAGCCGCTTCCGCCTGAGCTATGCCGAAACGCTGGTAATTTCGGCGGCGGCAGGCTCCTACCGCATCGTCAACACCTCGGGACGCGAGATCATGGTCGTGAAGGCTTTTATGAAATAACGGGTATATTCCCGGGCTGCGGGCCGGAACAGGAACCGGCGAGACGATATTATTCGTATATTCATGCAATACGAACCTTAACGTAAGCACATCGCGATGAAAAAAGAGCTGTTAACCCTGTTTTGCGTGGCGGGAATCTCGTTCCCGGCACTCGGCGGCACCTACAATATCGCCCCGAAAGCCCGCGCCACGGCATCGTCGTCGCTCAATGCCGACGGCGATGCCTCGAAAGTCAACGACGGCTACATCCGCCTCGACAATGCGGGCGAATGGGTATCGGCAGCGCAGATGCCCTACTGGCAGCAATTACCCTACCCTTGGATCCGGCTCGACTGGGACGAGGAGGTCACCCTCTCGCGCATCGTCCTCTACGACCGGCCGACGGGCGATGCGCATACGGCAGGCGGCGACCTCTTTTTCAGCGACGGCACACGTATCGGAGTAGTCGGGATCCCGGACAACGGGGAGCCCAAGGTCGTGGAATTCGCGCCCAAACGGGTCAGATGGGTGAAATTCGAGGTCAACGACGCCGTGGGTTCCCATGTCGGGCTCTCCGAGATCGAGGCATTCCCGCCCGCCGAGGCCGGAGGCGATTTCGTCTCGCAGGTCGACCCGTTCATCGAAACGACCAAGGGGCGCTATTTCTTCTTCATCACGGGCAACCAGCCGTTCGGCATGATCGGCGCCGCACCGCTGACCCGCAACCGCAACCAGTACGGCGGGGGCTACAACTACAATTCGACCGAGGTGCTCGGCTTCCCGCAGATACACAACTGGGTGCTGGCCGGGCTCACACTCATGCCGACGACCGGCAACGTCGATCCCACCCTCGGCGAAGGGCACTGGAAATCGCACTTCCGGCACGAGGGCGAAATCGCCCAGCCGGGTTACCACCGTCTCTTCCTGGAGGATTACGGCATCTGGGTCGAGCAGACGGCCACTGACCGCACGGGGTTCTACCGCCTGACCTTCACCCGGGACGCCGAAGCCGGCATACTCCTGAACCTGGGCGGCTATCTGGCGTCGACGACCATGTGCAACGCCCGCGTGCAGCGGGTCGGAGAGCACGAAATCGAGGGCAGCTTCGACACCTACGGCCGCCACTGGGGCGGCCCCGAGAACGTCAGAGTTTACTTCGTCGTCCGTTTCGACCGGCCGTTCGACCGGCTCGACGGATGGGTCGGCACACGCCGTTATTCCGGAATCGACTCGCTCGAAGGCTCCTCCGAAATCACCAGGCGCCACCCGCGCGAAGCGCTGAGTTACCTGGACTCCCCCACATCGGGCGTCGCGGCACATTACGGCGTCCGTACGGGCGACCGCATCCATGTCCGCACGGCCGTATCGTACGTCAGTACGGAAAATGCACGGGAGAACCTCACGCATGACGCCACGACCTGGGACTTCGACGCCGTGCGCCGCGCGGCACAGGACGAATGGAACGAATGGCTGGGACGCATCGAGGTAAAAGGCGGCACGCAGCAACAACGGACAAAATTCTACACCGACCTGTGGCATGTCCTGCTGGGCCGCCACAAGATCGACGACGTGAACGGCGAATACCCCGACCTGACGGACGGCCAGCGCGCAGGTTCGTTCACGCGCGACATCCGGGTCAAGACCCGCACGCTCCCGCGCAATGCGGCAGGCCGCGTCGTGCATCACATGTATAATTCCGACGCCTTCTGGCTCACGCAGTGGAACCTCAACGTCCTGTGGGGGCTGGGATGGCCCGAAATGCCCGACGAAATGTCGGCCTCGCTCATCCGCTATGCCGACAACGGCGGGCTGATTCCCCGGGGGCCCTGCGCCGGAGGATATACCTACATCATGTCCGGATGTCCGGCCACGCCGCTCATCGTCTCGGCCTATAACAAAGGGCTGATGCGCAAATGCGACCCGATGCACGCTTTCCGGACGATGCAACGCAACCATATGCCGGGCGGCATGCAGGGAATCGGGGAATTTTACCTCGAACACGGCTACCAGCCGAAAAACGCCGGGATGACGATCGAGTCGAACTTCCAGGATTGGGCGCTCGCGCAAATGGCCGTGCGTTTGGGACTGGAGGATGAGGCCGCCTACTTCGGCAACCGATCCCACGGATGGCGCAAGCTATACCGCCCCGACCAGCAGTTGCTCTTCCCCAAGGACGAGCAGGGCCAATGGCTGCACGACGATCCGCTCAGGGGCACCGGCTGGATCGAGGCCAATGCCTGGCAGGCCACCTGGGGCGTATCGCACGAACTACCGACCCTCGCAACGCTCATGGGCGGTTATGACAAATTCTGCGGGAAGCTCAATTATGCATTCGAGCAGGCCGCGCCGCAGGATTTCGTGTTCGGCTACGGACAAGGCTACGTCAGCTACGCCAACCAGCCCGGATGCTCCAACGCACACGTATTCAGCTGGGGCGGGAAACCCTGGCTCACGCAATACTGGGTTCGCCGGGTGAACGAACAGGCTTACGGGGGCACCACACCCGACCGGGGGTATGGCGGGCACGACGAAGACCAGGGGCAAATGGGCGGCGTGAGCGCACTGATGTCGATCGGGTTGTTCAGTACGCGGGGCACGGCCGCTGCCCGCCCCGTATACGAGATCACCTCGCCGGTCTTCGACGAGGTGTCGATCCGTCTCGACAAACGTTATTACCCGGCCGACCGTTCCGACCGGTTCGTCATCCGCACCTACGGCAATTCGGACAAGAACTGTTATATCCAACGCGCACGCCTCAACGGCCGGGTGCTCAACAACTTCTGGTTCCCTCACGAAGAATTCGCACGCGGCGGCCTGCTCGAGCTATGGCTGGGGCCCAAGCCCAACACTCGCTGGGGAACCGGGAAACTCCCCGAATAGCGGCAGGCATATTCCCTATCGGCGGCGCATCCGTTGTCCGGATGCGCCGTTACTTTTTCGGGGCGTCCCCGCCCGGGGAAGGGGGGGGGCGGGAACAACGCGAAAAAGCCGGGAGCAACAGGAAGAGGCAGGAACAGCAGGAAGGAGCCGGGAACAATGCGGGTGCCGCAATGCCAGAAATGCCAGACAACGCCGCCCGCCACGCGAACCGGCAGGCGGGGGCAACCTGCCGGACATACGACAGGCGGCGGGCAGCGGGCGGCACACAGCAGAAAGCAGGCAGCGGGCGGCGGGCGGCCCCCGGCAGAAAGCAGGCGGCGGACGGGCAGCAATCCGCCGGGCAGGCGGCAGCATCGCGCTTAAAGGAAGATTTCATGTACATACAAACAGCGACTATCGGGCGCCGGAGCTCCGGCACAGCAACGGCCCCCGGCAGAGGGAATCAGGGAACGATCCGGAACCGGCTCCGCCCCGTTCCGGCAAAAAACATGCAGGCAAACAGGTATTATCCACAGAGATACCGAGAATCCACCGGAAAAGGGATATCCGGCGGCCGTTGACAAATTATCATTAAAAAAGAGCCGAAAAAAGTTGCATTTTAAAAATCTATGTATAAATTTGCAGTAGGCATTAATGTTCATACATTATTAAAAATGTTCAAATATTAATCGTCCAACCCAAACCACACTAACCTAAACTACTGAACCATGCAACGTTTCTATCCAATCATCCAGGCCGGCCGGCGTCCCCGGCACAGGCTATCGGGCATTATGAGAGGCGGTTTTGTCCTGGTGCTGTCGGCCCTGATGTTGCCGGCGGCGGCAAATGCGACCGCAGAAAGTTCCGCAACAGTAACCATCAGCCCCCAGGATACAAGGGGGGGGGAATTCGGCGTACGGTATCCGGTATCGTCGAGGACACGCACGGGGCAGCCGTTGCGGGCGCTTCGGTCGTAATAAAAGGATCGTCCCGCGGCACGCTGACCGACAACGCGGGACACTATGCACTCGAAGGGGTGGAAGACGGTGACCTGCTGGAAATATCGTTCCTCGGTATGCTGCCGCAGACCGTCAAGGTAGGAGCCGGGCGCACTTCGGTGGACGTAGTCCTGTCGGAGGACATGATCGGACTGGAGGATGTCGTCGTGACCGGCTATACGACGATGAAACGCAAGGACATCACAGGTTCCGTCAGCTCGATCTCGGCAGACCGTATCGAGCGTATCCCGGCCTACAACATCACCACGGCGTTGACCGGCATCGCCGGGATCCGAATGGACGGGGGTTCGATCCGCATACGCGGCACCCGCTCGCGCAATGCCAGCAACGACCCGCTGATCGTCCTCGACGGCATTCCCTACGACGAAACGCTGGCCTCGATCAACCCCGGGGACATCGAGTCGATCGACGTGCTGAAAGACGCGTCCTCGACGGCCATCTACGGTGCCCGCGGCGCCAACGGCGTTATCCTGATTACGACCAAACAGGCCAGACAGGGCAAGACGACGGTAACCTACGACGGGTTCGTGGGTGCAGGCGTCAACAACTGGGGGTCGCTCGACGTAATGGACGCCGACGAATACATCGCATTTCAGCGCGAGGCGAGCCGCGCGGCAGGCACCTGGCACAGCGAAGCCGACGACGCAAAGGCGTTTTTCGGGATCGAACTGGCCAACATGGGCAAGGTCGACAATGACTGGATGGGAAAGTATTTCAACAAGAAACGCCTGTGGACAAGCCACTCGCTGACCATTTCGGCGGCAACGGACAAAAGCGCCTACAAAATCGCATTCAACTACAAGAACGAAGACAGCCGCTACAAAAACGCGGGGCACGACCACTTTTACCTGACCGCAGACCTCTCGCACAAGGTGCTGCCGTTCCTCAAGGTAGGACTTTCGAGCCGCGCATACTACATCGTCAAGAACGACAAGCCGGATATGTTCAACCAGTTCCTGCACATGTCCCCGCTCACGCAGACCCGCAACGAGGACGGCAGCTACAACGTCTACCCCTTCGGCGACCCGTTCGTGAAGAACCCCTACATGAACGAGAGCGACGACGTATATAAGGACAAGACCGAGGAGTGGAAACTCTTCCTGCGCTTCTTCGCCCAGATCGACCTGGCGAAGGGGCTCACGTTCAATACCAACTTCGCATACAGCCCCGCCTTCTCGTCGCGCGGCTATTACTACGACAACCGCTCGGTATCGTATACCGACGAGCGCAACGTGGCCTTCATGCACAACAACCGCAAGGCCGACTGGGTCTGGAACAACGTGCTCAACTACAAACGTCAATTCGGCAGGCACAACATCGACCTGACGGCCGTCTATGAAATGCAGAACCGCCAGACGGTCAATGCCTCGATGTCGGGCAAAGACCAGGAATCGCCCGCCTACCTGTGGTACAACATGGGGCGCCTGACCGATTCGAAAAGCCTGTCCTCGGGCTTCGTCCGCAGCCAGATGGTTTCGGTCGTCGGGCGCGTGCAATACTCCTACGACGACCGGTACATCATCACCGCGTCGTTCCGCGAGGACGGTGCGTCGCAGCTCTCGCCGGGGCACAAATGGGCCTTCTTCCCTTCGGGGGCCATCGCGTGGCGCATCTCGGAAGAGCCCTTCCTCAAGGACGTGGAATGGATTTCGAACCTCAAGCTGCGCGCCTCGTACGGCATGACGGGCAACTACTCGATCGCGGCCTATGCCACGGCAGGTACGCTGCACGGCAAATACGCCAATTTCAACGGCGGTGAGCTGCACCGCCCGGGGCTGGAGCCCGAAACCCGCCCGACGCCCGACCTGGAGTGGGAGCGCAACAAGATGCTCGACATCGGCCTCGACTTCGGGTTCCTCAAGGGACGTATCCACGGCACGATCGACTATTACGATTCGAAGAGCTACGACCTGCTCTACCTCAAGGTGCTGCCCTATACTTCGGGCTTCAACCGGGCGTGGACGAACATCGGCGACACCCGCAACCGCGGCTGGGAGGTAAGCCTCTCGACCGTCCCCGTGGAAACGAAGGACTTCCACCTGGGGGTGAACCTCTCGTATTACCGCAACAAGGAGGAGCTCATACGCCTGCAGGATCCCAAGATGAAGGAAGACATCAACAACGGCCTGTTCGTAGGCTATCCGGTCAACGGCGTACACTATAATTACAAACAGGTAGGCATCTGGCAGGAAAACGAAGCCGACCTGGCTGCGATCTACGGACAGAAACCCGGCGAGGTCAAGGTCGCCGACCTGGACGGCAACGGCAAGATCGACGGCAACGACCGCACGATCCTCGGCACGACACGCCCCGACTGGGTCGGCGGCCTGCAGATCAATGCGGAGTGGAAGAACATCGACTTCTCGGTCGACGTATACGGCGAGTTCGGCTCGCTGGCCCACGACGGCCGCAGCACGAGCGAATGGGCGAACCAGCTCGGACGCTGGAACACCTACAAGATCGACTACTGGACACCCGAAAAACCTTCCAACCGACATCCACGCCCGGTCGAAGGACAGTCGATCAAATACCTCGACGCCACGGGCTACTACAAGAACAGCTACGTGAACATCCGCAACATCACGCTCGGCTACACCCTGCCCCGGGCATGGATGGGGCGCGTGGTGAAGAAGACGCGCTTCTATGTGACCATGAACACCCCGTGGCGTTACAGCCAGTTCCAGAACACGGGCGGCATCTCGTGGTGGGAGTCGTTCTATATCTTCGGCGCGAATGTCCAATTCTAACTTAAAATCCGAAAACCAGACCATGAAAAAGATATTCATCCTGTTTGCGGCGGCACTTACGATAGGGCTGACCGGATGCCAGAGCTTCCTCGAAGAAGAAACCTACGGGTCGACGACCGAGATATTCAAGGAGGAAAACGGCATCAAGGCGCTGGTATACCAGAGCTACACCAAGATCAACAACCTCTACGGCGGCGACGGACAGTGGCCGCTGATGACCGAGCTGGGGACGGACATCTACCTGCGCGGCAAGAACCAGGGCGATGTGGGCCTGTGCGACTACTACGGGCTCGACGCCACCAACGGCAATGTGGCATGGCTGTGGAACCACTGCTACAAGGCGCTGTTCAACATCAACCTGTTCTTCGAAACGATCGACCAGACGCCCTTTGCCGACGAAGACGAAAAGAGCCAGTTCAAAGCGGAGATGTATGTCATGCGGGCCCTGTTCCTGTGGATCGTCACCGAGACGTGGGGCGACAGCTACCTGCCGATGACAACCGACGAGACCGAGGGCACCGAAGCCCGCCGTTCGCCCCGCGCGAAGTTCTACGAAGAGATCATCGGCGCACTCGAGACGGCCATCGGGCTCTTCCCCGACACGCGCACCACGGAATCGGGGCGCATCGACATGCCCGCAGCCAAGGCGCTGCTCGCACGCATGTACCTTTACAACGAACAGTGGGACGAGGCCGCAGACATGGCATCGCAGGTGATCGGGCACTACGGGCTGGAGCTCTGCCCCTCGCTCAAAGACCTGTGGGCCGACGACAAGACCAACAACGAATTCATCTGGACGACGGAATTCACCGAGGACGACGCCTTCCGCCAGGCCAACGGCTACTGGTCGTGGTATGCCATGTATATCGACCGTTTCCCGGGCGTGCAGACCATGCTCAAATGGACGGGCTACGGCGGCTGCCAGGCGATCCCCTCGACCTACTTCATGGATCTGTTCGACCGCGACGCCGACAAACGCTGGAGCGACCTGCACCAATGGGTATGGTATTACAACGACCCGGCCGACGACCGTTCGGCCTTCCCGCTCAACCAGTGGCGCGAATACATCGACACGGCGCTCTACCTCTGTCCCGACGTACTGCCCGTCGAGGAACACAAGCGCATGGAAAAGACCTTCACGGTATTCGACCGCAACGACATGTTCGACGCCGACGGCATCCCGCAGGATCGCTGGACGTTCATCGGCATGACCAAGTTCTACGACCACACCCGGCCGGGCAACATGTCGGAGCTGTCGGATCGCAGCTACCCTGTGATCCGGCTGGGCGAACTTTACCTGATCCGTGCCGAGGCGCGTATCCGGAGCACGGAGAACCGCGACCTGAAGGGTGCCGCCGAGGACATAACCCAGCTGCGCAAACGCGCCGTCAACCACGAAAAGCCCGAATACGAAGAGGCCATGAAGGTCACCGAAGAGGACATGACGCTCGATTTCATCCTCGAGGAACGCGCCCGCGAGCTCTTCGGCGAGTGGCAGCGGCGGCTCGACCTGAAACGCTTCGGCAGGCTCATCGACCAGGTGAGGATCTACAACCCCGACGCAAAGGACAACATCAAGGAGTACCACGTCGTACGCCCCATCCCGCAGACGCAGTTCGACGGTATGCCCGACTGGAGAACCCTGGGACAAAACGAAGGATATTAAACACCTAATGCAGTAAACGACCATGAAAACCATACTGAAAAAATTCGCAGCCTTCCTCTGCGCGGCACTGGTGTTATGCGCATGCAGCGACGACGACTATTCCGAAGCACATCAGACGCTCATGGCATTGATCCGCCAGGCGGAATCGCTCGTCGAAGAGTCGACGGAAGGGATCGAAGAGGGCGACACGGCCCCCGGATCGAAGAAGGCATTGCAGGCCCGCATCGACCAGGCCTATTACATCATGCACAACACCTCGCGGGACGAAGGCTACCGGAACGCCTGCAAACAACTCGAAGAAGCGATAAAAGCCTTCCGGGAGAACATCGTCAAGGCCGGAATCCCCTATTTCAACGCCGGGTCGAAGATGAACCTCGGGCCCGCAGGCGACTGGGATCTCACGGAAGAGCTGACGTGGGAGATGAAAATACGTTTCGACGAATTCGCGGCGGGCGACCAGAACGTCATCTCGTGCGAACAGGGCAAGGGTGCCATCATGATCCGCAACAACGGCGCGAACCTGCAGTTCTACGTCAACGACGGGAGCTGGAAGGGCGGCACCTGCTGCACGATCGAGCTGAACAAGTGGTACCACATCACAGCCACGTACAAGGCCAACGACAAGATGCACTTCTATCTGGACGGACGGCTGGTAAAGAGCTTCGCGTGCGGCAAGGCCATCGTGGAGCCGACCTGCAACCTGCAACTGGGCACCGCCCCCTCCTACTCGAACCGCTACATGCGCGGCAACATCCAGCACGTTTCGATCTGGGCGGACGTCCGCACCGAGGCCGAGGCCGCAACCGATGTGGCATGCGACTTCTCCGGGACTGAGGAAGGGCTGAAAGCCTACTGGCCGCTGACGCTCAACGTCGGCTCGGAGATCACCGACATGACCGGCAGGCATGTGGCAAAAATGACCGACGTAAAATGGACTGACCCCGAATAACCCAAAAATTCCGATATGAAAAGACACAAGCATTCCATCCTCGCCGTATTGGCGGCCCTGCTATGGGGCAGCCTGTCGGCAACACCCTACCGGCCCGTATGGGAAATCGGCCGCAAAGACGGTTCGGCCGCCGAGTTCGCGTTGTACGACGGCGCGTATTCCGACCTTCTGGGCCGGTTCCCCGGCGCGGCGGCCGCGTACGACGTAGGGCGCAGCACACCGGGAGAGATCCCCTACATCCTGCCCGGGCCCCAGGACGGATGGGCCGGCAACGGCAACGGATCGCTGCTGATCCGCTTCGGGGCCGATGCGCAAGCCTCCCGGGCGGAGATGCGGCTGACACTCTACCTGGTCGAATCGCAGGCCTCGTCACCCCCGACGATCGAAATCTCCGCAGGCGGGTTCCGCACCTCGGTGCAGGCGCCTGCCGGGGACGACATCAACTACCCGGATACCAAACGCACCTCGGCACGCGGCCTTGCGATCGAGGCCCTATTGCCGGCCGGGACATTCGGCGCCGGGGAAAACCTCCTCACGATCCGCAATGCCGGCGGCAGCTGGCTCGTCTGGGACGCCATCGTCCTCGAAGCCGACCGCAGCGTGAAATGCACACGCCCCGGCGACGGCATCGCACTCATCGGAAGCCACTCGCAGCCGGGGCTGATTTACGGCCGCACCAAAGAGGAGCTGCTGCACCCGGTGACGCTGACCCTCGTCAACTGGGGCAAGCCCCAGCGTGCCGGATGGAACTACGACGGCAAACCGGGCGGGACGGTCGCACTGTCACGCGGCATAAACACCGTCGAGGTCAACATTCCCGAAGGGTACGAAGGCCGCACGGTGGATTTCGAAGTGCATCCCAACCGCGGGAAAGCCCTGTCGGCGGCGGTGGAAATCGCCCCGGCGGACAAATACACCGTCTACCTGGTGCAGCACACGCACACGGACATCGGCTATACCAAACCGCAGACCGAAATACTCACCGAGCACCTGCGCTATATCGACTATGCCGTGGAATACTGCGACCTGACGGCCGACTACCCGGACGACGCGAAGTTCCGCTGGACATGCGAAGCCTCGTGGCCCGTACGCGAATGGTTGCGCATACGTCCCAAGGCACAGGTGGACAAATTCATCAGGTACGTCAAGGCAGGGCAGATCGAGGTGACGGCCATGTTCTTCAACATGTCCGAGCTGTCGGGCGAGAACAATTACAAGACGTTCCTCGAGCCCGTGGCCCGATTCCGGGAATTGGGGCTGCCGGTCGAAACAGCCATGCAGAACGACGTGAACGGCATCGCATGGTGCCTGGCGGATTACCTGCCCGACCTGGGCGTGAAATATTTTTCGATCGGGTCGAACAACCACCGCGCCCTCGTCCCGTTCGACCGTCCGACACTCTACCGCTGGGAGTCCCCGTCGGGCAAAGGAATGCTGATGTTCCGCAGCGACCATTACCATACCGGGAACTCGTGGGGCATCCACACGGGCGATATGGCCCGCCTGGAAGACGGCGTATTCGGGTACATCCGCAACCTCAAACGCACGGGTTACCCGTTCCCGGTCATCGCCGTGCAATACTCGGGATACCTGACCGACAACTCGCCCCCGTCGATGCGCGAGTGCGACCTGATCCGCGCATGGAACGAACGCTACGCATGGCCGAAGCTACGCAGCGCCACGGCACACGAATTCCTCGGGCGCATCGACTCCCAGTACGGCGACAAGCTGCCCGTATACCGGGCCGCCTACCCCGACTGGTGGACGGACGGGTTCGGGTCGGCGGCACGCGAGACGGCGGCCTCACGCAAAACGCAATCCGACCTGGTCGCCATCGAAGCGATGCTCTCGATGGCCCAAATGGAGGGGACAGGCCAAAGCGGCGGGACACACGAAGAACTGCGCCGCATCCACGAAAACCTGCTCTTCTACGACGAACACACCTTCGGGGCAGCGGAAAGCATCTGGAATCCCGGATGCGAAAATTCACAGGTGCAATGGGCTGAAAAGGGCTCCTACGTATGGGAGGCGCTCAAAAGCACCCAACTGCTCTATGAAGATGCCATAGGCCGCCTGCAAGGCACCCTCTACCGCTCGACGCACCCGACGCTCACGTTCTTCAACCCGCTCGGCTGGGAACGCTCGGAACTGGCGACAGTCTACATAGACTTCGAACTGATCCCGGCCGACCGCGAGTTCCGGATCGTCGATGCAGCCGGGAAAGCCCTGCGCGTACAGCCCATCCGCTCGCGCCGCGAAGGACGCTATTACGCCATCTGGGCGGAAGGAATCCCCGCCATGGGTTACAAGACCTTCGAAATCGTACTCGGCGACGGCAAGGCCGCGGCACCCCGCCGCACGGAACTCCGGGACAACAGCCTCGAAAACGATTTCTACAGGATCGTCTTCGACCCGGCTTCGGGGACGATCGCCTCGCTCTACGACAAGGAGCTGGGACGGGAGATGGTCGACCCGGACTCGGAATGGAAGCTGGGGGCTTTCGTCTATGAATCGCTCAACGGCGACCGCCGCCAAATGGAACGCAAAGTATTCGACAATTACCGGCGCTCTTCGCTCTCCGACGTGCACTGCCCGGGCGTAACGTCGGGCGATATTTACCAGAGCGTCCGCTTCACGGGCAAAGCCGAGGGATGCGACGAAAAATTCGGCGTGCAGGTCGAAGTACGCCTGTATAACGACGTGAAACGCGTGGAGCTCGGCTACGATTTCATCCGCAACCCCGAGACCGATCCTTCGGCGATCTACGTCGCCATGCCGTGGCTGCTGGAAAATGCGAAACTCACGTTCGACGTACCGGGCGGCGTAGTCCGTTCCGGCGAAGACCAGATCCCCGGCACGAGCGCCTCGTGGAACACCGTGCAGAATTTCGTCGCGGCACGCAACGACGACGCCCAGATTCTCGTAAGCGGCAGCGAGGTACCGCTCTACCTGCTCGGAAAACTGCTCGACGACCCTTATCGCCAGCCCCGCACCTATGAAAAGCCGCATGTCTTCCCGTGGCTGATGAACAATTACTGGACGACGAATTTCCGCGCTTCGCAGGAAGGGGAATTCAAGTGCGGGTTCGTCATCAGCTCAACCCGGGACACCTCGAACACGGCCGCATCGCAGTTCGGCTGGAGTGCACGCATCCCGCTCTGCACCCGCGTCATGCCGGCCGCCACGAAGGCCAACGGCAACACCCGCGACCGCTCATTCCTGCGCAGCGGATGCAGCCATGTGCTGATCACGTCATGCACCCCCGCAGCCGGCGGAGAGGGCATCCTGGTCAACCTGCGGGAAACCGACGGGCAGGCAGGCACCCTCACCCTGCTCGACGCCTCGGGACGCGAACTGCCCTTTACGGCGGCCGATGCGACAGGGCGTCCGCTGGACGGCCGAAGCGTCACTTCGCTGGCGCTGAAACCCTATGAAAACCGGTTCGTACTCCTGAAATAGGCCGGAAAAAGGTAGGCCGGGAAAAGGCTACGGCGGAGATATTCCACCCGAACCGCCCTCCGCAAAGACAGGCTGCATCCGATTCCGGTGCAGCCTGTCCTGTATCCAAGGCTTTTACAGGCAGGTATCCGGCTGTTCACGCTCCGGCAACAGCCAAGGCAATACCACTGTCCACCACCCGCCTAAAGGTCAATGTATTTTTCGATGTGCGATTTTCAGGTTCACAAAAACAGAGATCGGGATTATGAAAATAATATCAAGACCATAAGGTATGAAAAGAGCCCCTACAGAAGTTACGAGCATTATCCCGTTTAAGAAATATTTTATTGTGAACGAAACCAAAAAAATAAATAATACTTGCCCACGTCGAAACGCACCTTGAACCTCGGCTCGATTATATTTTTTGTATAACCTTCTGCATCCCCAAAGGAGAAAAAATAATATTATAATATAATAAAGGACAACAAAAGAAATGATTAAATCAGTATTTCAATAGATGGGACTAGTCGTACCATAAGAGCCATTAATCCCCATGAAAGGTAACTAAGAATCGTACTTACAATCGCAAGAACGGTAATAGCAGTATCATTCAACTTTTTCATTTTATAGTTAATTTGAGGTGATAGGTACGCCGGCTGTAATACATTTTTGTAAAAAATCATATAACTCTTTTCCAGTCATCGAATGGCAAATGGTCGGTCACGAAATAACGGGCTTCGACTCCCGTAGCTGTCGCTACAAAACGACCGCCCGTGAAGGCGCAACTCTCCATCGTCAGGGCTGCGTCCTGCTTGGTATATATCAAAGAACCCGAGTAGTAAAGACCGTTGCCCGCGGAGTCCGTCGCAGAGAGCTCAGTACCATCCGAAAGATAATTATAAATTCGTATATTTAAAAAATCTTTTGCAAAATAGGATATATCAAGACAAATTAACCTTGTACTATTTTATTTCGTATAAACTCATAGTTTTTATTTATTGTGCGTAATAAGAACAGAGCCGACTTCTTGCCGGCTCTGTCTTACTAGTTATCTAAGTACAATAGAATCACCACACCACAAATAGCTATTGGGAATTTTTACTTTAATTATATCTTCGACCGTTTTCCTTTTCAATAGAACAATTCGTTTTCGATAATAATCCACTTTAGAAGTATCCGATAGATAGTATGTAAACATCCCACCGTTACTGATTGCTTTAATAAAATCGACACCAATTGCAACGGATCCAGGTATATCAATGCACTCATACATCAATGATGCTAATGAAAAATCACCTTTCCGTTCAAAAAAATAGGCTCGAATCAATTGCTCATCGGATAAGTCATCGACGGGAGTGGGAGATATCCATGTCAGATAATCATCAGTCGATGTATTATTGATCTCGACACAACAAATGCTCACATCTCTCGACTGTTCATCCAGGTACTCATACGAAGACATCTTTACTGATGCGCCTTCTTGACTGTATACTGGAATGCACAATATAAGAGAAAACATCATTATTATAATATCCTTAAACTTTTTCATCTCATATTATTAATTGTTTCTCGTCTTGATTGAATAATCATAATTTTCAACGGTTCATTTGTTTCCGTAAGTTTTCCATCCAAATTTATAACATTGTGAGATGCTCCAGCATGATCTCCACCATTTCTGATATATAATAATCCATGCCCATTAGCTTCATGACTGTACATCTCTGCAGCACCCATAGGAGACAGTTTGTTATGAACTATTACAACTATATTATCAGAAGGAGAGTTTTGCATTCCATCCTTATCTGGAAATAATGTTTTACCGGTAAAACCTGTTTCACCAGTCGAAATTCCATTTACAGTTTCCACATCGACATCTTTATCCTCAGGATATGTAGAATCATATGGAAAATATGACATGGTTGCAGTACCCGCATGTCCATTTTTATCAACAAAACTAAATTTATCGTCTAAACGCACTTCCATTGTCACATCAGCTGCAACAATCTCCTTTATATTATTATAATTCAGACTATTACCCTGATACAAATCAAGCTGATTTTGATCAATATATCCATTCTCATCCAACGAAATGTATTGTCGAGAATTTTGAGGAACTGTATTACGTATCATATTTAATTCAGCCTCACCAGCTGGCCGCAATTTCCTCCCATCTAAATCAACAAACTTGATCGGATTATTAGCGCAAAATGAATACGGACTTATCGGATAATACTTTTCCGACAAAGGATCCTTACCAAGCCATATGGCACCGTCCGAATCGTACTGACGGGCGCCGTAGTCCAGGTAGGGATTGTTCAGAAAAGCCTGAGCCTCCTTGCCGTTGTAGCGGTAGCGGTTGTCCGACAGCAAGCCGTCGTCCCAACGACTGCCGAAGGGATAGTAATCGTTGCGTTCCAGCACTTCGCCCTCGTCGTTGACTACTGCACGTACGCTGCCAAGATGGTCGGTCACGAAATAACGGGCTTCGACTCCCGTAGCTGTCGCTACAAAACGACCGCCCGTGAAGGCGCAACTCTCCATCGTCAGGGCTGCGTCCTGCTTGGTATATATCAAAGAACCCGAGTAGTAAAGACCGTTGCCCGCGGAGTCCGTCGCCGAGAACTTGGTACCATCCGAAAAATACGAATATTTTGCAACAATCGTATCGCCACGCATTACTTTTTCGATCAGGTTCAGGTCATTATAGCGGAGGTTCAAACCCGCATGGGAATCGTAAAGCACATTGCCCGCGGAATCGTAGACATACCCTACACCGCTGTAGATCGTGTCGCGAGGGATAACAGGCACGGCAGGATCGGGGATATCACCTTCGTTTTCGTCGGGGGTTGCGGGGAAGACGGGGATAGTCGGATCATACTTCCCGGGGTCGGTCGGATCGACGACTAAGCCAGGAGGAACGGTAATGCCCGGCCCCGGATCATCGGGATCGCCGGGATTAACCGGCTTGATCGGGCCGGTCGGATCGGTCGGATCGGTCGGGTCAAAGGGATTGTTCGGATCGACAGGGGGAATGATAACACCCGGATCGAGCGGATCGCGGATAACCAGTCCTGCGGAGTCAACCGGGACGGCGGCAGCAAAGTCCACAGACTGCGGCACGGCATTGCGGGAGGAAACAGGACGGACATAGATTGCCAGCAATTGATTCCCCAAATAATTATAATTATACGAATCTTTTAAAATTCCTTTATCATAGCGTTTGAGCGCCTTGATATTACTATTCAAATCATATGAAAAACCTGTTTCAATAAATTGATTATCGGGCATTCCATTGATATATTGTTTGGTATCCGTCAGGCGGGAATGGCTATCATAGGTGAAGGCATACGTGTTTTCGTCGGACTCTCCACCCTGCCGCCATGTCCATTCCGAAATATTACCCGCGTAGCTGGGCGTAGTCTCTCCATACTGAGGATCATAATAGCGCAGATGCGTATCGAACACCGGGCTGCCGCTGTCCGTGACCTGCATGTCCGTCTGCCACCCCTGAAGATTATATGCCATCGTCGTATTCAAACCTCCGTTACGCGTTGTTTTGCCGATCAATTTCCCAAGGTCGTCATACTCATAATCCACAGCCACGGAATTCTCGTAATTTAAAGCCCGGACTTCACGGATCAAGCGCCTGCGGTTGTCATAGACATATGAGGCAGTCACCATATCTTCATCGGCACCGGCATAAGGCTGGCGAAGTTCTTTGTAGCGCACGACATTTCCCACAAGATCGTAATCGTAGGACGTACGGGAAATCCCGCCTTCGGGATTACGTTCGACGACCTGCATGAGCCTCTTTTTATAATCGTAGAAATAAGTGTGCTCCACATACCGGGGTTCCCCGGCATCGTCACCCAGCACGGCGAGTTTCTCATAGGTTTTCAACCCCTTCGGATCCTGAAGCGGCGTGCCGGGGAACCCGACGCCCCGGTATGCCATATCTACGGGGGCTGTCCATGCCGTTTCAACAAAACCCGTCGCGGTTTCGGAATATTCCACATTGCCGAAAACATAATGGGCCAATTTCCGGGACAATGTTGCCCCGCCATCGGAATCATACGGGATATCCATATCCGTCGTACCGCCCAAAACCGGCAACAGGTTGTCGACGAGGGTCTCATAGCGGGACTGCAGTTGCTCGCGGGATATATCGTAGTCGAGCAGATTCTGCCGCAGGAGGTTCCCATGGTTGTCGTAAACATGGTAAAGCCACTGTTTACGGGCCTGCAGGTTGCCGTCGCGGGAGAATACGAGCCTGTCGCCCTTATCGTAAACGAACGATTCCTTCTCACAACCGGGCAATTTGCGTTCGATCATATTGCCTTGGCCATCGTACAGGTAACGGTAACAATACTGGTTCGCAGTGTCGTCGTCCCATTTCAACACAAAGCCGGATATAATCCGGGCGCTGCCTTCGGGAGGGATCACCCAGACGAGGCGGTTAAAACAGGGATCGTAGACATAATATGTATCCGTAAAGTAGCTTTGGCTAAAATAGCGGCGATCCAGAACGGTATTGCCATTCGCATCCGCGAACCGTGCGGATGTATTTCCGTCTTCGTCAATGACCGTATTCTTGGTGTATAACCCCGCCTTGGCATATCCGGCAACGGTAATCGATCCGTCTTCATAATTATACTTGAAATCGAGCACCTTATCCGCAGTATCGTTGGTTTCATACAGATACTCCGCAAATTTATTTTCCTGTCTGTATATATCTCCGGGCCGGTAACTATAACGAATACGATCAAGGCCTGACTTATCGAACACGTTGGTCGAATAGGCCGAGTTATCCCGCACGCCGTCGGTTCGCTGTGAATAATAGCGTCGCTGTTCCTGCTCCGCATTCAGCACGCGCTCCCCGGTATACATATCGACGGGGAAAGGCAATAATACCGTAGCGTTGTCACGGTACATGTCGTCGTACAGGATCGGTGCCACCAGATTCCGGCCATCCGGCGCAGCCCTGTTGAGCACCGTTTGGTAAGGCGCTCCGAACCCGTCGTAGTAGGTGATATCGGCATAGGAGTGCGTGCCGTCATAATAGGTCTTCGTAGATATCAGACTTGCCCTGCTTGAAAACAGCTCATCGGGATTAGGATCCAAAATAGCAGTGCCGTTCATTTTCCGGGTACAGCCCGTCGCGGGATCCGTCGCCCAGACAGTATAAATCCCCTCCGGAAGATTTTCGAATAAAATGCTGCTGCCTGTTCCGGTAATCTTAGGCCCGTTTCCATAAAATTGGCGGCGGGTTTCGTAGGTAAACCCGGATTGGGAACCTAAAACCTTTATATACGGATTGGGCTGCAGACCATATTCCATATCATAAATCGTGACCGTACTTTTCGAAGGCACAATAAACCGGACGAGGGTTGTTCCGTTAAAAATAAATCGAGAATCGACGGTAAGTTCATTTACCGAATAATTCGGCATCCATGTCAATTCGATATTACAGTGATCCGTCGATGAATCGAGAAGCCGCATCTTGACATTACCCGACTGCGCATTGAATTCCGAGATATTTTGTTCGATTTTTGCAATCTCGACAAATGGCTTACGGGTGCAGGAAAGGATTCGTGTTCCGCCATCGGCACCTAATACAATAGGAGTTGCTTCATCGACCAGAATGCATGGTTTTTTCTTGATATCCACATCGTACTGGATTTCGTATTCCCCCTGATGCTCCATCGAAACGGTCTTGTATACCGCCTTTATGGTATACACACCAGGGTCGAGATCATAGAAATACAGATCCCTCATCGAATCCTGCTGTTTGGAGGTGGCAAATATACCGTTATTATACAATTCATAGGTAACCAACGGCTGTGTATTAGTCAGACAGAGCCCCACTCCCAAAGCCGTATCACGCACCACTCTCACATTCCAGTCGGTAAGCTGGCCTCCCGTATCATATATGCCGAATGTACCATACGATGATGAATTATACACCGTAAATCCAGCTTCATTAAGTATCCTCCCAGAAGTTATATTCGGAGCACAATATACATTGATATGGTAAATCCAATAAACAAAATATTCCCCACTGAAATACTTCTCCTTTTCCGCCACCTCGATACGCATAACCTGATTATCCCATTTCGGATAGTCCCCGGCATTATACCGGGCAAACAACATATCCATCTCTGCAGGGTCGAGGTAGGGCATTGCAGCCAATGTAAATTGGTGGACACCACCATTTTTATCACGGAATTGCGGCGGACTGTAGGCCAGCGAAGGCCTATCGAAATCGTATGTCAACGGCCAATAATGAGGGGAAGTCACCTTATTTTTCATTTCCTGTCCCTGACTGTCCCTGACCGAAAACTCTCCGGGGCCGAATGCTCCTGTAAAAACAAGATCGCGTCCTGTTCCTTCGGCAGATTGAATCATTTCCCCGGATTTATATAAAGAATAAGTCACTCCAGGCCATGCATCGTGTACCGTAATCGAAAAGGCTTCATCCAAAAGGACTTTTTGAGTGCTGCATGTCACCACCCGCGGTGTCGGCTGCACATCGGCTCTGTCTGTAATATCTGTAGCAAAATCAACCGGCCCTTCCCTATCCGGCAAATCGGAAACAACACCATAGCTGGATTGCAGGCACCCGAACACGGCTGCCAGCAAGAATATTATTCGTTTCATAGCATTTTCACCTTAATTGAACAACTGATATTTGAATTCCTGCTCCAGATTGCCTCCGGTATAGATCTTTGCCAACCGTCTGAAAGTATCGTAAGCATATGTTTGCTTACTTCCCGAAGGGTCGGTAACCGAAGCAAGCCCCGTAAGCGGCGTATAGGAATAAGTCGTGACAACTGCCCCGGGCATATTCCTCAAGGCTGTTTCCTGAGCAGTTGTCAGGCTATAATTATTCAAAGTCGCAAAGTTCCCCAACGCAGCCGACACATCATTGTAGGAGACATTACGAACCACAGCGAGCAGATTGCAACCATTACTGCCATACAAATATGTGGTTACGGTTCCGTCCCGACCCGTAATCTGGTTGAAGCGCGACGCACCCGGCACAAATGTTTGTTCCAGGATGAGGTCATTTTCCTGCTCAACAGCGGAGGAATATGTCTTCGGAGTGTCAAGGTGTGTCATCCACAGCTTTATTAACCGGGGAATCACCAGCGTAGGGGTTACCTTGAGTCCGAAGTATTCGTATTTTTTCACTTCAACCGTCTTGTATTCAGTCTCCCCGGGCATCATAACCTGGGTGTGAACTTTTTCCGGGAAAGGTGAGCCTGCAACATACCCCACTCCCGATGCATAATCGATAGTTTGTTTTGTATATTTTCCCGTCGCATCGTACGTTTTTATTTCTTTCACATAATCGGTATTATAATCGTACTTATAATCCGTATTAATCGACATCGAACTTCCGTCGCCAAAGAAATTAACCTTTGAACTTGAATTCATCAGACAGGATTCCGTAATTATTTCTTGTTGATACCAATAATAGCGTGTCATACGTATACGCCAGCAACTGCTCACAATGGTATTATAATTATAAATTTCCATGTATGAAGGCACATCGGCATCCGTGGGTTTTGCCTTAGCCTGGTATACGGTCTTGGAGAGCAATTTTCCGCGCGCAGCTTTTCTCGATCCCGGCCGCATATAAAAATACCGGTAGGGATCATTGACTACGATACCTCCCGGAGCCCATTGCGAGGTTGCGGTTTTAAAATTAAAAATAGGTCTGTCGGCACAACTTCCCATCGTGTAATTGGAATAATCATACTCACAGTAGGATCCGTCCCGATATGTTTCGGTCGCGGTTTTATATTCAATATGGTAATCCGTATCTATACATTCGAGCATATCGGAAGCTCCCATAAAGTTTCGTTGAATGGAATAGGTATTCGGGATTACGGTCTTCGGGACTTGTGTTGACCGATATCGCGGAGAACGCAACAGGACTCCGGAACTTTTACCGTCCGCACCTTTATATTTATATGTTCGGATACGCACCGTATCCGTCCAGCGTCCCTTTTGCGGATCATAATTGCAATCAATGATCTGTTTGATCCGTATTCCCCCCGCAGTCTTATTACTCTCGTAATTTTCGAGATAAGGTTCCCCATATTGCAATCCGGACTTAATTAGCGCCGCCGAATAATCGTTGGGTTCATAGATAAACTCCGTTTTACCTCCGGTCGGATAATAGATCTCCTGCAGGGCACCGCACAAGGCATACTTAAAATTGGGATTACGTTGTATGGATGTGATCGTCTCCTTGTTATTATCCAGCGAAGAAGTAGGGAAATAGCTCAGGTATCCCCTGTTGTCCGCCCCATTGCTATACCCCCAATGGTCGATCCCGAGCGTTCCTTTATACGGAGTCCAATAATTAGCCATGCTGTTATCATCCTTATTCCAATAATTGAAGGAATAATATCCTATGTCCGAAATATGGACATTTGTCAAAACAGGCACTAGATTAGGCCGTCCCTCTGTGTGTCCGAGACTCACGGTTCTGACCACAGTATTATTCGAAAGATCTTTTACCACGATGGATTCCAGCAACCGTTCGGTGGTCATCTTTGTCAGGCTTGTTCCCTGCCTGTCATAATACGACTCCCGGTTCCTAATCCCCGAATAGTTGAAATCCACTGAAAAAATACTCGGCAGCGAAATCTTTTTGAGATAGAGGCTTTTTTGCGTCTGCTCACTCAAGCATGCAAAGTGAACCCACTTGAGTTCCTTTTCAGGATTTCCCGCATTTCCCTCGTCGTCGATAAGGTAACTGGTCGGACGGGCAGTAACAACATATTCGTCCGGTTTGTCGTACTCCAAAGTAAGTTTTCGTCCGCTCGGGGAGGTAACGGAGACCAACGGCCACATGACCTGGGGCCCATTGTATTTATTGAGCCAAGTGCCGAATTTATAATTATACGAAGTAATGTCATTTGCCGTATTGAGATTTTCATTCCCGCCGAAATTATAGGTATAACCGTCTTTGGTTTTAATCGTGAAACCTGTAATTTTCGCATATGCAACCGTCGGTTCTACGATATAATTTCCTTTGGGGCCACTCGTCTCGAAAACGACGATCTTATTTTCTCCCCAAAATATGAATTTTCCGGAATGTCCCATAAAATTAAAGCTGAAAATATCCGGTTCAGCCTCGACATTCTCCCGCCCCATCGGATAGAAATAATCCGATGTATTCCAAAACGGATATGTCGAGGATATGATACTGGGAACCGACCATCCATTCCTACACATCTCATAAAACCCATATACATTGTCGTTACCCGTAGCCATAGCCTCATCGGGCAGATGATTTATCTGCCTTGTAATGCATCCCCCGGCATTCAGCACCCAGCCGAGGCCGACCGAGCCGGCCGGGTCATTGGGTTTCTGACCGCTGAAAGCATATTTTAACGAAATCGGGACATTGAATTCGTGATCTTCATAAGCATATACGGGTACTGAAACATCTATGCTGCCCGTATACAGCGACACCGGCGTATTCCCATAGCGCATAAATTGGCTCATCGATGCCGAAGGTTCCACCACGACACCGTTCGCAGGGTCAACCCACTGGGAATAACCGCTTATCGGAACTATACCGAGTATAAGCGGCAATAGTATGATTCGCCCTAAGTTTTTATAATTCGATAAACTCATAATCATTCAGGTTAATAGTTGATAATTCATTGCATGCGGGATTTTCCCGCAGGATCAGGCAAGGCCGCAAGGCACCTCGCATTCCGAACAAACTGGTGGAGTATCCATACAGAAAACAGGTCAGGTGATACAAGAAATTCGTTATTTGCCAGGCATTCGCCCTATTACCCCATTATCCCGCCGAGGCGGAACATGGGCATATACATCGAGATGAGGATTACGGCGACCAAAAGGCCGACCAGCAGGATCAACGCCGGTTCGAGCAGCGCCCCCATGCGCTTGATCCGGTGTTCGAGTTCTTCGGTGAGCACCTCGCCCTGGCGGCGGAGCATTTCGGGCAGCCGGTTGGTTTCTTCGCCCACGCGTACGAGGGCGGCGAGTTTTAGGTCGTAAAGCCCCGGGAATTTCGCGATGCCCGACGAGAAAGGTTCGCCCTGCTCCAGCCCCCGGCAAATGACACCGAACGACTCCCGGTAGGGATAGAACCCGATCACGTCGGCAAGCATCCCCACGCCTGTGAGCAGCGGCACTCCCGAGGAGGTGAGCAGGTAAAGCAGTTTACAAAACTGCGACTGGTAATTTTTACGGATAATCGCACCCGCCACGGGCAGGTGCAATAAGCATTCAGAAGTCCATCGTTGCACCTCCTTTCGGTTTCGATTGGTATATAAGACGCTATATGCGGCAACCCCCGATCCGATGATCATGCCGGCATAGGCAGGAAATGATTTCGACAGGGCAATGATCCACCGCGTGAGTGCGGGCAGCTCACCGCCCATGCGTGCGTAGACCTGTTCGAACATCGGTACGATCACCGCCAGCATGAAGGCCACGACGACAACAGCCGTAGAGAGGATCACCAGCGGGTAGCTCACCGCCGAGGAGAGCATTTTGCGCTGTGCGGCCCGTTTACGGTAATACTCGCGCAGGAAATCGAGCGTCTCGGGCAGGCGCCCGGTCTGTTCGCCGATGCGGACTACGCCGCAGTCCAGCGGGCGGAACGAACCGCTGCGTTCCATGGCCTGCCACAACGCGGCACCACCGACTACGCCGCTGTACAACCGCTCGAGCAATCCTTTCACCCGCACGTCCCGTTCGCCCTCGGTCAGGAGCGCGAAAGCGTGCGAGAAATCCAGCCCCGCGGTCAGCAAGGCATGCAGCTCGGCATAGAGGACTTCGCGCCGGGCATCGGTAATTTTACTCTTCGTAGCCATAACCTTCCTCTATTTCGTCCAATACAATGCGGTACAACCGCGCCGGTGCCGGCACGGGGAACCCGGCCGTGAAACCCGCCCCGAAACCGACCTGCACGGTATCGGGTGCCGCAGTGCACTTCTCCAGACGCAACAGGCATACTCCGTCGGACAACGTGTCGAGGAACGCCCCGGCACGGTATACCAGCACCGAATCCCGGAGTATGAGTTCTGCCTGCCGGCCACCGCCATACAACGTCAACCACTCCGGCGCCGCTGGGCAGACGCTGTCTGCAGCCGTAATAAGCGACAGCGTGCGGTAATACCCGTCCACCCTGCGTCCGGCTGCCAGCAACGCCTCCGCCCGCCGTGCCTGCAGTCGGGTGAAAAGCGTCATTCCGTCCATTACGGTCAGGAAAACGATCCCCGCCACGAGCATCATCACCAATGTTTCGACGAGAGTCGAACCCCGCAGAAGCGGGACACGCAGTAACGCCGGGCGCCACAGAACTCCGTCCTGGCCCGCCCGGGACGGAGTCCCCGATTGCGAAAGTTCCCGGCCAGTCCGGCCGTATCCCGTCATTGCACACATGAGACAAGTTGTTTATGTACGATCTTTTTCCTGCTGCCCTCGACCTGCGCCGTGACCGTGACGACCTGCATGTCCGCGAAATCCCGGTAAAAAGCGATGCGGATTTCGACGCTGCCCCATCCGTACTGCTCGGCATATTCGCCGCAGGGCCACAGTCCGGTGGCGTATTTCCCGAAAACCTGCCCCACGCGGTATTCCGCCTCGGCGACGAGCAGCGCATCGTCGTCACGCACCGTCAGACGCGGCACCAGTTCCATGGCCGCGGCAAAGGCCGTCAGGAAAAGTACCGCCGCCACGACGGCTTCCAACAGTGAAGCCGCACGCAACCTCCGGCACAGGCCGTGCGCAAGCCGTCCGGTTACTCGACGCATACGGCCTCCTTTCTGCGTACGGATGCAAGCCAGAGCGGCTGCGCCGTAACGGGGTTTTCGAGCAACGTGAAATCGTAGAGCATATCTTTATAGTACCCCTGAGGCGAGAACCACATCGCCTGCCGCAGGAGGGCACGCCCCGAGACGACACCCTGCACCTGCGCGATGCCGTCCACCCAGAGCAGGCCCCGTACGCGGGCCGTGCGCGACTGGCAGTAAGAAGCCGTCACTTTCTTGCGGCCCACCGTGTCGCAGACGATCACATACCCGTCGACCCGGGCGCGGGCACCGACCTCGGCGTACCGCCCCGAATAGATGCCCGAAGGGTATTCCAGCTCGGCGCGTGCTTCGACCACGACCGTATCGCGGGCGAACAACTGCGCCGCAATGCGGGCTCCGCAGCCTACGGTGACCTTGCGTGCACAGACCAGCAGATGCCCCATGCGGCAGGCGGAGTCGATGCGCAGTTCGTCGGCATAGAGCACGATACGTCCCCGGAGCGAACAATCGCCCACTTCGGCGTCCCCGAGCCCGAATACGGCGGCCGAGTCCCGCAGGAACGAGTGCCACAGGCTGTCGGGCAGGGTTCCATGGGGGATGCGCGGCCGTGCCGCGAAGAGCGCCGCGATGCGGGTTACGGCGTCCGCATCCGGTTCCGGGAGTCCGCCCCCCGACCGGCCGATCGCCGCACGGGGAATCTCCGTCCCGCAGAAGAAATCGGAACCCACCCTGCCGTACACCAGCCCGTTCCGCGGCAGGCCGAGCGTTCCATGCAGTTCGGTCTTCCCGGCGAGCGTCACCGCCGAACGTCCGTCGGCATAGAACAGCGTTTTCGCAGCGTCGGGCCAGGCGCCGCACAGGCGGCAGACCCGCAGCAACGAGTCGGAGGTGGTCACCGTAACCGTTTCATACAGCCCCCATGGGCGGACTTCGACAAAAACGCGCGATAAAGGCAGGGAGTCGTAAAGCAGGTACCCATCACGGCCGGTAAGTTCCGGGCACGCAGGATACAGCCGGTAGAGCGCATAGGCCGATTCGGCATCGGCACGTGCCTGCCGCAAGCGGCAGCTGCGGGCGAAAAGCAGCGTCTCGTGTTCCCACAATGCGAGCAGGCCCGCTATTCCGGCCAGCATCAGCACCGTAGCCACGACGACCGTAGGCAGGACATTGCCCGGCAGGTATGTTCCAGGAGGTTTCATTTCAGTCGCATAATTTCACGCCATAGGTAACCCCGTCTTTACACAGATAGAGCGAATCCCGATCGCAGGCCGTGAGCACGAACTCCCCGGCAGCTTCCCCCTGCAGCAGTTCGTACGGCCTCTCCCCGACGGTCAGGATATAGAGCACCCGCCCGAGCGAGCGGACGGTGCCCAGGTGGACGATCTCCACTCGCCCGCGCCGGGGTGCCGCGGCTTTGGCAGCAGGCAGGGGCCGCACGGCCGCACGCGCAGCCACTGCGGGCCGTGCGGCGCCCTTCAGGAACGGGTCGGGATAGTCGAGCCGCAGCGTATCGGACGCAACTGCCGGCGCGGCCGGCACCGGAGCTATCGGCCCCGCGGCGGCGGAGGGGGCACCGGCAGGGGCGCAAATCTTCCAGGCCACGAGGCCCCAGACCGCAGCGACGGCCGCCAGCAACAGGTATGTCGTCCAGCGCGACTTCATGGCAGCTTATTCGGATTGCGACGGCTCCTGCGGCTCCTCGGCAGGCAGGACGGTCAGCGAACGTATCTCCCTGGGGGTCTTATAACCGCCGTTGAACCCTATAACGCACCATTCGTACTCCCCGGCGGAGAGCGACAGCCGGCAGCCGAAACGGCGGGCGAGCGTATCGGCACGGATCACCGTATCGGCCACGACACGTCCCGCGGCGGCAAACGAAGGCGAAACAGCCGTAAATTCATAGCCTGTGGCGTATTCCACGGCCGCCCACCGGAAATCGACGGTTCCGGCTGCGACCGAAACCTTGTCGGCAGGTGCGACAACAGGCACCCGGTCGTGCGAAATATCCTCTTCGAGCACTTCGCAGCCGACTGACAGCAACAGGAACAAAAGGGGTAAGAGTTTTTTCATGGCATTATTTTTTGAGTACGACCTGCTGGATATACAACGTAAGGGTCAGCTGCAAGCACCGCGTCCGGCGGTCGGCGGAGCTCTGCCAGCCGAGCGAACGCAGGCGGCACCGGGGCAGCGTGCGTTCGAGCTCCCCGACGACCCGCAGCAACGGCGCATAGCCGCCCGCCAAGGTCAGCTGCGCGGTGTGCACCGCCAGGCCGTCCCGGGCGAGGGTCACGAGCGGCTCATAGCCCGTAACCTGCACGCCGACGCTGTCGGCGGCCTGCCGCACGGTATCGAGCAGCAATCCCGAGAACACGAGTTCGGAACCCTGTACCACGGCGGCGACCCGTTCCCCGGGCGCTGGGGCCGGAGCCATCGCCGCAAGCTGCACGCAGAGCCGCCGGCATTCGCGCCACGTCCCGAACGTATCCCCCAATGCGAACCGCCACGCCGCCCAAGGCAGCACGACAGTCAGCGACGCCAGCAACACGGCGCCCCGGTATTTATACGGCAGTTTCATAGCGCAGTCTCTATGCGGAACGACAGGCGGTCGCCATCGCGCTCGCGTTCTACGCCGGCCAGCCGCACGCCGCGGCAGTATCCCGTCTGCGAAAGGCGTTGCACGAAGGCCGAAATATCGGCCGCCGCGGGGGCCACGCCGCGGATGACGACGGTATTCTCCCGGCATTGCATCGGTTTGCCGGCTTCGAAGCGCCCGGTAAGGGGTTCGACATCCAGCGCCGTGAGCACGACCCGTTCGGGCACGGCACCCCCGACCCTGTCGCAGAGAAGGGAACGCGGAACGCCGGAACCGGCCGAAAACCTGGCCAGCAGCTCCCGCTGCCGCGCATCGGCCGAAGCCGCCCCGGAGGCCGTCCGTTCACGCGCCGCCAGCGCGGCCTGCAATGTCTGCCGCCGCGCATTCAGGCGCGGGGCGAGCATGGCATTGGCCGCAAGCAACAGCAGGCACAACCCCAGCACATGAAACCCCAGCCGCCTCACCAGCGCCTGGGCGACGGCCGATGCTTCGGGCGTCAGGCGGACGAGCATACGCCAGCCGAGGGTATCGCCCAACTGCCGGGCATATACCCCTGCGGCCTGTCCGAAGTCCGCCGCGGCGTCCGCACAATACACGGCGACCGGCACGCAGCCTTCGGCGGCCAGCACGGACTGCACGGACTGCAACCGCTCCCGCCGGACAAAGGAGGTCGCGCCGCCCGCCGAGCTCCACAGAAAGGTCTCGGGATCGGCTTCGACACGGGCAACGACCTGGCAGCCCTCCGGCTTTGTGACGACCCCCTGGCCGCAGACGACCAACACGGCGAAGGCGTTTTTCGCCGCCGCCCGGCCCGTCGGGGAAAGGATGCCGCTCCGCCACATGAAGACCTCGGTGCGGCATTCATCCGCAGAGGTAAATTCCGCCCGGACAAAAGCGATCCGGTTCAGTATGCGTGGCAACAGTTTCATTCGATAACGGTAGGTTTGATGAACACATTGAGCGTACGTTCGACCTTGTTGCGTTTCTCCTTGCCGAAGAACCACTTGATAATCGGCACGCGCGCCAGGAACGGGATGCCCCGCGAGGATTTCTCCAGCGAGTTGCGGTCGAGCCCGCCCAGAAGCACCATCTCCTCGTTCTGCACCTTGACAATCGACTTGAAGCTGCGCGTGGCGGTTCCCGGAGGGGCATTCTCCTGCTCGCGTCCCGTGAACTCGGTCTGCTCGAACTCGATTTCGAGCGTGATGTGCCGGTCGGTCGAAACGTAGGGCGTGACCTTGACCGAGAGGTTCGCATCGACCGATTTCCACTGGTAGGACTCCGAGGAGATGGGGTTCTGCGTACCATAGTAGTTGTTCTGCACCTCCTTGTAATACTGGGTTTCGCCGCTGGTAAGCGTCGCCTCATGGCCGTTGAGCGTCGAGAGCTTGGGCGTGGATTGCAGCCGCACCGTGCCGTTTTCCTCGAGCGCCTGCAGGCTCAGGTAAAAGTTGGGGCTCACACGCCCCAGGTTCACCGTGCCCTGGATGCGCTGCAGCAGGTTGTTCACAGCCCCAGCGCTGTAAGTCATGTCGAAACCCGGGCCCAGCGTCCCCGCGGTCTGCGTCGGGGAAGTGCCGACACCGCCGCCGAGGCCGATCTCACGGATGTTGCTCCGCTGCACATCGGCGATGATGATCTCCATCGTGATGAGCGGCACCGCCTTGTCGACCGACTTGACGAAGGTTTCGACACGCACCACGTCGCGGCGGTCGCCCGAAAGGATCAGGCTGTTCAGGTCGGGGAAGGTCTTGATCTCCACCCCGGACTTGAGCGCCGCGGGGATCGCATCCTCGAGTTTGGAAACGGCGCGAAATGCCAGCGGTACGACCGTCACCGATGCCAGCCCGTCGCCCTGCGCCGCACCGAAGACATAGATGCCCCGCTCGCAGTAATAGGAGTACTGCGATCCTTTGAGCAGCACCGCCAGCAGGGTCTCGAAATCCGTGTCGTCGACCCAGATGCCCGTCGTGAGGCTGACAGGTGACTTAAAATAATAATTGAGCCGCAGCTGGTCGCACAGGTCGAGGATGATGTCCTGCACGTTGCCCCGTGTGATATGCGCCGTGATGCGCCCCAGCGAATCCACCTGCAATTCGTTGGGCGAGAACTGCCGGCGACGGGTATAGGCCGGGGCGGACGGTTCGCCCGGGGACTGTGCGGACGGTTCGCGGTACACAGTCCAGACATCCGAAGCGTCCTTCTCGGCGACAAGGCCGTTGACGCAGGCCAGCGTCCGCAACGCCCCGTCGAAGGGCATGGCGCGCACGTAGCCCGAAACCTTGTAATCGTATAGGGGTTGGGGAACGATGATGTTACGCCCCGAAAAGGTCGTGACCTTTTTCGCCACGTCGATCAGCCGTTCGCCCCGCAGGTCGTAGAAGAGCGTCGTGTCGGCCGCATTGTAAAAAACATCGGGGTCGGGCCGGGGCTGCGGCGAGGCTGCGGCCGCAAAGACCGAGACGATATTGCCCGTGGCCTCGATGTCGAGCCGATATTCGCGGCAGAGGAAACGCAACAGGTCGTCGACACGCGCCCGGGTGAAGTTGCACGACACGGGGATATCCTCGACGCTCCGCACCGACAGGTTCACGCCGCTCGCACGGGCGATGTTGCGCAACAGTTCCGCGAGGGGCAGGCGTCCCGCCGTGACGTCGACCGTGCGTGCGAACGTCGAGTCGCGTTCCACGAGCGCCTCCAACTTGCGGTCGATACCGGCAAAGCGGATCGAATCGGCATCCTGCGCAGCACAGCACAGGGGAAAGAGCAAAAACAGCAGGTAAAGGTATTTCATAGGCTAATAGTTCAGCAAGGGTATCAGCTCCTCGAGCGAGGTTTCGCCCCGCAGCAAAAGCCCGACAACGGCATCGCGCAGCGAGGAGATGCCCCGGGCCGATAGCAGGGGGCCGATGTCGGCATCGCCGCTGCGGGCCGCTGCCGAGAGTTCGTCGTCCATGGGGATCACCTCGTACACCGCACGCCGGCCGCTGTAACCCGTATAAAAACACCGCTCGCAACCGACAGGTTCGTAATACCGGGCGGGGGCATGTCCGGGAAGCAGCCGCCGCACCTCGCCGGTCACCGCTGCCTCCCGCTTGCAGTGCGGGCACAGCAGGCGCACGAGCCGCTGGGCAACGGTCATCACCAGCGTATTGGCCACCAGGTAGGGGTGCACCCCCATGTCGGCAAGGCGTGCCACGGCACCCCAGGCCGTATTGGTATGGATCGTGGAAAACAGAAGGTGCCCCGTCAGCGACGAGCGCACGGCCATCTGAGCCGTCGGGCCGTCGCGGATCTCGCCCAGCATGATGATGTCGGGATCCTGCCGCAGGAACGTCCTCAGCGCACTGGCGAACGTTAGGCCGATCTCCTCCTTGAGCTGCACCTGGTTCACCCCCTCGAGCGTGTATTCGATGGGGTCTTCGATCGTCAGGATGTTGTCCGACGTACGGTTCAGCCGCCGCAGCGTGGCATAGAGCGTCGTGCTCTTGCCCGAGCCGGTCGGGCCGCAGATCAGCACCATGCCGAACGGGCGTGCAATGGCACGGCAGTAGTCGTCGTACTGCTGCGACGTGAAACCGAGGTTCTTGAGTTCCAGCAGCTCTACGTGACGTGTCAGCAGGCGCAGCACCACTTTCTCGCCGTAGATCGTGGGCAGCGTCGAGACGCGTACGTCGAACTTGTTGCCATCGCGGTCGTAGAGGATACGGCCGTCCTGCGGAAGCCTTTTCTCGGAGATATCGAGGTTTGCCAGAATCTTGATCTGGTTCACGAGCGGCGCATACTGCCCCCGCCCCACGACGTAGCGTTCGGCCAGTTTGCCGTCGATACGAAGGCGCACACGGCAGCGCTCCTCGTAGGGTTCGATATGGATGTCGCTGGCATAGTCGCGGAACGCCTCGCCGATGAGCGACAACAGGAAACCCCGTCCAGAAGCGATGTCGGCAAGGCGAGATGCCGCAGGCTCGCCGGCGAGGGTTCCCGCCGTATCCGGGCGGTAATATTGTGCCTGCAGGCGTTGCAGTTCCCCTTCGGCAACAGGCTCGACGGCGATCCGCCACCCGTAGAGCACCTCCAGCTCCTCGGCAGCACGCGCATAGTCGTGGCCCGCCACGCCGTAACAGCGCACCTCATCCCCCTGGCGGGCGCAGGGCACAAGTCGGTATTCGGCGGCTTCGGCAGCGGTCAGGAGTTGGAGCACCTCGGTCGGGATCGTGTATGTCAATTCCATAGTCCGGCGGTTTTACATACGGCATACACGGCGAGCGCCAATGCCATGAACCCGGCCAGCGGAATGGTCGCCGGACGTCTTACGCCCCACCACACCAGTGCTGAGAGGCTGGCCGCGAGCAGGAAACGCACATAGGCGCAAGGTGCGAACAGCGGGGCGACGGCCGCCATCATCACTGCATCGCCCGCACCGAAGTCCCGACTGAAAAAGTTCCGGAGCGGCCTGCGGCGACACAACTGGTACAGCAGCATCGCAAAGCCCAGCGCAGCCAGCACCCCGGCATTCACCACCGCACGCCACAGCATCGGATACAGCCCGGACACGCCCCAGCCAACCGCCACGGACAACGCCCCCAGCACGGCCAGCCAAAGAACGGAAACCTCCCGCATACGGAAGTCCTCCCACGCAAGGTGCAGGGCAGGGAACAACAGCAGGCTATAGGGCCAGTGGGAAAGCATCGGGTCAGTCTTTGACGGTTTCTTTCAGTTCCTTGTCCTGGTTGATCTCCCAGACGTTATACGTCCCGTCCCCGTCGAAATCCACGACTGACGTGGCCGTGGCCCGGAAGCCGTGTTCCGTAGCCTCGACGATCTCGATCAGGTAGTTGGCCTGACCGCCCTCGGTGACGAGTTTCTGCTGCTCGAAGCCCAGCTCCCCGAGCGACGCCGAATAGCGGGAATATGTATAGAAATTACTCTTCTGCAACGTGTGTAGGAACGTCAGTTGCTGCTGCGCTTCCGTCGCCTTCGCACGCGAAATCAGAGGCATCAGGTTCGGCAAGGCGATCAAAACCAATATGCCGATAATTACCAATACAACCAGGAGTTCCGGAAGCGAAAAGGCACGAAGTCTCGGATAAACAAGGGAAGGGGTACGCATCATAGTCTCGGGTTCTTTTATAAGGCAAAATTATAATGCGGCCAAGGGATTATGGCACAATCAGGCATAAAAAACAGCCTTTCAATTCCAGCGTAAAACATTGATTATCAACACACATTCCCGACTAAAATCTTATCTTTGGCTTTCCAAATTCCAACCGTCTGATTCATAACGATATGTATATCAAGCATGTTATCCGGAAATGGGGGTTCTTAAATAACTTACTATAAAAAAAGGTTATTGTATGCTCCAAAAAAACCATTCGCCTTAACGGAAATACAAGCTGAAAATTTTTTTATCAATTAATCCCTAACTCCAAACCCGATGATATACATCCTGATAATTTTCGTTATGGACATCCTGCTTGTCCTGGCCGGATACCAATATTTCTGCAATCATTTCCGGAATACCTCAAAGCTAGCGACGGCCCGGTTGAATTATATCCGGATCCTGATAGATACCGTATACACCTATTACCACCATCCGGAACTGATGCGTAAACACCTGCAAAAGGAGATGGCCATCAAAAAATTGATGGCCTATCATGTGGTCGACAACCATTGCGGGCATTTCTTCACCCCCCGGACAAAAGTAAGCACGAACGACCAATTATTATATATGCTTCATAAAGAAGGATTTACACCCCGTGAATTATGTATCATTTTCGAACTTAACAACATAAACTCGGTTTACGTCAAATGCCACCGGATAAATAAAAAACTCTACACGAACGGAATATAAGAGGTATATCTCTGAAAAATAGCGACAGGCAGGCGTCAGCCGGAAGGCCGGGAGTAAAAACTTCCGGCCTTTTCATTAACTGCCATCGTATTTTCCGTCTCCCGGCATACAAGGATAAAAAAATTAAGTACCAACACATTACAAAAATTCGCAGCAGATGTAAGTGGCGGATAAGATTATTTGCATACTGCTAACTGATAACCAGCATCATACATAAATTTTGCAAGGTTACATTTCCCAGTATTCGGGACTCGGCAATCCCCAAGCCCTCCTATCTTTGCATAAAAGCACTCCCTGAGTGGAGCCTCCCCACAATTTTCCACTACCCTTTATTTGTCGTTACTATTATCCTCAAACAACTCTTTTTATGAAACACCTACTTCAGACAGTCTTGACCACCCTGTTCGGTATTTATGGGCATGCTGCTTTCCCACAATCGTTCGACAACCTGACCGATCCTCCGCTCATGCAATACAGCCCTACCCCGCAGACATGGAGCTTTATCCGGTATGGGAATACGCCCGTAAACTATTATACGGGGACAGCACAAGCCGATGTCCTCCTCTATGAATATTCGGATCCGGATTTCCAATTCTCCCTGTCCGCAGGTTATGCGTCCAACGGATTCCTGCCCCAACGCCAAACCGGTATTTTGGGCCTCAACTGGTTCCTGAATTGCGGAGGCACCATTACGCGCAAAATACGGGGACTCGACGACTTCAGTCCGGGGGGCAGCAACACCGGCCACGTCAACGGGTTCCTGTGCGGTACGATCCCCTATGACGAATCCGACCTGATGAACCTGAGCTTGGGACACTATTCCACAGCAGCACAGGCATACACGGATGCCAGTTCCCACGAAAGCGAAGTCGATGCGGATATCTTCCATTTCAGCTTCATGGGACATTCCGGGACATTCCATTACGACGGAGCACGCCAGGTCAGGATATACAACACCCAGGGAGGACACGGAACATACAGGATCGAAATGACCGGTTGCCAGAGCAACGGCGAACATTCGACGATAACCATCACGACAGGCGACGGATATACCTATGTCTTCGGCGGCAAGGAGTCCGCCCTGGAACGCATGGTCAAGGGCTCCCTCGGAAGTTTCGGGAACTACCAGTTAGCCGTCGGCCCGGCGAATCCGATCGTAAGCTGGATGCTCACCTCGGTAACCGCCCCCAACGGCCGGAAAATCAGTTTCACCTACGACGGGGCGAACCACGGCGGCACCTATATCAACCGGGATACAAAACACCCTTACTATGTCACCTCGTTCCAGCTCGGCAACGGAACGGGCGAACAGATGCCGATCCATCACCGGCAGGCCAGCATCACACGCACCACCTACCTCACGGGAATATCGGTCGACAACGCCTTAAACATCGAACTGACGTACCTGCCCAAAGGCTGCTACGACATAAACGGTACGCCTACACCAGGAGACCGGGGCTATGACGGCACGATCGCCCAGGAGCTGAAGAAGCTGGACAGGATTGATGTCACCTGCAACCGGGAGACACTGCGCACATGCCGTTTCGGATACAAGGTCAAAAACGACCGCCTGATCCTCAAATCCATCGACGTCTCCGGAACCGGCACCTACAAAATGGACTATTACGAAGAGTACGATTATCCGGGACTGACCACGGCAGATATAGATTTCTGGGGATACTACAACGGGAAGGGAAACGGATACGACTATTTCTGCCCGATGGTCATTGCGAATCCCGACCGGGACATGAACGAAAGCATTGGACTGCCATACAGGAATCCCGACTGGAAATACAGTATAATCGGCTGTCTGCGACGGATCGAATACCCGACCGGCGGGTTCACGGAGTTCGAATACGAGGCGAACAGGGCTCGGTATATCGTACTCAAGCGGAACTACCCCAAAATAGAGGACGTGGTTACACCGTTGCCGGACGATCCCGGGACTGAAATTCCGGGCAATATGCCGGCCCAATACGGAGCGGCCCTGAACGATTATTCCACGCTTTTCAGAGATTCGGATGAAACCGGAGGTGTGAGGATTCGGAAAATAACCGACCAGGATGTACTCGGGAGCTTTCAGACCCGGAGTTACGAATACATGGCCGACGCCACCCATTCGTCGGGAATAGTCCTGCATTTCCCCCGCTTCTACGGCGATGTACGGGGAGGATATAATATTATCTTGCCGCTTTTGCAATACCCGGCCAACACATTCGACAAATCGCATGTCGGCTATGGGGTTGTCCGGGAAATCTTCGCAGACGGTTCCTCGGTCAAATACGAATTCAACAATTACAAAACGCATCCGGACGATTATGCAGGCCAAAGCAGGATAGCGATTATTCCCAATTTACTACCTAAAGACTATCCGGTAAGCAACCGCATAGATTTTTACGACAATATACTCCGGGAACCGAACTCGCACCACAACCAACGTGGAAAACTCCATACGAAAACGATGTATAATGCGCAAAACGAAAAAGTACGCTGCGAAAAGACATCCTACGAGTACCACGATCCCGGTTACACGGCCTATGTCGTCGCCAGCGGCCCTTATGCGTATTCCGTAAGGAAACCGATCGGCGACTACCGGGTGGCAAGCAGAACCGCTATCGACTATTTCGGCGCCGACTCGCTGTATACCATAACAAAATACAACTATAACAAATACGGGCAGCCGAGCCTTACGATGCGGACGTCCGCCGACGGACATTGCTACATTACGGAGATCAAATACCTGCACGAAACGGTCAGCGTCGCCGGTTCGGGAACATACCCGCTGGATTATCCCGCAGAAATAGCCGAATCCTCGCAACCCGCAAGACAGTCCAGTGACCACTACATCACATCCGCCGCCAAATGCGAGTACACCCGAATAAACAACATGGTAAAACCTTCGGTAATCAGCAAAACGAAGCTGGAGGAGCCGGTCGCGGTTAGCCACAGCCCCGTTCCGCCAACTCCGCCCATACTCGAATACGTGCCCAAGATATACTACGACTCGTACGACACGAAAGGCAACGTCACCCAGATAAGGGATGCGGAGGGAACTTTATACAGCTACATATGGGGATACGGAGGCTTATATCCCGTGGCAAAAATTATGAATGCCACATACAGCAGGGTCAGGCTGGCGGCGGGACTCCCAAACACGCCGCTCAGCGGCGGCCTTTCCCAACAGCAGATAGACAACCTATACGCCATCGAGGGTGCCTATGTCGATATATACGAATACAAACCCCATGTCGGATTGACCAGGCACCTCGACCCGTCACGCAAGGAGTCCCGCTACGAATACGATTCCCACGGCCGCCTGACCGGGGTGCACGACGGTTTGGGTGCGCTTCAGACTCTCGAGTACCACTTTTAAACTACGACCATTATGAAAAAGCACATATTCCTTTTACTCATCCTGTTCTTTGCGGCGTATAATACGTGTGCCGGGCAGACATCGCGTTACAAACTCGTAACCACCTCGTCCCTCGTTCCCCCGGAAGGCGGCAAGCTGGAGTATTCCCTGGCCTATACGGCAGCAGGGGATTCCGGCAAAATCAAATTGGTAACCAGCGAAGTCAAATTACTCGACTACGAAATCAGCTCCCCGCTTGTCACGTCCGTAACCAATATGAGCGGCACGTTTTTCATCGAAGTCGCAATGATCCATCCAGACTACAGCGCCAGCGGGCAAGTCCGCCTGCACATTAATGTCGTCGACGACAATGAGGTGCTTTGGATAACCTTGAGTTATTTGCAAGAACCTTACTCAGAATTTTTCGGCGGAAGGATCACCCTCAACGGCCCGGAAATTTACCCGCTCGGCACACTGCCTCCCATAATATCGTCATACCGTCCTGCGATGGGAGGACTTTATCTCGTCGACAACCCGGAACTCACCTATACATGGGAAAAGAAAACTGCAACCGCACAGGAATGGACTACCATGCCGGGACAAAACGGTGAAACCTGCCAGCCCGATGTCACGGGCAAAGAAACGGTCTATTACCGCCGCAAGGCCACAAGAAGCGGGGGACAGACCGCTTATTCGAATACGGTAGAAGTCCTTACCGCATTGGATGCCGGACTTATTTCCATGTCACTATCAGAAGACAACCGCTATGTGATCATCAACGATAAAAAAAGTCCGTCCGTTGCGTGGGAACACACGCGTATCGAAGAAAGCACCGATCTGGAAAACTGGGAAACGATCTCGATGGGAGAAAAAACTGCAAAAAAAATTGCCAGACCGGCTTATTACCGCCGTGTGGCAGAAACTTCGACAGGAGGCAAAGCCACTTCGAATATCGTGGCCTGCAAGACAGGAAGCAAGGCATACATTTCCACCAAGACGGCGACTGACAGCACGGGTGTTGGTTACATCGAGGACATCACCTACTATGACGGGCTCGGACGTCCGCAACAAATTGTCAATGTCAACGGTTCGCCGTCGGGGAAAGACCTTGTGACATTCTTCAGCTACGATACCAAAGGACGTCGGCAAGACGAGTACCTGCCGTTCGCCGCAGCCCCGGAGGACAACATACCTGCAGGAACAGACGTTCTGATCAATCGACAAGACCGGTACTACAAAACGCTGTATAACAGCAGTACGGCCTTGTTTCCCCGCATACACCGGGAATACGACGACTCCCCGCTCGACCGGCAGGTTAAGACATTCCGACCCGGTAAAGAGTACCAGAGCCTGATGGATCATTTCTGCGAAAACCGCTACGGGACGAACGCCGGAGACGAAGTCCTCCAGCTTTCGCTCACACCCGGCGGGGCATTGGTCGGCAAAGCCGAACCGTACGATGCAAATACGCTCTGCAAAACGACGGCCATCGACGAAGACGGCGCGGTCGAAGAAGTGTTCACAAATTCCAACGGGCTGAAAATACTCTCCCGCCAATGGCTTTCCTCCTCGGAACATGCCGATACCTACTACATCTACGACGACATGGAGCGTTTGCGGTGGGTAGTCTCCCCCGAGGGAAGCGCACGGCTCACGGCCGGCAGCATATGGGAACCGGACAGCGGCAACGCCCGGAAATACTGCTACCGTTATCTTTACGACGGGGACGGCAATGTCACCACCCGCCACATCCCGGGACAGGATCCGGAGATTATGACCTACGATGCCGACGGGCGCATGCTGACCCGCCAAACCGGAGCGATGAAGGCGCAGGAAGTTCTGCTCGCCTACACCTATGACCCCATAGGACGCCTGTCGAAGGTGACCCTGCGGCAAACTACACAGGTCGGCCCCGTGGATCCGACAGATCCCATAAGACCTCCCGTCGACCCTGTGGATCCGCCAGACCCAGTCACCCCCGACCCTGTTCCCATAGATCCGGTACTCCCTGTCGATCCCGAAGACCCGCTCCTCCCGGTCAACCCCGAAGAGCCTTACCGCCCCGTAACATATGATCCGGCCGTCACAAACCTCGCTTTCGGCGTCACCGAACCGCACGATACCGAGCGTTATATTTACGACGAATACCGGCTGGATTCTCCGGCATTCGGCACACATGCGTTCCTTCCCGTCGCCGAGGTGACCGACGAAACCATCCGCAGTACAAACGTCCGCGGGCTGAAAACGCATGAGGAGATTTTCGAAACATTCGACAAATCCGTATTCTCCCCGGCCAGGAAAGCCCCCCTGTCCGCACGCCGGACATTCTACTACGATGCCCGCAACCGGGTAATCCAGTCGGTCGAAACCACCCCGCTCGGCTACGGTTTGCGCATCAGCTACAAATACGACTATTCGGGAAATATCCTGATCCGCGACGAGCAACATAATATTTCCGAAGGCGAACCTCTGAATCTCCGTTATGCCTACACCTACGACGGGCGGGGCAGACAACTGCGCGAGGTCGTTTCCATAAACGGCAAGGTCTGCGCCGACGTCGCGTCCGCATACGACGAGTTGGGACGCCTGCAAACAAAAACCGCCGGAAACGGCTTGGAGACCGAACACAAATACAACATCCAGGGCTGGCTCTCGGGAATCACGCACAGAATCAAAGCCCCATCGGTAAACCTGCAAACCGGGGATACGCTCTGGATTCGCAACATTATCTTCACCGAACAACTCAATTATTTCAAACCGCAGGCCGCCAAACCCCTGTATTCGGGAAATATCGCGGAAATATCCTGGAACCGGAGACGTGACGTCATGGGGGATAACACCTATGCTTATTCGTACGACATGCTGGGGCGCCTGACCGATGCCGAGTTGTATAAACGCGAACCGTCCGAAAATTTTCCCGGATTTTCCCCGCTCAGGGACAACACCTTTACCGAGCGCAGGATGGAATACGACCTGAACGGGAACATGCGAAGTTTCGAACGCTACAACGGCGACGAAATTCGCAAGCATGTCTACGGCCTCGACGGCAACCAGCTCGTCCGTGTAAAACGCTATCCCGGCACAAAAGACTCGGAGGGAAAGGTAGCCTTCGGCATTGAGGAGGCAGACAATCCCTTCGAATACGACACGATGGGAAATCTGGTATATGACGGTCAGAATCAACTGAAAATCTCATACGATTTCCTAAACCTGCCGGAAAAAATCGCACCTGCGGAGCTACATTCGCAGGCGGGAGAACTGTTTTTAGCAAATTATTGTTATCTTTGGAATGGCGAGAAGATCGCCTCGGCTGACGTACGGGGAAGCGGATACTTGTATATCGGAAGCGTCCGTTACAGCTTAGACTCGGCAAAGCCCGCA